>MDSY01061295.1_pt1 | contig 24148 bp, 19 predicted proteins | sample 811131 | NCBI WGS metagenome assembly MDSY01 (sample SAMN05326643, study PRJNA326480) | marine metagenome | isolation source: seawater | place: Atlantic Ocean: South West | collected 2010
ACTTCTTATATGGATTTTGGAATTATATTCAATAAAAAAGTGATTAAATGATGAAATAATTATTATTAAGAATTCTTAGATAAAACCAAGAAGATCATAGCTAATCTAAAAATCTTTAGAATTTCTATATTTTAGACGTTTTTTTCTGATTTTCCAAAGTCCAAAGAAATATACCAATTGGATAAAAATAAACGATTGATATCCAATTATTAAAAAAACTTCCAGTTGGGGCTATAGGCCAAAGTGTTATCAAAATTGCAGATAATAATGCTATTTGAAAATCATTAAAAATTTTCTTTTTTTTGAATATTTTCAAAAAAAAATGCTCTGCAGATTTAAATGAAAAATAACAAAATACAAAAAATAAAATCAAAAAGCCAAATAAACCTGTTTCAGAGAGCAATTGTATATAAGTGCTATGCGGATGAGAAGAGCATGAGTAATTCGAAACAATATATTTTGTATTTGAGCACTCCTTCCTAAACATTTTTGGTCCAATACCAAAAAAAATATTATCTTTAAACATTTTAACTGCTGAAATATAATGGTCAGTGTGTTGAGATGAAAAATAATATTTTATGTCAGACTGTATACCAATTTGCTCAACTGTTTTATCAACCATGCGCTCTTTAAATTGTGGGGCAAAATTACTTATAATAATAATTAAGATTAGAGAAAATGATAAAGTAAATAATCTAATTTTTTTATAATTTGCGGATAGAATTAAAATAAAAAGTGCTGAAAGATTTAAATAAAAAAAGGCTACTCTTTCTCCAGATAGAAATATCAAAACTTCAGAAAGAATGAAAATAGATAAAACTAAATAAAAAAAAAAATCTTTATTTTTATATTTTTCATATCTGAAAATCATTCCTGCAAATAATATAGGAAATAATCTAGATAAATAACTGCCCAATATTAATTCATCTCCAAAAAAGCTACTAACTCTAGTCTTAATTAATGGCCATCCAAATATATTTTGATTGAAAAAAAATTGGGTAAAACCATCAAAGATCAAAATTGTAAAACAAACAAGTATAGATATAAAAATATAATTTATTATTTTTATATCTATATTTATTAAGTACCAGGTTGATAGTGTAAAAAAATAAAATCTTATATAAAAAATTGAAGATTTTGATGAGTACAGAATATCATTAGATAGAAAAGAAGATGTGATTAAAAGTACAATAAAAAATAAAAATATATAAGAATAAGTATTTTTTACATAAGTATAATTTTTAAGTTTAAAAATATTAAAAATAAAAATTATTGCACATATTGATAATGATAAATCAGACAAAAAAGGTCCCGTTATCAATAAAAAGGGAATTAAAATAGTTAATATAAATGGAATTTTGTAAAAAAAGAATGAATTTTTAGGATTTAAATTTTCTTTTGACAATTAATTTAGTTTTTTATGTGGAGATTGTTTATTTTAATTTAATGATTTAAATATCCTGTTTTTTATCTGGACTTTTAAAATTTCATATTTATTTTCCTTGATATATGAGGAAATTGGACGATATCTATCACATTCGACACATACCTTGGGTAGTTTTCCCTCAACCCAATTTTTTTTAAATTTTTTTATCTTACTGCCTCTCCAAATTTCTATTAATTTATTATCATTGGAATTTCCAATTTCTATTTCACCCTCAAGATCTCTAGTTGGGCAAACTCCAACTCTACCATCAGACATAATATAAACTTTTCGATACAATTCCCAACAAGGTTCTTTTGATTTATCTTTAACACTTAAATTTTCACCTAATTTACAGCCCGCAGGTAAATCTTTATCAGTTATCATTCCACTCCAATTTTCGTATTCTGTTTTAAATGATACATTTTCTGAGCCTACTAAAGATACAATTTCTTTAAACTCTTTATTATCTACCCATCTACTTTCAGGGGCTTCTACTCTTAAATGTAAAGTAATATAAATTGGTTTTTTTTGTAAATTATTTTCTTTTGCAAGATCTATTATGTTTTTTACAACTCTCTCATAACCATCAACACCATAATACTTTTTATACAATTCCTTGTCACCAAAAAAAGTTGATATAGCAATTCTTGTTAATCCACTATTAATCACTTCTGATATTTTATATCGATCAAAAAATAATGCATTTGTATAAAGAAAGACACCATTTATATTTTTTTTTGATCTAGCGTATTTAACTTTTTCTAAAAGATTTTTATCGACCAGGGGGTCACCAACCACAGGTGTAAATGATACTTTCCCACCACCATCATCCGAGTATTCATCAATTGATTTTTTATATAAATTGTAGTTTATGACATTTTTCTTTCTTATCTGATACCGATATGCACAAAAAGTACAGTTTGCATTACATGCATTCGAAATTTCACTCCCCATATCTGTATAGTTATATTCCATAATTTTTTTTACTAAAAAATTTGGAAATATCGAAACTGCAAAGTTCTTGATTTCTTTTTTAAATAATCTTAAAGAATATTTACTTTTATTAAAAAATACAATTTTTTCCATTACTTTTATAGTTATCCAGTTATAACTTGAATAGTTTATATAGCTTATAGGTAATATAGCTATTAAATTATATGCTAATTATCAATCTAAAAAATTGAACTATTAACAATTTTTAACTTAATATCTTTAATAAGATTAGTTATCATTAGAAAAATTTTTATAGACAAAAAAAATGTATATTATAAAGAATTACATCATTTTAATTTTAATATGATTTTTAATATATTTTAAAATTTTAGATCGATTATTTAGAAGGGTATGCAATGATCTCGTATATTAAAAACCTAAGACATAATTCAATTTTAAGAAAATATCAAAAATTTTGGCTACGACTCGGGAATATTTATAGATTTTTATTCTCTTATACTAATTTATATTTTAAAATTGGAATTTCAAAATATGGTAAATTTTATCTTCATAATAAGTTTTTATTTAGTAATTTTGAAAATTGGAGCTCAAAGCATAACTCACAATTTGACATTGCAATTGACTTGTGTAAAAAAAAAAAGACAATTATTGATGTAGGAGCACACATTGGATTATTCTCTCTTTGTGCTGCAAGAAATTCTGAAAAAGATTCTAAAGTATTTGCTTTTGAACCTGCAAAACTTAATTACTCATTCTTAAGAAATCATATTAAAAAAAATAATTTTGAAAATAAAATTATTTCATTTAAATTACTGCTTGGAAATGATTTTAAAATAACTGAATTATTTACTGAAAATGAAGTAAGTGGCAAAAACTCAACTTCAAATTATAATCAAAAATTTAGAAATTTAGAAAAAATTGAACAAACAACAATTGACTTTTTTTGTAAAGATAAAAAAATAATTCCTGAGATTATAAAAATTGATGCGGAAGGAGCAGAAATTGATATTTTAAAAGGGTCAATTAATGTATTAAAGTCTTATCATCCAATTATTTTTCTATCCGTTCATCCTAAAATTTTATTACACAAAAAACAAACCACAGAGGAATTATTTAATTTACTTAAAAGTTTTAATTACAAAATTTTTGATAAAAATAATCTAGAAACAGATAAGTTTTTTTTAGATGAATACATTTGTAAATAAAAACTAATCAATATCTAAAAATTTTTCATATTTAATAAGCCATTTAAAATAAACAAAAAAGGCCCATACAATTGATGTGTATCTATAATCTTGTTTTATAAAAAATAAATTTGTATATTTTTCGACATTAGCTCTATTAAGGTTATTAATTAATTTGTTTTTTTTTACATAAAAATAGCAATCAAAATAATTTTTTTTGACTTCATTTAATAAGATCTTATCTAATGGTATTGAGAAACCTTTTTTAGTCTTATTAATTAAATTATTGGGTAAATATTTTTTAAGAATCTTTTTTAATAAAATTTTATTATTAAATAAATTTATATTTTGATCAATTGATGAGTTTTTAAGATAATTAAAAATATTTATATCTAAAAGAGGTGATCTAGCTTCAACACTATAATACATGGAGGACCTATCTACTTTAGTTAAGATGTCATATGCCATATAATTTTCAATATCACAATTTCTTAAATCCTCTAAATTTTCTAATATTTGGGTAGTGTTATTTTTTATCTCATTTGGTAAATCGACTATACTGTTATTAAAAGATAATCTTGTAAAATCTGAATACTTTACAGAACTTTCTGTAATGAAAATATTTATAAATTTTTCGATTTGATTGATTGATTTGTAATTAATCTTTTTATATAAAATATTTTTTACTGTACTATTATCTAAAAGCTTTAAAATTGGTTTCATAAATTTAAAACCTTTATTCCAATAATTATAATATTTGTATCTGTTGTAACCATAAAATATCTCATCACCACCATCTCCTGTAATCGCCACTTTTGCAAAATTAGAAATTTTAGAAAAAACCATCATGGAAGGTATTTGTGACGAATCAGCAAATGGTTCGTCAAAAGCATATTCAATATTGTTTATAAATTTTAAGATATCTTTTTTATCAAGAACTAATTTATGATTTTTAATCCCTAATTTTTTTGAAATATCTGAGGCTATTTCAGTTTCATCATCATTTTTATAAATATGATCAAAACCTACAGAAAAACTATTAATATTTTTATCTATTTTTGAAGAAATTGAAGCTATTAAAGAACTATCAATACCACTAGAAAGCAACAAACCTGTATTGACATCGCTTTGCAACCTTAAATCAACAGATTTTATTATTTTATTTTCTAAGTGATTTATATTAAAAAATTGTTTTTCTGAATTTGTTTTTTCAATTATTAATTTTTCATTTGATTTTATCATTTTTTTTTTTGATAGATCAAACTCAATAATTGAATTAGGTTTTAATTGTTTTACTCCATTTATGATTGATCCTTCATGACCAACTATAAAACCTTGTTGAAAGTATTCATTTAGAGCAAACTTATTGATAGTATTTGATATAATTTTTGACTCTATTATTGGTGAAATTGTTGAGGAAAAAAAAATTTTTTCCTCATTAAAAAAATAATAAATTGGTTTTTTTCCCCAATGATCACGAGCAAGATACAATTTTTTTTTCTTAAAATCATATAGTCCAATTGCGAACATTCCATTCACAATTTTGAGAGTCTCTGACAAACCAAAACAAGAAATATGCTCTAACAAAGTCCGTGTATCAGATTTCCGAACATCCTCTGATAAATTTAAATTTGCGATACGGTCATATAATTCACCATGGTTATATATTTCGCCATTAAAAACCATTATCAAATCTTTATTTATTGAAGAAATAGGTTGGTTAGAATATTTTGATAAATCTATAATTGATAGTCTAGTATGACCTAAATAAAATTTTTTTTCATTATCAATAAAATATTCTTTATTATCAGGACCACGACAATCTAATTTACTTAATAGGTTATTAAATTTTGAAATATTTTTTGTAGTAAAATATTCTTTATCTGTTTGAAAATAACCTATTAGTCCACACATAAACTATCTATTTTATTTTTTAAAATTAAAAATAATTTTTTATTTTGATATGGATGTATGATTTTATTTAATTGTAACGTTTTTATCTTTTTTCTTTTTTTAACTAAATAAGTATCCATTTTCATTGCAATTTTTTGAGCATTTCTGGTACTAAAAATTAAACCCTCATTTTTCATTAGTCTTTTAATATCTCCTGTATTGTACGCAATAACGTCTAAATTTAATTTAAGGTATTCTAATATAGCATTGGGGAAACTTTCGTTTTTTGAAAATAATAATCCAAATTTAAAATTAGGGTATTTAATATTAGAACTTAGCCCATTAATATGAAAAACTTTATGATCAAAATTATATTTTTTGGCAATAGACTTGATTAAATTAAAATTAAAATTACTTTTTTTTCCTAAAAAATAAATTCTCCAATTCAATTTAGTTTTTAGATTGTTAAATGTTTCCAAAATTAGTTTATGACCTTTATAATCTATAAAATTTGATGTGCATAAAAAATTTAAACATTTTTTATTAATCTTTAATTCTGTTGATTCTTTATACTTCTCATTATCAATAAAATTTTTTAGAATAAATATTTTTTCATCTGAAACTTTTTCATTATCAATTAACTCTTTTTTTGCAGCAAGGGAATTAGAGCATATAAGTTGGGTAAATTTGTGTAAAAAGACTTCTAAATATTTTATAATAAAATTTGACTGATAGTAATTCAAACTTCTTCTAAACATAATTTTTTTTAATTTGGGAAAAATTAAACTTATTAAACCAAATAATATATAAGTTTTGGGTAAAAAAAATAAAACGACATCAGGCTTTTTATTCAAAACAAAAAAAAAATAATTAATAAATCCTACTGTGATTTTTTTTTTAATATTTTTATCTAAATTTTTAATCCCTTTTTTATTTGTTAAAATAATGTTTACTTCGTAATGATTTTTTAAATAATCATAAATATATAAAAATTGTTTTTCTGCCCCCCCCTTTTCCACGTTGTTTATGCACATTGTTATTTTTTTTTTAATATATTTAGCCATTTTTTTAAATTATTATTGTTAATTATAACTGAATTATAGTTAAGTTTTGCTTTTTGTCCTAATTTTGCAGCAAAGCTATAATTGTTGATTAATGATTCAATTTTTTTAATTAGATCTAATTGTGATCCTACCTTGAATAAAATTCCATCGATCTTATTTGAAATAATTTCTTTAGGACCATAATCACAAGATGAAGAAATAACAGGCAATCCAGTAATCATTGCTTCAACTAATGAGTTAGGATAACCCTCATAGTATGAAGAAAGTATATATAAATCATATTTTTTATATATATTTTTTAAATTATGTGTTTTCTTTAAATATATTGAGTCAGACATTTTATTTTGATTAATTATTTTTTTAATCTGGAAGAATAAGTTACCCTTTCCATAGATATCACATTGAAAATTATATTTTTTTTTAATCTTTATTAATGAATTTACTAACAATTCAATTCCTTTTTGTTTTTCGATTTTACTAACTACTATTATCTTAATCTTTTTGGCTAACTTATATTTTTTTTTTACACCAAAGTTTTGATTAAAAAAATTATTTATTATTGAAATTTTCTTTTTATTAATAAACCAATAAAAAAAAATTGATTGTTTAGTTTGTATAATTAGTCTATCTGCATTTCTATAAAAAATAATTTTTAATATTTTTATTAAAATTGAATTCCTTGAATAATAGGGATTATTTCTATCTGATATAATTTTTTTAATCTTTAAAAAGGCTGTCGAGATTAACATTGTAATATTCATGGTATTTATATACGAAATAAAATATTTAAATTTTCCCTGCACTACTAATTTCCTAATTAATCTAGCCCTAATAATGAAATTTTGTATGCTAGAAAGTATGTTGTCAGATTTTTTTAATAAATTTAAATTTACTACATTAATTCTTTTATCTAAAAAAAAAAAAGGTTTACCTTTTTTTTTATCAAAAGTTAAAATAGTTACTTCATATTTTTTTTTAGTTAAGAGATTAGCAAGAATTGAAATATTTTTTTCAGCCCCACCAGATTGTAAGGTTGAAATACAAAGTAATATTTTCATAGGTTTAATTTTAATGAATATTCTTTCGATAAATAACTTAAGATTAATAAATTTTTGAACAGAGATTTTTCTTTCAACAGTCTTTCAATATTAATATCTTTTGCAAGAATCAATCTTACAATCTTACAATCTAAAATCATTTCAATATTTTTTTTTGTTTTTAGAATATTAATATCAATCGAACTTCCAAAGCCCCCCTTTTTTTTTCTGTAAATTACTTCATCCGGTATCCCATCAATTAATATTTCTCTTAAGAGTATCTTTGAATAACTTGAGTTGAATTTAAGTTCATCTTTTAAAAAAACATACTTAAACATATTATAATCTAAAAATGGAGATCTATTTTCAACACTATTTATCATATTACATTGATCAGAAATTTTTAGATAATAGGGAATTTGAAATTTTAACAACTCAAAAAGTTGCCTCTTGATAACAGTAGAATATTGAGCTCTTAAAGTGATTAAGTTAATATCATTAATATAATCATTAAACTTGTTACTATAAATTTTATTGCCTTCTAATTTTTTTTTAAAAAAAAATTTATTTTTTATCTGTGATGCTAAAGATAAAAAATCAGCAATCTTACCTTTGTCTGAATAGCTCAAATGAAGCTTAAAAAATTTAACAAACTCTAAATAATTATTTTTTTGCAAATTTGCATTTGCTAAGCTAAAGTATGAGGGGTATCCGTTAAGTACTTCATCTCCTCCAACCCCATCTATACTAACTTTTATACCTCTTTTTTTCATTTCTTGTGAAATTAAATAAGTTGGTATTGATGATAACTCAATATTAAAAGGTTCCTCAAATTGTTTACTTAAATCATGAAATATATTTTCTATTTTGGAGTTTTCACTAAGTAAATCTATTTCATTTATTTTGATTTTTAAACTCTTTGAAAGAATTTTGACATAATAATCATCATCACTAATTTTATTTTCTACAGTAACAAATTGCTTTGCATAAAAAAAATTTACATTATTTTCTTTTTTTAAGTTAATAATATTTGATACAATTGCTGTCGAGTCTAATCCCCCACTTACCAAAACTCCCACAGGTGCATCAGAAATTAATCTTGATGCCACTGCATTTTGAAGATCTATCTTTAAGTTCTCTTTAATTTGATCTCTTGATTTTAGTTTAAAATTTTTTAATGGAAATTTTTTAACATTCAGTATCTTTTTAATCTTAAAATTTGATTGATCTAATTCTAGTACTTCTCCAGCTTTAACACTTTTAATTTCTTTATAAAAAGTTTTTTCAGATGAATAATCATTGAGCTTAGTAGCAAAAAATCTTGCTAAATATTCAGGGTTTATCTCTCTAGTTTTTACATTTAAATATTTGAAAATTGATTTAATTTCAGAGCTTGCAATAAATAAATTTTTATTTTTATAATAATAAAGAGGTTTTTTTCCATATCGATCTCTTGATAAAAATAGTTTATTTCTCTTCAAATCCCCATAAATAAAACTCCACATTCCATTAATTTGATTTAAGAAATTTATTCCATCATTTTCTAATCTATTAAATAAAGTTAATGTATCTGAGTTAGTATTTTCTTTATCAAATTTTTTATAATTATAAAATTCACCATTATATAATAAATAAGATTGATTATTGTAAATCGGTTGATTAGACTTTTCACTTAAGTCGATTATTTTTAATCTATTATGTCCCAAATATTGATTAACAACATGACTTTTATTATTTTTTATATCAAAAAAATTATTTTTATTTTTTGATATTTTGATTCCCACTTCTCCTTGATAATCAGGACCTCTATGCAATTGAAGGTTTAAAGACTCAGAAGATTTTTTTAGATCTATTTGGGTGGACTTATCATGTATGTATAAAAAACCACACATCTATTTTTTTTTATTTAAAGATAAGTAAACAATCATTAATAAATAAATTACTATAGACAAAGTTAAAACAATGTAAATCTGATTAACAGTTTTAAGCAATAAAATATTAAATAATGTTAAGAATGAACCAATGTGCCATAAATATTTTTTTTTATATTTTTTTTTTAAAATATAGTGAAGGTGTAAATGGTCTTTTTTAAATGGATGTGATCTAATAAATACTCTTACACCTATTACTCTAAACATATCTAAAATTGGTATTAAACTAATTACAATTATTTCTTCAACTTTTAAAACTTCAATATTATAATTTTTCAAAAAAGTAATTGAAACTAGAGCTCCTAAAAAATACACACCAGAGTCTCCCATATAAATCTTATTTTTTAAATTTAGGTACAAAAACAACAAAATTATAATATTAAAGAATATGAAAAAATTTACTAATATTCCTTCAAATATGAAAAATGTAAATATAATCAGTAAATGAAATCCAAACTGAAGATTAATTCCATCATACATATTAAAAGCAAAAATAAGACCTGTCATACATATGATGGTAAAAATTGTAGACAATCCATATAAATGAAACTCTATATCTTCACTAAGTCTAATTGATCTTATAATAAAATTTTCATCAATTAACAAAAAAACAAAAATAATAAAGAAACTAACAAGAATTCTATAGTTTGCATTTATGTTAAATTTATCATCATAAACTCCTATAATAAAAAAAAGTGATGGTAATGAAAAAAAAACTAAAATTTCCCTGTATGAAATTGAGGATTGATCAATAAAAAATTGTTTAAAATAATTATCAAAAAAAAAGTTTTCTGAATCGTGAATAAAGAAAATACATATCAGGATGAAATTAAAATATACAAATGGCCCACCTAAAAGTGGCACTTTAGTTTTTTTATCATTTAGATTAAAAAAAACTGATAGCAAACCATATTTCGTTAAAAAAAATAGATTTACTGCAAATAATATAAATATAATTGTATACATTGAAATATAAGATTATTATATAACATAAAAATTAATACAACATTTTAAAAAATATGAAAATTTTATCAATTAAAAGAATAGCTTATATATTGATCATAAATTTTATAACTATTTTAATCATAACCAACCTTGAAATCAGTCAACGCAATAAATTAGTAAAATTTAAAATTTTTTTTGAGGTATCCGATGAATTAAGATATTTGAATGATAAGATTGGTTCGCATAGTTCAATTGTAAAAACCCAATTTTCATCTTTACCAGAAAAAATAATTAATATTTTTAAAAAAAGAATTAGTAATAATGATAAATTTAAAATTATAAGTTTTGAGGCTGCTAAACCTGATTTATATAATAATTTGTTACAAAAGAATCTTAACACATATATTCAATCAACAGTGAAACTTAATTCAAAGTACGATGAAAATGTACTGTACATTGATCTTGATAAAACTTTATCAGAAATAAAATTACTTTATGATAATGAGTTGGATGAAGCTGAATCTAAAATTAGAAGAAATGCAGACAATCTCAAAGAAATAACACTATTTTATAAAAATAAATTAAATGAAATTAGCTTAGATAACATTACTAAGGATTTTATTACTCAAGTAGTTTCATCAAATAGAATGGTAATTCTTAAAAATCCATATTTATATGAATTAATATCTCAAAATCGATCAATAAATAATAAAGACTTTGATAATTTTTTTAATTTAAAAATTGAAACAATATTATTAGAAGATCATAATTTAGAATTATTTGAAAAAATATTTGCTTATTTTATATTAGTTAATTCAATTATTTATATTTTTCTGAGATACTACAAATTTAAAAATTAATAACATTTTCTTTAAAATTAAGAATATTTTTAAAATCAAATATAAACCCCTTATCTTTTAAATATTGATTAAATTTTTTGCTATCCAATTTTTTAAACTCATCATGTCCAACAGCTATAAAAATTACATCGTATTTTTTATTTGGAATTTTTTTATAAACTTTAATTAAATCAAATTTTTTTACTAATTTAATATCTACATATGGATCAACAACATCAACTATTTTTGAAAAAAAATTTAACTCTTTAATAAGATTTAAAACTTTAGTATTTCTAAAATCTGAACAATTCTCTTTGAAAGTATAACCTAGTATTAATATATCTGGATGGGCAAATTTATTTTTACAAATTCTCCTTATGTGATCAGCGAGATATTTGCTCATTTTTTCATTAATATTTCTTCCAGAGTCAACAATCTGAGTTTTATAACCTAACTGTTTTGATTTATAGCTTAAATAAAATGGGTCTACACCTATACAATGACCCCCTACTAAACCAGGTTTAAAATTTAAGAAATTCCATTTTGTTGCTGATAATTTCAAAACTTCATGTACATTTAATTTTAGGAGTTTACAAATAATAGAAAACTCATTAATTAATGCAATATTCACATCTCTTTGAGTATTTTCAATAATTTTAGAAGCTTCTGCACTTTTAATGTTTTCAGCTTTAATAATTTTTGCTTTTATTACAGATTGATATAATTCAGCAACTATCTGTAAGGACTTTTTATTTGAAGATGATACAATTTTGTTTATTTTTACAAATGAATGCTTTTTATCACCAGGATTAATTCTTTCAGGTGAAAAACCACAATAAAAATCATTGTTAATCTTAAAATTAGATATTTTTTCTAAAATAGGTATACAAATATCTTCAGTAACACCAGGGTAGACAGTAGATTCATAAATTACAAAATCTCCTTTTTTTAATTGCTTGGCAACAGTTTTTGTAGCATTAATCAGAATAGATAAATCAGGTAAATTTTTTTTATTTACTGGTGTTGGTACAGCAATAATATAAAAATTACATAAACTTAAATCATACGGATTAGTTGTTAAGAAAATATTTTTTCTTGAATTTTTAAAGTCTTTTTTATTTATTTGTTTATTTTCATCAATATGCCTATTTAAATTTTTTATTCTTTTTTTATTTAAATCGTAACCAATAACTTTAAGCTTTTTTGCAAAAGCAAATGCTAGTGGAGCTCCAGTATATCCAAGACCAATTACTGCAATTTTTTTATTCATATAATTTTTTAAGAAGAGATAAATATATAAAAACTACTTTTTTTTCATCTAAATAATCTTTAGCAAATTCTCTGCAATTTTTTGATATGATTTTATATCTCTTTTTCTTTATCTTGGATACTTTTAAAATACATCTATATAAACTTTCATGATCTTTTGGACGGCAAAGGAAACCATTAAAGTTTTCTTTTACTAGATCTGAATTACCAACAACCTTAGAGGCAATTACAGGTATACCAGATGACATTGCTTCCATTAAAGATTTTGGCATTCCTTCCCTATATGAAGGTAATATTACAAAATTAATATTTTTTAATTTTTTTTTTACATTTAAACTAAAATTTGAAATTTTTAAATTATTCAAATCTTTATACTTTATTAATTCTGACTGTTTAATTTCATTTAAATTATCATTTTTTTCTCTTCCAAGAATTTCAAAATTAAGATTTTTATTATTTTCTAATAACTTGGCAGCTTTAAGAAATTCAATAACACCCTTGTTATATATTAATCTTGATATCATTAAAAAATTTATATTCTTTTTTAGGGTAGGTTTAAGATTTTTAAAATTAGATAAATTTACGCCAGATCCTTTTGTTATAAAACATTTAGATTTTTTTGCTATTTTCTTATTTATAAAAAATTTGCAATCATTATTATTATGAAAAAAAAATAATTTTTTTTTGATGTAAAAAATCTATAAAATATAATAAAAAAATTTCGGAATATCTTTGATTTTAAATAAAGGTTTCCAAAACCTGTAACAGTATTAATGCATTTGATGTTTAATAATTTACTGACCAAACTACATAATAAGATAGGTTTTATGGTAAAATTTAAGGTGGCTTCAGGCTTATATTTTAAAAAGAGAAAAAAAATTACAAATAAATTCATTAAGTCATTAATTAAATTAAAATTAGATTTAAAGTTTACATGGTGCAACTTTAAACCCATCTTTTTATAGGATATATTTTTTTTTTTTAAGTTTGTAAGAACAATAATTTCATGTCGACTTTTTTTTAATTCTACTAGTAAAGGTTTTCTAAAATTAATTAAATTCCAAAAATCATTTGTTGTAATAAATACTTTCATTTTTATTATGATTGAAAAAATAATATATTATTATAAGGAACCCACCATGGAGCATATTTTGAAAAATTCACCCATAAAAATAGATATCCTAAAGGCATTAAGTAGATTAATAAGTCTACTATAATATGATCTTTCAATTTATATTGTTCGTAATAAAGGTTAGCTATCATAACCTGAAGAAATATTAAGCATATATACAGCCTATCTACAAATGCAAAAAGTAGAGAGCCTTTAGTTAAAATTGATAAAAGTGCAATTATAAGCATTACATGTGCTGTGGTCTTTATTAAATAAACAGATTGTAAATTAATTTCTTTTTTTAAAAAATCTAAATCTATTTTAAAAAAAATGTAGGCACTCGGGATGAATAAAAATGCTCTTATTATTGTTCCATATGATTTATAATAATCACTAAATAGATATGAATTAAATTTCCCATATAAATCCAAATAAATACTTTCTACGGGATAAATACGCAAAATATATAAAAAAACTAAAACTGCGATTACAGTAGGAAAATGTTTGTTTATGGCCGCTTTGAAGGTAGATAATAAATTTTCTTGTAAAATAAACTTAGGTATTAAAAAAAATAGAAAAAATAAAGCACTTAAATGCACGAAAGAAGCAATAATTACATATCCAATTATTTCTTTAACAGATTTTTGATTATAGTTTATTAAAATTTGCCAACTAATGATTATGGAAACACCTTGATGAACATAACCCATCCCAGCCAAAACTACAAAAACAGGAAATGTAATAAATAATGATAAAAAAAATAATTTAGTTGAAAATAAATATCTTAGATAAAAAAAACTAAAAATTAACCCTAGGATTACAGTTTCTGTAAATACATTTAAATTTTTAGTAAAATAAACAATTAAAATAGGAAATTTTGAAGTATATGATTTCAGACCATCAAAAAGCCCAGCTTGACCCATTATATCATAATTAATTTTATACGTACCCCAATCTCCACCTACTTCATATCTAAAAGCTATAAAGATAATTATAATGAAAGAGAATATCTTTAATGGAAAACTTATAATTTTTTCTTTTTTCATCTGAAATAAAAAATTTATATATATGTAATTAATAATAATTAAAAAACTCATCTAGATTAAAAAGTAATTATAAGGTTATTTTTATGCATGCAAGGAGGTATGAGACTTTTATTATAGATCATGTTATCTTTTAAACAATCATTCAAAATATATATTTATTACCTTATTAGCGTGAAGTGTGGGCAAGGTATATTTTTTATTAAATTTTAATATATTATTTATTAAATTTTTTCTTATTTTATTGTTTAAAGCTTTTTTATAAATCTTTAAGTAAGAAACTTCGTTATTTCCTTTTGCAAATAAACACAGCTTGGATTGAATAAATTCTTTATGACCACCGGAATATGATATTAAACTAGGAACTTTTAAATATCCTGCTTCTAACGGCACTCTACCAAAACCTTCATTTTTAGCTGGGCATATTATTAATCGACATTGCTGTATTAACGGATAAGGATTCATTCTAAATTTTGTAAAAATTAATTTTTTTTTTAAAACTGGGAATTGATTATAAACTTGTCTAATATTTTTATCACTTATTTGTCCTATAAAAATAAATTTAAAATTTTTTTTTTGTAAGATAAGTTTTTCTGCAAATTTAAAAAAAATTTCTGGTCTTTTTCTTTTTACATATGTTCCAACAAACCCAATAATATTTTTTTTGGTTTTATTTTTGATCTTTATTTCTTTAATTGGGTTGTGAATTACTACAGATTTGTTTTTTATTTTTTTTTCTAAAGTAGAAAAAACAAATTTTGATATACTTATTATTTTTGAAACTATTTTAATATTAAATTTTATCCATCTAGAATTTGGTAGTGGATTTCGTTGATGAAAAATTATTTTTTTTATTTTTGAAATATATGATACAAACGCCCAAGTATTAAGCATTCTATAATCATTAATATGAGTGATATCAACTTTATTTTTTTTTAAAAATTTATAAAAAAACCATACATTGAAAATTAAGTTAAATATATTTTTTAAAAAACTTCTAGAATTAGAAAAAAATTTTTTATTCAAAAAGAAAAAAGGTATTTTATTTTTTTCACAATACGTTTTGAAAATTCCTTCACTGTGAATTCCAATTAATATATCAAAATTTTTTTTTCTTAACAAATTTATCAATATTAATGAAGAAATATGACTTCCCCCCATTGTTTCGCCACAGTATGGAAAAAATATTTTAATCTTTTTCATTCAAAAAATTATTAAGTATCAATAGTCTAAATATTAATTTGTTAAAATTTTTATTATTTTTTTTTAAATTATGCTCTTTTTTTAAAAAAAGAATATTATTTTTTAAATCTATATTTAAATTCTCAAAATCAATACTTTTATAAATATTATTTAAAGGGTAATTAAAACCTATTTTAGTTTTTGGGATCAATGATTCTGGTAAATATTCTAAAAGAATGTCTCTAAATATTTTTTTACTTGCTCCTTTTAAAAAAATATCATTTTCAAATCTTCTTAAAAAATTAAATATCTTTATATTTAAAAATGGAGACCTAACTTCTATGCTTGATCTCATCGATCCTAAATCTAAAGCTTTATTGTAACTTAGAGGAAGAGTATTATTAATATCAAAATTATACATTGATGTTAAAAGGTTATCATCATTTCTAATTTCTTTAATTTTTCTTGTAAAATTAGTGTTAATGTTTTCATGATTTTCAAGATTTCTAAAATTAAGGAATTTTTCAAATTTACTTGGAAGTATGAATTTATCGAACTTATTTTTTAATTTTCCAAAAAATAAAAAGCTCAATCTATTAAATAATTTGTTTAATAATAAGTTTTGATTAAATGTATATTTGTTAATTTTATTTAAAAAATAGTATTTGTTATATCCCATAATGAGTTCATCCCCACCTAAACCACAAAGAGAAACCTTAAAGCCATCTTGTTTAATTTTTTTTGCCATCTCCATAAACATTAATGCTGCAACATTATCATTAGGTTCATTAAACAGATTTAATAGTTTTTTTGAAATTTTTTTAAAATTTTGATCATAAGAATAATTAATTATTTTATTGGGCAAACCTAAAAACTTACATATCCTTTTTACCTGTATTATTTCTTTATTATTTACTGATGTTCTTACTGTATATGTACTTAATTTATAATTTAATTCTTTTTTAGCAATTGCTGCAATTAAGACTGAGTCAAATCCTGATGACATAAAATGTGCAATAGGCACATCTGAAGTTAGCCTACTTTCTACTGATTCAATTAATAAATTTTTTAACTTTGTTTTATTATTGTCATTAAAGGATTTTATTTTTGGTATATTTTTTTTATATTTATTCAAGTAATCAATTTCATATTTTTTAAAGTTCTTATCAAATGTCACAATTGAAGATGGTTTCATGTAATTTAAATCATCATAAATTGGAAATTTATAGGGTAAAAATCCAAGTGACATAAAACTATTAATTTTATTTGAATCTAAATTTTTTTTTAATCTAAATTGTTTAATTAATATTGACTGTTCTGATGAAAAAAAAATTTGATTGTTAATTTTTAAATAATACAGTGGTTTTTCTGTGAAATTATCTGAGATAAAATGTAGATTTTTATTGTCATAGATTACAAATGAATACATTCCATCAATATATTGATGAAATTTTTTACCCCACATTATCCAAGAATATAATAAAACCTCAGTATCACCATTTGTCTTGAATCTAAATTTTTTTTCTAATTTTCTTTTTATTTTTTTATAATTGTAAATCTCACCATTAAATAAAATTGTATAATTTTTGTACTTAAATGGTTGATTGCTATTCTTTTTTAAATCAATAATTGAAAGTCTGTGATGCCATGCATAAAAATCTTTTTTATTTGAAATATATTCTCCTGAGAAATCTGGACCTCTGTATTTAATCAGCTGTGAATATTTACGCTGATCTTTTAATTCTTCTCTAGTTAGAGGCTTACCAGTAAATAACCCATAAAAACCACACATATTAAATTTTTTTAATTTTTTTAAGAAATAAATATAAAGTTAATAACATCGTAAAAAAGCTATCACTTTCATTTTTTCCATTATTAATTAAATCTATTCTTAATAAATCTATTTTTTTCCAATCAAAATAGTAAAAAATCTTTTTAAATTTTTCTGACCTATTCATTTCTAATAATAAATTTTTAAAATATTTACTATTTCTTAAATAATCACCTCTAGTAGGCCAAGTTCTATCAACTGAAGTGGGTGCTTTAAACTTTTGATTAGATGTGATGTGTCTCATAATTTTCCTAGATATTAATTTTATAGTTTTTAGAACAGGGCCATCACTAGCAGGAAGTCCCCAATTACCTGTTTCGACTTTACCAACTTTTTTATTTATAAATTTCATTAGATATCTCATACAATCTGCTTGTAATCTAATTTTTGGACTTAAAGATAGATAAAAATCATATAAATCGTTATCAAAACTAATAATCCTTTGTTGTTTTAATGATAATTTACTTAAGACATTGGGATATGAATAATGTCTACTAAGAGTATCTGTCATAATATATTCCCAATTATCAAATTTATTATGTGATAATTTTTGTGACTTAATATTTATTTCATTAATTAAATTATATAAATATTCTTTAACAATCTTTTTATATTGAGGTTTAATGAATTCAAATATGTCAACTCCTTTAACTCTATAGCTAATATTTTTAATAAAATAATCTGTAAGTTCTGTTTTATTTAAATCTTTAATTATTTTAAAAAACGTTGGTCTATTATAAATTCTTATCCATGAAAATGGTAGATACATACCTTGAAACATATAATCTAATCCATGTCCATGAATTAAAACTTTAATCTTTTTAGGTATTTTTTTTTCAAGCCCAACAAATAACGTATCTATAAAACTATAAAACCCAGAATTAATTCTCGTAATTGAATTTAAGTTTCTCTCAAAATGATTTTTTTCTAATTTAATAAACTTATTTTTTAAATTTAATATTTTTGAAACCCGTTTGGCAACTTTTACTTCATAGTTTTTTGAGAATGCCACCGATAATGCAATTGGTTTTTTTTCTTTTGAAGCTAAGAGAATACTTCGACTATCATGACCACCTGAAAGAAAAACACCTACTTCTTGTTTTTTAAATTCATTTAAATTTCTATTAATTGAATTTCTTAGTAAGTTTACATATTTTTTTCCTACATTAGAATTAAAACTTAAAATTTTTTTATCGAAATTAGGCAACCAATATTTTATCAATTTATTTTGATTGTTAGAAATTTGATTAATTGTTGCTGGCAATAAATATTTAATTTTTTTATGAAATGTATAATCACTAAACATTCTATTAAAAAATAGAACTTGTAAGAAATTAAGATTTTTAAAATTAAGTTTTTTTACACTTTTAATAATATTTAAATCAAAGTATAAATGTGAGAAATAGATATCTTTTTTATCTTTAAATATATAAATTGGTATGCTTGAAAATCTATCATTAATAATTATAAATTTTTTTTTTTTAAAAAAGTTAAGCATTATTATAAATTGACCATTTATTTTGCTCAAATCTTTTTTCAACTTTTCAATATTATTTTGACATAAGTCAACTTTTATTAAAAAATCTTTAAAATCATCTATGATAGGGTTTCCAATAAATATAATTTGAAAATCATTAAATGTTTTTGAAATAATTTTCAAATTTTTTCCAATAAAAATTTTATTAGTTTCAAAATTTTTATCTTTATTTGAAATTTTTATTTTTGAAAACTTTTCTAGGTTAATTTTTAATTTTATATATGGGCTACTCATTTAATAGGTTGTTTAAATGTTCAAGAAAGTATTTTCCAGCTTTATTGCCTGAAGTGTATTTGTGATAAGTATTGTAACCATTTAATGATATATCTTCATATTTTTTACTGCCTAATTTTATATCTTCCATAACATTGAATAGATCTGAAAAATCCCATGAAAAATCGACATAGGTTTCATTTTTAATGAAAAAGTTTGGCCAAGTTGTCAGATGATCCATATTGGGTTTAATCAACGTGCATTTGTTAAAAAAAGCTTCAAAATCTCTATATGCAATTTCTCCCCATCCAAAAGGTGATATTACACATTTGCTACTTGATAATTTCATATGATACTTGAATTCTGGTAATTTTTCTACGTAGGTATCTTTCATAAAATTTTTTATTTTTTTTCTTTGGAATGCAATTGTTTGCCTTGAATAATTATTATTAAATGTTGCAAATAGTAGATTTTTTTTATTATGTTTTTTTTTTGATGGAAATGAGAATAATTGATTCCATAGTAATTTTTTTCTTAAAAAAAATAAATATTTATTCTTATATGAATAGTCTGCAAGACCAAAATTCCATGCTAAGCTTATTTTATCTGTTTCAATATTATCAACTGATTTTGAGTATAATGTATTTTTGTCATTAATATTAAATTCATTATGATAGTAATCAGAAAAAATTCTGCCACCATATAATGGTTTTTTATAAAAAGATTTATCTTTTAGTATTTGAAATTTCCAATATCGATTTATATAGCTAAATATTTCTGATTGAATCATGCCTGTAGAATCAGTGGTATCAAAATATATTAATTTATTTGTATATTTTTTTAGTTTTATAAAATCATCATAAATTTTGTTTGCATTTTTATTCCAATAGTTTCTATGATATTTGCTATCTACTATAATAATTTCAGAGTAATTTACTTTATCTAAATTAAATAATATTTTAAAAAAAATATTAGCTTGATTTAATTCTTTTTTAAAAGCTAGAAATGGAAATATTATTGAATTTTTATTTGAATATTCAAAAGTTTTGGTAATTATTTGAATATTCATTTATTTTTATACATCATCTAAAAAAGTTTATGAGCTTGATTCACTTGAAAATATATTTTACTTTTCATTATATATTCTTGATTTTTATATAAGTAACTTCAATTTTTAAATCTAGTTTATTGATAATTTTTTTTATACTCTTAAACTTCATTTTTGCAGATAAGTCTCTTACACATATGCGATGTTGCGTATCACTTTTTATCAATTAAATTTTATATGTTCATTTTTACAAGATAAAAGAGCTGTTCGTATGCCACCTTCTTTCCCCAATAATTCTAAGGCATCATCATTTGAAATATTTAAAAATATATCTCTTATCTTTTCATCAGTGTTGAAAGATTTTATTGATTTATACATTTTTTTTTCAAATTTCTTTGTTCCGTCCACTGAAGAAGATGCGGCCACTTGTAAGCTATAACCTAGTTTAAAAAGTTTATTAAGCTGTTCGACAATATCATTTTTAGAGTTATATTTACTCATGTGTGGTTCATATAAAATTGAAGGCTTATAGCCATATTGATTAATATATTCTAATAAAGACTTAAAAATACTAACCTCATGACCCTCTACATCCATTCTAATTAAATCAGTTTTTCTTCCTTTAAGTAATGAGACTAAAGAATAAGAATTTACCAATATTTTATTATAATTTTTGAGATCTTTACTATCCACATGAAAAGAATTTAGATTAGACATTTCCGATAAGTAGAATTCCTTCTTACTGTCGATATCTGAAATTGCAGCCATATGAGTTTCAACATTAGAATATCCATTTAATGCTAAGTTTTTTTTTAATAAATCGACATTTACTGGTGAAGGTTCTACTAAAATTATGTTTTTAAAATTAATTTTATTCATAAAGATTAATGCATAATATCCAATATTAGACCCTAAATCTAACACGATATCTTCTGGCTCTAGAATTTTTTCAATTATAAATTTTTGTTCTATTTCTCTTTCACTGAAAAGTAGTAATGTTCTTGATAATCCTTTATCATAAACATCAAGTAACATTTTAAAGTTATATATATTTTTTTTTATATATCTTATTTTTAAAATCTTGAATAATAAAATTTTTAAATAATAAAAAGTGGCTAAAATAAAAATTTTAAAACCTCTCTTTTTTATTGTCCAAAGAATAGTATTTAACATTATTTATTATAATAATTTTTATACCATTCAACAAATTTAGAAATCCCTTTTAAGGTACTGTAAGGTTTAGTTCTACCATTTAATTTTTGAAGTAGCGTTGTATCTGATAGAGTGTCTTTTACATCTCCTTTTTGTAACTTCAAAAAATTTTTATTCGACTTAACTTTCAGCACAACTTCTAGTTCTTTTATAAAGTCCATTAGTTTTTGTTGTTTTGAATTTCCAATATTGATCACTCTGTAAGGACAATTACTGGTATTTGGATAAAGTTTTTTAGTATTATTTTTTTTTGGAGCTTTATTAATCAATTTTATAATATGTTTGGTAATATCGTCAATGTAAGTAAAATCTCTTGTGTGTTTTCCAAAGTTAAATATGTCAATTTTTTTTTTCTCCAACATATTTTTAGTAAATTTGAATAAAGCCATGTCTGGTCTTCCCCAAGGTCCATACACTGTAAAAAAACGTAATCCAGTTGTTGGTAGACCATATAAATAACTATAAGAGTGGGCTAAAAGTTCATTTGATCTTTTTGTAGCAGCATAAAGTTGAATTGGATGATCAACATTATCTTTTTCACTAAATGGGAGTTTTTTATTATATCCATAAACACTACTTGTGCTTGCATATAGCAAATGATCAATTTTATGTATTTTTGAAAAATTCAAAATGTTAAAAAAACCTACTAAGTTTGTTTGAATATATGCATCTGGATTTTCAAGTGAATATCTTACTCCAGCTTGAGCTGCAAGATTGATTACAACATTAAATTTGTGCTTTTGGAATATACTTTCAATACTTTTTTTATTTTCAATTTTACATTTATAAAAAGAAAAATTTTTTTTGAATTTTGATTTTAAATCACTCAATCTCGCTTTTTTTAACTTAGGATCGTAATAATTATTTATGGAGTCTATTCCAACCACTATAATATTTTTTTTTGTTAATAGTTTAGCTGCTAAACTATAACCAATAAAGCCACACCCACCTGTAATAAGAATTTTTTTTTTTTTCATATTATTTTTCAAAGAGAAGTCTAATAGAGTTAATTAAAATATAATTATATCAAAAATTATCAGTAATGAAAGATTTTTTTAAAAATAATTAATTATAAATTAATAAAATCATCACAATATTCTAGTATTTTTTTATCATGTGAAATTAAAAATATTATTTTATCATTTTTTAAATTAACTAAATTTTCTAAAATTTTATTTTGTACGTTATCATCTAGGTTGCTTGTAATCTCATCTAACAAAAATATTTTTGCTTCTTTATATAAGGCCCTGGCTATACCAATTCTCTGGATTTGGCCACCAGAAACAAAATTTCCTCCTTCACCAACTTTACTTAAATCTTTCATCTCCAGGCTGTCAATAAAACTATCAATTCCTGCCTTAACATAAATTTCACTCATTTTCTTTTGATTATAACCTTGGTCATCTCCCAGGCAGATATTACTTCTAATCGTTGAGTCCATAATAAATGGTTTTTGAGAGACATAAGCAATTTTATCATTCCAATTTTTTAAATCATTTAATTCAAATCCATCAATAATAATTTCACCCTTTAGCGGTTTTAGAATTCCACTCAAAAGATGAACTAAAGTACTCTTACCTACTCCAGAATTTCCTGTAATACCCACAATGCTATTTTTTTTTACAACTTTATTAAAATTGTTTAAAATTTTCTTACCATTATTGTATGAAAAAGTCACATTCCTAAAATTTATACTTTCTATTTGATAATCTTTTAAAAGTTCTTTTTGATTTTTAGAAATTATTTTTTTTTTCATTTTTATTTAATTCTTGGTCAATCAAGTATAATGATGGCTTACATGATATTATAGTTTGCATGTTTGCAATTGATTTTCCAATAGAAGGATACAGTCTAAAAAAAACAGCTCCATAAATAGTTAAATTAAAAAAGATATCATTTAAATTTTTATCTACATTTGTTAAATTTAATAAAAAATACAATACAATTATTACTATAGTTAATTCTAATAAAGTTCTTGGTAACACCTTAATTACACCTCCATATCTTTTGAATTTTAAAATTGATTTATCTTTGTCTATGTATCTGTTGATAAAAAATTGCTGTTTATTATTTATGAATATTTCTGAATAACCTCTAAAGCTTTCTACTAGAAATTTTAGCCCCTCAGCCATTAAGCTTATATCCTTATTGGCAAATTTAATTAGTAGTCTTTTTAAAAATAGAAAATAAATGATAGTAAACATTATCAAAAATACAAAAATAATTATAGTTGTTTGAAAATTAATAAAAGATAAAAAAACTAATGAAGCTAAGAGTAAGGTTAAATCAATAAGTAAATCTGCTGCAGCCGATAAAGCTTTTGTTACTTTTCTATTTTCGCTAACAACATTTCTTAATAATTCCCCTGAATTTTTTTTATAAAAATATTCTTGATCACCATTCATATATCTTTTTAAAAGTTTTTTAGA
>MDSY01158466.1_pt1 | contig 24138 bp, 19 predicted proteins | sample 811131 | NCBI WGS metagenome assembly MDSY01 (sample SAMN05326643, study PRJNA326480) | marine metagenome | isolation source: seawater | place: Atlantic Ocean: South West | collected 2010
GCCAATCGGGTTCGTGCCGAAGATGGGTTCGATCGCGCCGTTGGGAGCGACAAACTCAGGTGATACGGCGAACACAAGCGCGATTAAACCCTTCTTCGCCACGGTTTCAGCGTAGTAGCCCAACGCGCCGGTGGATGTGCTCGTGTTGTTCGTGCCGCAAATGCCGAACCCGTGCTCAGTAGCTTTATGGCATGCGATTTCCATCGCTTCGTGCAGCACGACCATGCCCGCGTTTTTTCCGCCGTCCAAATTCGCGCTCAACAAAGTTTCGTGTTCCTTCGTGATTGGCTTACAGTCGGGGTCCCTCGCGATCCCCTTTGTGGTGACTTTGATGATTCCCTGGTTGTTCCCCCTGAGCTGCGCGTAGAGCATGATGTCCAGCAGGATTTTCGTTTCGGAATCGGAATAGCCGTAGGTCTTGATGGCGCGTCTTGTGGTTTCTGTTAATTCGTTTATGGAAACGGATGTGTTGGATGACGTTGAGGGGGCGGGTTGTTTCTTGCCGAACAACGCGCGGGTTGGGGGTGCGGTTCTGGTGTGTCTACGGGGAGCTCCAGCGGGCCTCGCCCCCAGCGGCGGGTGCGGGCGTTGGAAAGACGAAATCGATGACCCGAAAGACACCTTCACCCTCTGCTTCCCGGCGGGGCCTCGCATCCCTGAACCCGGCGAGGTTCCGTTGTTTGAAGATGCTCGAACCACTACGAGCGGTTTGCGGCTACACAACCTTCCCCCGTCTGGACGGACCACCACGGTCGCCAGGGCCTTCTTAAGCATCCTTTCGTGCTTCGCGCGGGTGACACAGAGTTGATGTGCGGACCGCGCGGATGAGTGTGGAGGACGGCAAGGACGTAGAGCCGATATCCTGCCGTTCGGAGATTGCCAAAAAAGCCAAACAAAACCCAATTCCAAAAGTGCATTTTACATGAGTGCATTCACTATACACCCATGCATTAATTCACATGGGCGCATAAGGGGACACCATGTAGATTTCTGAACCGAAGTTAACTCACCGGCCACGTGCCCCTTCGCTGGACGGCTGTGCTTGCACTTGGCGAGCCGCTTTGTCTGTCAGCCCAGCGATGTTGCCAAAAAACGTTTGACGAGAAAAGCGTGCGATCGCGCGTCCCCCCCTCCACTATTCCGCACAACCTCACCTTACCCCCACATTACATCAGCAAAGATGTCCGCTCCTACCGCTATGTGCTCCATCGAGACCGTCAACGGTCGCGAATACAAGGTCAAGGACATGGCCATGGCTGATTTCGGGTACGTACGGACTTCCGATGCATCCGGGAAAAAGATTGATCGCGTCCGCCGCTTCAGAGCTCGCCGCCGATGGCATCTCTGCCCGCCGTGCGACTCTTTTCTTGAATCGATCGGCCCGGTTTCGTTTGCATCGAATACGCTACGAAATGATACGACGCTATCCCGTGTGTTTCGCCAAACCACACAGCAACCATCTCCTCTTCCCGTTCCCTTTCTGACCATCCGTCGCGTTCCAAAAACTCTCCACACAGTCGCCTCGAGATCGAGCTCGCGCAAGTCGAGATGCCCGGCCTCATGTCCATGATCAAGGAGTTCGGCCCCGCCCAGCCTCTGAAGGGCGCCAACATCTCGGGTTCGCTTCACATGACCATCCAGACCGCGGTGCTCATCGAAACCCTGGTCGCCCTCGGCGCCGTCGTCAGGTGGTGCTCGTGCAACATCTTCTCCACGCAGGACCACGCCGCCGCGGCGGTCGCGAGAGATTCCGCCGCGGTGTTCGCCTGGAAGGGTGAGACTCTTGAAGAGTACTGGTGGTGCACGGACAAGATGCTGGACTGGGGCTCCGAACCCCTTGATATCATCGTCGACGACGGCGGTGACGCCACGCTCCTCATCCACGGTACGTATTAACGGGACGCAGTGTCGCATCACCTCTCCGGTATTTCGCAATCGCTTCGCGACCACAGACACGTGTTCGATTTTACCGACAGCCATCGAGGGTCGTCAAGACGCGCATAGCATGGAAGTAAAGCCCCATTGCATTTGCAACTCCATGTCTAATGTACTGCGATACGTACGCATCGCACGAGCCGCCTGTCGCGCCGCGATGCATCGCGCATCACCCCGAACGTCCAACCTCCGGCAAGCGTCGGCACTTCCGAAACAGCATCGCGAGACCGAAACGGCCAGCTGTGCGATTTTGGAAAAGTGCCTATTTTTTCCCCTTGAACCCTTCGCTGACCTCTCCCCCCCCCACCTACTTCAACCACACAGAGGGTTACAAAGCTGAGCTCGAGTTCGAGAAGTCCGGCGCGATCCCCGACCCGTCCACCACGGACAACGCGGAGATGAAGCTCGTGTTGAAGACCATCGCGGAGAACCTGGGCAAGGACCCCAAACGGTGGCAGCGTATCGTGTCGACCTGCGTGGGCGTCTCCGAAGAGACCACCACCGGTGTCAAGCGCCTTTACGAAATGCAAAAGGCTGGTGAGCTTCTGTTCCCCGCTATCAACGTCAACGACAGCGTGACGAAGTGCAAGTTCGACAACCTGTACGGCTGCAGGCACTCGCTTCCCGACGGGATCATGCGCGCCACCGACGTGATGATCGCGTCAAAGACCGTGTTCGTCGCCGGCTTCGGCGACGTCGGCAAGGGCTCAGCGCAAGCCATGAAAGCGGCTGGCGCCAGGGTCATCGTCTCCGAAATCGACCCCATCTGCGCCCTCCAGGCCGCCATGGACGGCTTCCAAGTCGCCCCCATTGAAGACTGCGTTGATATCTGCGACATCTTCATCACCACCACCGGCAACAAGGACATCATCATGGTCGAACACATGGCCAAGATGAAGAACAACGCCATCGTGGGGAACATTGGCCACTTCGACAACGAAATCGACATGGCTGGCCTCGAATCCTACCCCGGCATCAAGCACGTCAACATCAAGCCCCAGTGCGACAGGTACGAGTTCCCCGACGGCCACGGCGTGATCATGCTCGCGGAAGGGCGCTTGCTCAACCTCGGGTGCGCCACCGGCCACCCCTCGTTCGTCATGTCCTGCTCGTTCACCAACCAAGCCATCGCCCAACTGGAACTGTGGAACGAACGCAAAACCGGCAAGTACGAGAAGAAAGTCTACGTGCTCCCCAAGCACCTCGACGAGAAGGTCGCGGCGCTCCACCTCGAGAAGATCGGCGTCAAGCTCACCAAGCTCTCCGCCGAGCAAGCCGCGTACATCAACGTCCCCGTGGAAGGCCCCTACAAGCCTGCCGCGTACCGCTATTAAGCGGTGGAAGCATAGATATTCTTTGCTTTCGCAATTCTTTACGGTTTACGAACTGAGTCTACCCGCGCGCAGCTCTTTTGTCGATTGCAAAGTCCAAAAAGAGCTTCGCATGAACTTTAATAGGGTGGACAAGGTTAGGTGTGTGATACGATATATAACGATTTTAATACAAATTTGTTGATGAAACATTTCACTATTTACTTTGCGCGATTACATCCATACTATCCCTCTTCCTTCCTCATCTTTTCCTCTCGTATTTTGCCGTATATGTTGGCTCTGACTCGGTCTTCCTTCGTTACCGCTATTACGTCCAGCGACCGCAGCTTGGGGAGCACCGCCGTGACGCGCGTTCGGTAGTTTTTTTTTGATTGCACCGGGTTTCCCTGGATTGTAATTTTTGACAGATTCGTCAACCCCGAGAGCTTGTCTATTTCCCGTAGAGTGTTTATTTGGTTCCCTTGTAAATATAAACAGGACAGGTTGGGGTAGTTCAGCAGCACTGGATCTACTTTCGTCAGTTTGTTGTTGCTCAAATCCAGCCACCTAAGTTCGAGTGTGTCGTCTAAGACTTGTTTCAGAAACTCTGATAATCCGTCTAAGTTTTCGAGTCTGTTGTTGGCGAGCCTGACACCGGTCGCGTTGCAAGTCGCGTTTCGAGGCAAACCCCCCCGGTCCATCCCCTTGGCGATGCCGGTGAACGGGTCATCGTCAAGGAAATCGGCGATGTGCCGAACGTCCTTGTACGAGTAATCCAGCGGGAAACCGGACACGGGGCACTGCAGGTGGAGTCATGATTAGGGATGATGGTCAGTGGAATTCTCGTGTCGGAGGAGGGAAATGTGGAACCGCATTCATTTGTCTCGCCCGAAACACGGAAGGCTTTGGCTATGGGCAATCAGGCTTACAGTGCGATGTACCTCCGCGCCCCGAATATCATCAACATCACTCTCCCCCGCCATGGGGGACATCGTATCACCTCTGCCGCCGGTGCGAAGAGCTGTGGCGTGAGGTCTGGCGATAATTCGACACATTTCCATTCCCGAGAAACTGGTCGTCCCGAAAATCGTCGGGGTTTCAGTTTTGGCTTGGCCTTCTTTTGCCTGCCATCGATCGTCATTGCCTTCGGCGCGCGCCTCCTATTGCGTTTTCGCAAAAGACGCACACGACCGCACCATGGCCCTCACTGTGAAGGTGGACTCCACAGATTCGGTCGCGGGCCGGACCGTTTCCTTGGTCGTCGCGTACGCCGGCGTCAGCTCGAAGATCTCCATCGCGGATGGCGCCGCCGGATCCGCGATCGAGCTCGACGCCGGTGCCGATGGGAAGCTGGAAGGCCTGGCGACCGTGTGCAAGTACATCGCGAGTTTGGTTGACGATGAGAAATTGAATCAGCAGCTCACAGGCGCCACCCCCACTGACGAAGCCATGATCCACGAGTGGCTCACCAGGGCTTCCGCGGAGTACACCACCTCGGGGTCGGTGGACGCTGCGAAACTCGATACGTTGAATCAGCACTTAGCGACGCGCTCGTTCGTCGCCACTAGCGGATTTATCAGCCTAGCAGATCTCGGCGTGTACGGAACTACGCACGGCGCATTGAGTTCATTAGCACCCGACACCCGGTCACAACTCACACACGTCATGCGGTGGTGCGACCACGTCGGCGCCGTGGCTGACAACAACAAAACGTTCGGAGTGGTTCCCTTCGCACGAGGCGAGCCCCTGGATTTAGCGCCGCCGGCGGAGGACAAGAAGGAAAAAGAGAAAGCGGGAGGGGCTAAGGGGGATGGGGGTAAGGGTGACGGTAATGGGAACGGAGATGCTAAAGGAAAGGATGCTAAGGGTGCTAAGGGTGATGCTAAAGGTGCTTCTGACGGCTCCGCCTCCGCCAAACCAGACGCCGACGCCATCGCCGCCGCGCGAGCCGCGAAAAAGGCGGCGAAGGACGCTGAGAAGAAGGATAAACCCAAGAAGGAACCCATGGCGAAGAAGGAAGTGACGGTGGATGTTTTGGATATCAAAGTAGGGACGATCACCAAGGCGTGGGAACACCCTGGGGCGGACAAGTTGTGGGTGGAGTCGATTGATGTCGGGGAAGCGAGGGAAAGGCAAGTCGTGTCTGGGTTAAGAGCGTTTAAGACAGAATCCCAAATGACCGGCGCGCGAGTTTTAGTGCTGTGCAACGTCAAGAAAGGCCCTTTGCGTGACGAGATGAGCGAAGGGATGGTGATGTGCGCTTCGAACGAAGAGCACACTTCCGTTGATTTCGTGGTGCCGCCTGAAGGGGCGAAGAACGGCGAGCGCGTCACGTTCGCGGGATTTGCAGGCGAGCCGGTGGAAACTTTAGTGCCGAAAAAGAAGATGTTCGAAGCGTGCGCGCCCAAGCTGAAGACGAACGATACCGGCGTAGCGGAGTACGACGGCGTGCCTTTCATGACAACCGCTGGGCCGTGCGTGTCGTCCCTGAAAAACTGCTTCATTAAGTAATATTTTGATGATGATGATACTTAAAAAATGACGTACATCTATTTCTTCTTGATTGTTTTCTTCTTGCATCTATTTGTTTACCTCAACCAGCCTTAATGTACACGTCGCACTCGCCGTGCTCGGCGTACCCCACGGCGCACAGCGTTTTGAAGACATCGTCGCTCAGCGTCCAGTTCGGCTCCCACTCCAGCGGATGTTCCAGGAAATACTTCGCGATTGGGTCCGCGCGGCTGCCTTGCAGTGGGCCCTTGTTCTTCTCCTCCTCAAACGCCAGCGCGCTTGCCCACGGGTCCAGCTTCCCGAGCTTTGGTAAAAAAGCCTCCAGCGCTTCCACCGTCTCGTCAATTGCCCACGCCAGGTCCTCGTACCGAACGTGGTGCAAGTCGATTGTGTCGTCGCCCAGTACCTGTTTGTTATACTCCATTAGTTTCAGCCACTGCGTCTCGTCGAACGGGTGCTTGTCGCTGGTCCACGAAAATGGGTGGCGCGTGAGCAGCACGAACTTCACCGGGACGTCCAGCTTATCCGCCGCGCGCTTGATTGTTTTGTAGTGCGCCAACAAATTGGGCGTCTTGTCCATCAGCAATGGTTTACTCATGTCCCACCACGTCAGGGCGAAATGCGTGAACGCGTACGCGTACCCATCCGCGTCCACGGGGTATGTCGGCTCAAACTCGTCCTCACCTGGCTCGATGGGCATGTCCATGTACTTCAGCAACCACGTATCTTCGCACTGCCACGTTTCCGAGGCGCACAAATCAGTCACGCCCGACCCGGTGCCGATCAAACCCTCCAGCCCTGAGGTTCCACTGTACGGGTGTCCCATCACGATCAACAGCGTCTTGCCGGTGAAGTCCACGGGCGGGAGGGGGTTCGGGTAGTGCACGACGTTTTTCGGATCTTTGTACGGAGAGTACTCCGCATTCTCCGCGTCTTCGCCAAGATCCATCGTCTCGTCAACCCCCAACGCGAACCCTTCACCGCGTGATGCGACCGTGCCGAGGGAGCCACGAACGTTACTGCCTATAGCTGCAGCACCGACGCAAAGCATAGCGACAGCGCCGACCGCGATCAACGCGCGAACCCACCGGGACGGGCCAGAGACGTGATCCGCGATCGCATCACGTGTAGTACCGAAGAAACCAGTAACACTAGGCGCGAACCGCCCGTTCGTGTCTCGTTGCTTGCGCAACAGCGGCGTCACTTCCGCCGCGTGCGTCTCGACGCCCATCGCGCGAGTCTCTCCGCCGAACGCTGGTGCGAACCAAACACAGCACGCTCCAAAGCGCAGCACGCGTTGCCCTCGGACCGGCGCGCCCGCGTCGTTTTGTAGACTGACTGTGTACGAGCTAAATGCTGACCGAGCAGCGAATAATCGATGCTGACCTCTAATTACCAGCACTACCTCTCACTCTATGCTTCTCCTCCTATTTCCATGTTGTCCAGCAAGCGCACGTCCCCGAACTTCGCCGCGACCAAGCACACAGCCTTCGAATCTTTCGGTAACGATTTCACAGGCTCCAGACTCTCCTGGTCACACACCTCTACGTAATCCACCACGCCACCGGCTTTCGTGATTTCGTCACGCATGACATCCACTGCATATGAAAGCATCGTTTCGTCCATTCGCGGAGGTGACATAATGAACTGCTCGTATTCATTTTTAAGATACCTGAGCGACCTGCTAAGCACCACAGCTTTCTCCCTATGCTCCGACGTCAGACGCACGTTCCTGCTTGACATCGCCAACCCATCCGGTTCCCTCGCCAGCGGAGCCCCGACGACGTCAATCGCGAAGTCCAAATCGCGCACCACGCGTTTAATCACCCGCCACTGCTGGTAATCTTTCTTCCCGAAAACCGCGACGTCGGGGTCGCAGATGTTGAACAACTTTGTGACCACGGTGGCGACGCCTCGGAAGAAGTGCGGGCGGGTTTTGGAACACAGACCGAGCTGGAGACGTTCCGCAGTGACGTACGTCTCATGTGCATTGTTGTTAGATGCGCTTTGCGAAGAGTCTCCCGTGTTGCCGTCGTCTTTTTCGTTATTTCCTCCATCATCCGATGACACGTACAGCCTCTCCGGCATGAACACCGCGGTTACCCCCAGCTCCCTGAGTTTCATTAAGTCCCCCTGCTCGTCCCGGGGGTAAGTTCCAAAGTCCTCGTTCGCGGCGAACTGCGTGGGGTTGACGTAGATTGAGACGACGCACACGTCGCTGCGCGACATCGCCTCTCTCACCAGCGAAAGGTGCCCGGCGTGCAGGTAACCCATGGTGGGCACCAAGGAAATTGTTCGGCCCGACGCGCGGTGCGCCCGGGACCAGTAGCGCATAGCCGCAGAGTCGGTGATGATCTCCATGTCGTCCAGTGCGCGTTTGGGCATCACTTGACCTGTAATTCCCGCCCCAGCGTCGAACGCACCCCGCACGGGTAGGTGCGCCCCAACGAGTGACGTGACCCAGACGAGATCTACCCGAAACCTAGAACCTTTTCACCTTCGTAAATACATGCTGAGTCACTCGCCGGGACACTGTCGTCGGTTTCTTGGCGCCCATCCGCGTCACTTGACATGGTTTTCGGCGACGCATCTTCCTTAGGTCAGACCTCCGCGCGCCAAATCGACGCCCTGTGCGTGTTCACTGTTCTCTTCGCCCAGTGCCTGGCGCTGCAGGTGGCGAAGGATGTACAGACGCTTGGATGGGATGTGAGCGCATCTTGGCGCTTGCTCCCCACAGTCGCGTTAGCGATCGCCGTGCTCAACGCGCATTTACACCCCACTGATACGCAATCACCACTTGCCCTCGCCGCGACCGGCGCAATCGCACTCACCGTAAACGGCAGCCAGTCCAACCACGTTGTGTTAGAACTGGTGATGTGTGTCGCCATCCTTCTAGCAGCGCCGGCTCAATGTTTCAATAGGACTCCAACTGGTTCTTCCTATCAAAAAAGGGAGTCGTTCCGTTCAAATCTAACGAACTCGATGCGCTTGGTACTAGCGACCCTGTACACCTTCACCGGCTTCGCAAAGCTGAACTACGACTGGCACAAACCGAGCGTGAGTTGTTGCGTGCAGATGTTCGTAGCGGCGCTGAGCGGGTGCGGCGTATCGCCAACGACAATTGCGAAAATAATGAACGCGCCTTATGTGCAACACGCGATGCCAACCGGCGCCACCGCGTTTGAACTATTGTTTCCAGTTGTCATGCTTGTTGCAGTGACACAGGAACCAAAAAGCACAGCAGATACGGACGGAAAGAAACAGGCGCGGGACCACGTTCTTCTTCGTTTACTCGCGATTGGCGGCTCTTTATTTCACGTCCTCATCGCCCTCCCGCCGCCGCCGATGTCGGTGTACCCGTTTAGCATGCTGATGGCGCCGCATTATGTGATTGCATTAGTCCCGGAAAGCGTCACGGCGTGTGTATCGTTTATATTTAACAAGTGGCAAGACGAAGCGCGGATCGCGGTGGGTATTGGGGTAAGCACTCTGTTTGCGCACACGTACCAAGTTTCGAAACAAAACGACACCCACCTTTTCGAGTACCCGAGTTATGGGAGCTGGCGCGTGGGGGTGCTTTGGAACGTGCTGGCTTTTGGGGGCATTTGTGTTGTTTCTAGACTGGGAGGCAGGGATGATGAGGAGGAAACGGCTGAAACGGCTGATGAGGTTGATGCTACCTGTACAACTCCTCCTCCTGCTACTGCGGAGGAGAGTTCGCAGGAGAGTTCCAAAAAAACATCTCCCAAAATAACGATGTTTGCAAAAATCGCGACCCCTGCGTTGATAATAGCGCTCGTCTCGTTGTTACCTTATTTCGGACTACGAACCTACCCCGCGTTCGCGATGTTTTCGAACCTAAGAGTGGAAGGGGGGGCGAGTAACCACTTCCTGCTTGGGGGCAGGGGGGGGGCAAAACCCTCAGACTACTTACACAGTTACGGCGCTGATGTCTCAATTCAGATTGTCGAAACTGATTTACTTGCTTTGCGTAATTTGCAAATAAACTTAGCCCCGCTTGTGCCGCGCGGCGTGTTAAGGGCGCTGGAATTGAGCGGAATCGTGTCTGAGTTTCACATCACGCCTCCTGCGTGGCGGATTGACAATCCTGAAGCGCAGAAAACGGGCTCGCGAGCACGACCAACCTCAGTTCCCTTGGTGGAAGTGCGGCGGCGAGTGGCTGGGGCTCTTTTCGGGAGCGAGAAGGTTACAAATTTCGAGGTCAAGTACCAGTGGGTGTTGCGCGGTGTCGCGGAGACGGGAACACACACGTTTCGAGTAAAGAACGGCGCTGTTGTCGGTGCACCTACCGGGCGTGACGCCGTGCTGGGCGTGGACGTGCCGAAATGGAGGTTACTGGTGCACAGGTTCAGGACGTTCGACGTGCAGGGGGACTCGGTGTGTAGACATTAATTTTTATAGACTTCAGTCCTCGCGGAGACTCACTCCTCGGTTGCGTTCGCCGCCTTCTTCTTGATCCTATGGTTCTTATCGTAGCAAGACTGCCATACTTTAGCCCCGGGCTTATCTTTGCAGTTGAGCCACGCACTAGTCGTATCCGTCCCCCACTTCACACATTTCGTCCCAGCGGCGGTTTCGATGTTCAGCGCCTCGTGTTTGATGCACGGCTGGCAGAGCCACGAGTTCTTCTTGAGCTTTGACCTATGCGTTGCGCTTGTGTTTCCCCCATCCTTACCGCATTCGAAGCAATTGCCACGGCTGGCAGCGAGCTTCCGTCTGTAGCAAACTACGCAAACCGGTTTGTCTGCAACGTTCTTGTTGGCAAGCCACTGACTCGACTTCGTGGCATCGCACTCACTGCACACCAGCGCGATGCCCTTTTTCTTCCATCGTTCGGCTCCAACGACCACCGAAAACTCACTGCGGGGAACATAAACTTGGCGAGCGGCTTTGCCTTCCGAAGGCGCATTCTCGTTACTCGACGCCACCGCCTAACGCCTGGAGTGCTCGGTGTGCCTAAGCGCCTGCGGTTTGACACGACGTGAAAAAATCCGAGGAGCACGGAAGGTGCGCGTGTGTTGTCGCGCCTCGCGCCGCGCGTCGTTTTCGAACGGTCGAAGACCACACAAGGTACCCGTGGGCATCTGTGCCACCACATGTAGCACCGCCACGCTGAAGCACGCCATCGTGCGAGTCCGATGCGACGCGAGAACTGATGAAAATGTCGTTGTTACTGGCGACGATTTTCTCGTCCGCGTCGTTTCGACCTCAGAGTCCGATTTGGGCGCGCAAAGCATTGAGCGACGCGCGCTTGTGTTCGCGCGGGGCCGCGGCGTTTCCTCGGCCTTCCGCCATCGCGCGGTGTCATAGGCGCCATGGACTTCGCGGAGCTGGAGCGGAAAGAGGGTGTGCGTTTATCGTGGAACGCGTGGCCCTCTTCACGGATCGAAGCTACCAGAGTCGTGCTTCCCTTCGGAGCCGTGTGCACGCCATGTAAACCGATGCCCGAGATGCCGGTGTTGCCGTACGCCCCGGTGGTGTGCACCGAGTGCAGCGCGGTGCTGAACCCTTACTGCATGGTGGACTACCACCAGAAGCGGTGGCAGTGCTGCTTGTGCAACACAGGCAACGCGTTGCCCAGGAACTACCACGGTACGAACGATTTTTAAGCACTCCTGAAAGGCCGCGGGGGTTGGTGGTCCGATTTCTGTCATGATCGCCTGCACATGGCCTGCACCTGCACCTCCAAACAAGTGAACCTGCAACGTGCTTCGCGTCACTCTGCACAGCATGGTCACAACACCTTTGGAACGCAACCTACCAGCGTCGATCTCCCCACACCTCCACCGCTGATACCCCATCCCTCTGATTAATGTCCCATCTTCGATTTCTGAATCTCCACAAAACTCACATCCATCAACCCAACCACAGAGATCAACGAAAACAACCTCCCCGCTGAGTTGTTCCCGGGCTATACCACGGTGGAGTACCAGATGGACAACAAGAACCCGCGGCCGCCTTGCTTTTTGTTGGTCTTGGACACGACTATGTCCGCCGAGGAGCTTCAAGATGCGAAGGACAGCATCGGGCAACTCGCCGCGTTGCTCCCCGAGGAGTGTTTAGTGGGGCTGGTGACGTTTGGGGCGACGGTCACGGTGCACGAGCTTTGCGAAAGCCCCATGCCTCGGTCGTATGTCCTGCGAGGCACGGACGATATCACGCAGGAACAACTCAAGAAGTTATTACAGTTAGAGTTATCACCGCACGAACACGCTACGTACGATAAACAGAAAGGAAGCGCAGTGGCGGAGGCGCATAGCGCTCTCCGAAGATTTATTTTACCGATTAGCGAGTGCGAGTTCGCGCTTCAAACCATACTGGACGAGCTTGAGCCTGATCCGTTCAAACGGGAACCGGGTATGAGGCCGTTCCGCGCGATGGGCGTTGCGATAGCCGTGTCGCAGGGGTTGGTCGCTGAGTCGCACAGCGCGCAGGGCGCGCGGGTCATGGTGTTTACTTCAGGACCGTGTACCATGGGTCCGGGAACAGTAGTCGGCCGGGATATGAGCGAAAACTTACGGACACACGCTGACTTCAACAAGGGCAGCGCGAAACACTTCAAAGCTGCTAGTAAGTATTATAATTCACTAGGGATACGACTAGCAACGCACGCGCACACGCTTGACGTGTTCGCGTGCTCGCTCGACCAAGTCGGGTTAGCCGAGATGAAAACGGCGGTGGATCAGACCGGAGGGGTCATGGTCTTAGCGGAACAGTTCCGGGCGGAAACGTTTCGAAGTTCGTTACGACGACTGTTCAGACGGGACGCTTCTGGTGGATTGGACATGTACTTCAACGCTACGTTCTCCGTGTTCTGCGTGCCGCAAGTGATGGTGTGCGGAGGGATAGGGCCCATGTCCGCGTTGGCCGTGAAGAGTAAATCCATCTCAGAAAACGAAATAGGCATGGGGCAAACAACTTCTTGGAGAGTATGCTCATTATCCGGCGATACGTCAATCGCAGTTTATTACGAGATCGTGAACCAGCACTCTAATCCTATTCCAGCTGGTACACCGTTTTACTTGCAGTTCTGTGTTCGGTACAAGCGGAGCAATGGTGAGATTCGTTTACGAGTAATGACGGTAGCACGAAGATGGGCAGAAAGTGCCGCCGCGCACGACATCGTCGCCGGGTTTGATCAGGAAGCCACGGCGCTTTTGATGGCCAGGGTGTCAACCTTCCGAGTGGAACACGAAGAGACCTTCGACCTTCTGCGGTGGCTCGACCGAACTCTGATCCGCGTCGGCAGTAAGTTCGGCGAGTACGCCAAGGACTCGCCGGAGACGTTCCGCATGCCCGGTCCGTTCGCGATTTATCCCCAGTTCATGTTCAACCTGCGACGGAGCCAGTTCCTTCAGACTGCGAACAATACCCCGGATGAGACGGCGTTTTACCGGTTGATGATGGGACGGGAGACTGTTTTGAACAGCCTGGTCATGATTCAGCCTACTTTGACGAGTTATACCTTCACAGGAGCGCCCACGCCTGTGTTACTCGACGTCGCGTCGATCCAGCCCGATTGCATTTTGTTGTTGGATACGTTCTTCATGATCGTCGTTCACGCCGGTTCGACAATCGGGGATTGGCGGAAAGCGAAGTACCAGGATCTTCCGGAGCACGACGCGTTTCGTAACTTATTAGCCACCCCTGTTGCGGACGCGAAGGCGAAGATGTCCATGCGGTGCCCCACGCCTCGGCTGGTGGAGTGCGACCAGGGGGGTTCGCAGGCAAGATTTTTGTTAGCGAAACTGAATCCAAGTGCTACACACGCGACGTCAGACGCGGGCGGGGGGGGCTTGGGTATGGCCGCGGGGGGGTTCGACAACGGGCAAGGCGCGGAGATCATCTTCACGGATGATATTTCGTTGAACGTGTTTTTAGCGCACCTCGCGAAACTCGCGGTTCAGTCGTAGGGTAGCTGTTTATATGGAGAAGAACTTCATAACGTCGTGTGGCATAAAAATCCCGCAGCTTTTTGAACGAAATATTCAAAAGGCGTCGCCGTCCTCTCTCCCGCATCACTCCTACCATGCACACCAGGGCCAAAGCCAAAGTCGGCAAGACCGATGCCGATCCCGCAAAGGTCAATGGTACCTTCGACGTCGATGAGAGCATCGCGGCCTCTGTCTTCTCCCATGTCAAAAGCGTAAGAGACAGCCTCGCCCTCGCTTGTGTTTCTCGGGTGTGGAGAAGAGTAGCCGCGCCTGAAGACTCGTGGGGTGACTGCGACCTCCTGCTCGATGGTACTCTCAGCGAGCGGGTCACGGACGATCGCTTCTAGCGCCTGATCGAATACTGCCGCAAAATGCGTCACCTGGAGGTGCTCAACGCCCCAAAGTCGTTCGAGGGAAGGGGAGTATTTGGACCCGTAACGACCGTCGTTGAACGAGAGAGCAGGGTACGGAAATTTGCCTCGCTTGAAACTGTTAAAGTCACTGGCTGCTCCGGAGTCACAGGGGCTAGTATCGTCCAGTTCATGAGATCGATCGGTATGCTCGAGTGTCCTAAAGAAGACCGCCTCCGATGTCTGCGTCTCGCCGGGTGCGATATGCAACAAGACGAGGACCTCGAGAAGCTAGGGTCTTGGGATTTTAGAGATCACCTCGACGAGTTCAAAAAGTACCTAAGTATCGAACAACGGGAAGTATTCTGTGAAATTCGAAACGGGCAAGAAAACGTCCAGGTCCGTAACGCGGCGAGCGTCATAGACCAATCCAGCTTTGACCTGTGGGAGTGCAACGGAGCCACCACGCAAGGTGGCGGGCACGAGGAATGCAAATGCGTCGCTACCTCTTCTGAGGTGGCAATGTGCATTTTGTGCATGAAAACGTATTGCGGCAAGTGCGCTGATATCTTTGGGACTCGCTACCAGGAAAAGTGTGCCTCTTTCGTGTGCTTCGACTGTGACGAAGATCTGAAGCTCATTACTTGTGATAGCTGCAACAAAACATTCTGTGAACCTTGCTGGGAGCGTCACTGACTGTAACAAATTCGATACTTGCACTGATACGTTTTGATGCGACATTTCTCTATTTCTAAGGGCACCCACCGTAAGTGCTTATAACACCTCTATCTAAATCTCCCACCCTCACCCCCTACTCCACACGAACCCCGCCACAGTTTCCCCCAATGCCTCCAACCACGGATCCGCCACCGTTTCGTACTCGTACAAATCGTCGTTAACGGTTCCGTTCGAGTTCGTTTCAACGACGGCGGCGAGGAAAAACTCGCGAAACGCTTTTCTGTTCTTTGGATTTTGAAATGTTTCATCGTCGTCCTCCCAAACCACTTTGACGTGCGCGTTGTCCACGCTGAACCCGTACGCCCTTCCCAGTTTGTTTGTGATAGTTATCCTACAGTTCATTGGCTTAGGGTTTTGAGGGCTCACTTCAGGTCTTTCTTCGTCCTCCAGTGCGCATTCAGTCTCTAAATATTTCTCCACGGCGCGTTCGATTCCCGGGAGGAAGAATTTGTTGTACTCGTCGGGAAGCGTCGCAATCTTCTTCGCTTCCATGTATTCTGCATCAATCCCAAACTTGAACGCGCCGCTTGGCACTGCAGCGGCGACTTGAATTAGAAATTCGCGATCGTCAGGGTGAAGGGAATGCGAATCGTCGTCGTTATCAATGCCTTCTTGAGTCATTAGACCATCAATATCCTCCTCATCCACGGTCAGTAACCACCGCAGCCCTTTTTGCATCGCCGATAACGAGCACCGATTCTTCCGTGAACAATCCAGCTGTGAGTCTACCATTTGACCGTCGGAATCCACATGGCCCGTACCGATTGCGTACCTATGCTTTGCTTCTTCGATGTTCCCTTTGTATGTTTCTCGCATCTCAACCCCCTCATCCCAACTTTCATCCAAAATCCGCGTCCATTCATCATCAGACGAAAGCCTCGCAAACACCGGTTGCAGATTATTGTTTTCATCGTCACTAAAAGAATCCCGCCCGTCGCGCAGCTTGTGCGTCACGGAAATGTCTTCCCCTGGGAGGTGTTTATTGTGCCAGCTGCGTATCCCTTTCGCCCCTGTTATGTCGTAACACAAATTGAATGCGGCGTTGTCCGACACCAGGAACAGCTTTGCCAGTTCAACGCGCAGAGACGTGATTTGATTTTTTGTATTTTTCGTTTCTGTTTCTGAACCTGTTTCGGTTTTGTTTCCGATTTCGATTCCATCGCCGAACCTCAAAGGCGTGTCCATGTCCAGGCCTTTGTGTTTCTTCGCCAGCGTACGAACCGCGATGCACGCCGCGATCGCGCCGAACAACTTCACCGTGGAGGCGGGATAGAAGTACTCCGCATCCGGGCGAAACCCGTATTGGCGCGTGACTGTGTTTTTCGAGTGCCCACCGATTTGTGGGCACTCTTCATTTGTGCAGGGATGTGATGTGCTCACCACCTCCGTGAGAAGGACCTGCGCCTTAAACCTCTTCGGGTCGGACAAAATAGGCGCCAAGCGAGGGTCACCGAGCAAGTAGTCGCGGAACGCAGCGGAGTCATCATCCTCCTCACAGGCCATCGCCGCGCGGGCCACGACTGAACTTGCAATCATTTTGTGTCATCAAAACTCGGAACGGACCGAAACTCGTCGTCAGTGGACAACCCTGCCGTCACTCTTCGCCGCGCGTTCAGTCCCCACCGACTGCTCCAACCATGCGTGCGACACTTATGCGCGACATCGTGCGTGTACTTAGGGAAACGTCACGCCGCGTACTTGCAGTGCCGACGCGGAGATCATCTGTATGGGCAAACAGTCTGAGCTGGCGCGCGCTCGGGTCGGCATCGTTTAGGGATTTCCGGGTTGCCGAATTTGAGAATGGGGCGTACTCGAGCCGGGCCACCGTAGGAGTGAAATATGTAACTGGTGTAGCGCGTATGCATGCGAGCATGGCAATGACACGCGGTGTCAAGCAAGCATGCCAACAGCAACAACCCAAACCTTACAACACCTCCCCAAGTCACCAATGTCGCGACAAGATCATCATGGAAGCCATGTCCTTCCACGGCTTCCACGGCGTTTTATCAGAGGAAAAATCTCTCGGCCAGAAGTTCGTAGTGGACGTCACCATGTCCGTGTGCCACAAGAAGTCCGGAATCAGCGACGACATCGCGGACACAGTAGACTACGCTTCCGCATACCTGCTCATAAAACACCAAGTCGAGGGTAAGAGTAATGCGAAGGATTTGATTGAGAAAGTCGGCAACGACATTGCAATCACATTGTTGAAAAAATTCACGGCCGTGACTGATGTGACGGTTCGCGTGAAAAAGCCGCACGTCGCGGTGAGCGGGACGTTAGGGTCACTGGGGATAGAGGTGTTTCGGAAAAGGGATGATCTATAAGAATATTGGGGTTTGTATGTATGGAATGGATGCTAATCATATCTATTTGGGTATTCCGAACTAAACTACATCGTACGACTTATTTCATCTCTTGACGAAGGGTTCCTTCCCTTTCGCCGCGTTACGGTTACCTTTCAAAGCCACGTCTATAGAGTCGTCCACTAGCAAATCAAGACACCCGACGGATCGAGATGCTTTTGCATTCTTACCTAGTGCATATTTAGTCTCCGACGTTTCATCAGGAACTGCCACCAAAAGCGCGTTGCGAATAACGCGAAGTTTCATATCCCGGTCGTCTTCGGTTGTAGCGGATAAACTCGGGCTCGCGTTGACCTCAATCAACCACGGCTTCAACTCCTCGTCAATCAAAAGGTCGTACCCATACAACTCGAAACAACGCGGCGAGTTGTGAATCACGTGTTGCACTGACCTTAACGATTTCAATATGACCTGATCAATTTCTTTGAATAATGCATCAGTCGCTTCAAACCCTCTTTGACTTTCCAAAAACAGTCGCAAGTCATCCAAACCCCACTTCCCGCCGTGCAGTGAGTTGTAGTCTGCGTTCTTTTTTTGAACAGCGACGTTTGTTAAATGGGCATCGAGGTCTTCCAGATCGCCATCTTTACTGGAAGTACTGGTGTATTTCGTGACACAAAACCGGGCGAAGCCTAACCTTGAAACGTAGGCGACTAACGGCCGAAAGTTCGTCACGACGACGTACATTCGAAGATCAAACTTCTTGCCGCCTATCAGCAACGGGTCGTCCAGGTATTTAGACACGACGTACTTTTCTTCCTTTATTCCTGCAGATACACCGCCACAGTTCGCCACATGGGCCCACTTTTTAACCTGCGCCAAACTGTTAATCAAAAAGATACCCTTGCCCTGCGCCTTGCCCACCGGTTTCACGATCCACGTGGAATTGTTTTTTGATTTTTGAGATTTTTGGCCATTCGTATTTGCGCTTCTCAAGCTTCCTCGGAGTTGTTTAGTATCCTTCGTGTCGTTGACGGTATTGCCATCTCGCAGCACACGATCATCGTCTTCTCGTTTCTTGTCTCCAAACTCAAAATCCCTCCCGAATGCCTCCGCGAACAGCGCGTACTCGTTCGGCAGCGTAAACGTGGGTGGGAGGAAATCAATTTGATTTTGAGTTTTGTGAGTTTCATTCGATGCATTCGTTGCAAGTGATGGATACCCCCCTCTGTCTCGTTCCAAGTCCTTCTTTAGACACTCCTTCCGGTACCGCTTCACGTTCTTCACGAGCAAGTCTTTTCGTGTAAGTTCGTAGTGGTTAGGGAAGTGGTTAATGAACTGGTGCCCACCGAGGCGTATGCCGTTCTCGGGAGAAAAAATCTCTCTGCAAGTGTGCACATTACACCAATACACATTCCAGTCGTGGTCCGAGTTCGAGTTCCATCGCGTCCAACCCCGGCGTTGGAAGTTCGCAGTCACCACGATCTTGTCGAAGTCAGAGCGCCAGCGCCAACGTGGAGGCGCCATCCCGTCCCGCACGCACCAGCGCCTGTGCACGCACCAGTGTGGTCGTTGAGGGTGCTCACTTTTTCGGTTGTGATTTTTTGAGCTGACGTCATAATTTTTCTGGAAACGAATTCCTAGTTGTCCATTGCCGGGGGCACACCCGGGGTTGTCCCCTCGGGATTTGGTGTGGTTCTGAGGTGTGCACATGACCGCGGGTACCGTTTCCGAGAACAACGGCGATGCGCGTCCGCCGCTGTCCGACGACGAACGTACTGTCTGCGCTGTCGGTAGAAGTTTCGATGCCACCGAAAAGAATGTTAACGCGTTTTCTGATATCTTCCGTGGGGATCATCAACCTCACGACGACGTCGAGGTGGTCCCCGTTGAGATGCTGCGCGATTTGAGCTTGAACCCTGAGTTATTAGACCCAGACGATAACATTTCTGTCATCGCGCTGTGCGGCGAGGACGACGGGGAAGATGACGTTTTGGACGTAGATATCCTGCAGCGAGACATCGCAACCGTAGATGCTTGGATCTCTGCGGAAGAATCTTCCTCTGCGAAACGAAGAGAACTGTTACGAAAAATGCGAAACGATATCGAGATGGCTACCAACGGTGATACCGCAGAAATGAACGACTTGCAAACATTGGATGTAGAGAAGACGCGATCGTTGGCGTTGGCGCATTTGCGAAGTAGGAAACTCACGGCTGACTTGGAAGCGGCGCGCGCCCGAGAAGCGCACAAAATCGCGGAAGAAAGTAGTGAGAGTATGCAAGATTCAAGACACGCAGACGATGCCGATGTCAACGCACGACGCACTGAAGAACTTCAACAAGAAATCGAACGCGTGCAGCTGTACGTACAGGTGGTCAACGCGTCTAAGAATAACGGAAAACATTTCCACACCGACCCCGAGCGCCGACACTACTTCTACGCAGATTGCCACGTCGGCGGGTTGGGCAAGTGGTTCATTCAGTGCCTAGCCGAGCGCCCAAACTGGCACCCGTACCCCGCGCAAAGATGGTTCAACAACCCACAGGACGGCACCGCACTGTTCGCCCCCGTGGGCAAGGTAACTGTTGATTTCACGGACCAGCCTTCGTTTTCGCTCTGTACGGACGGGTGTCCTGGAAGCGACTGGCTGGAAGACAAATCGCGTTTAGCGCGACTAATTGTCCCACTTGGATTGATGGTTCCTACTTGGTTCATTCGGGACAGGAAGTGGGTAGGAGAAGTACCTGGGGGTTATAGTGGTGACGACTCTCGAAATAGTGCTATCGATAACTCAGGAACCGCTGATTCAAACACCTCAAATACCAATAACTTGTTCGGCCAAACGATAAAAAACAAAGTCTGGCCCGATGTGTGGTTCGTCAAGGAGGCGAATTTGAACTTCGGAGTGGGGGTATCGGTGTGTCAGTCTCCGGAAGCTTGTTTACAGTTCGTGAAAAGTAATAAAGGTACTGAAAACAGAACGTACGTGGTACAGCCCTCTGTTGCGAACTCCCGAACCGACCAACGGGGCCATAAACTGGGCTGGCGCCTGTACATCGCCTGCGTGTCACCGCCAAATTCGAAAAAACTAAATTGGTTCATGTTCCGCGGAGGGTATTTAGTCGCGGCGGATGGTGAATTGGAGCGGCATGTGTTGGACCCGCTAGGACACTGCACCAAGGACCGGGTAATGACACTCAATGACTGGGACGATTTCGAGTTGTACGAACCGGTGATGCGAGAAATGATAACGGAAATGCTCAAAAAAGCGCAGCCCAAGATGAAGCCGCCGACGGGGAAAGGGTGTTTTGAATTGTTCGGCGTTGATTTGATTGTTGGGGAGGATGATTTGGGTGATACATCAAAGGGTTCAAAGGAAGGTTCAAAGGAAGGTTCTGAGTTTAAAAGGAATACTGTTACCGATGAACACGTTGCTTGCACTGCACCTACCCCGAGCAACGTCTTCATCGTGGAGGTGAACCGCAGTCCACGCGTAAAAATCGACGACAAGAAGATGCTCCACTCGCTCCTCAATATTGCTGTTCCACGGTACGGCCTGCCGCAAGGCCCTGAGGACGTGTGGGACTTGCTCGATGTTGATCCTGATGAGTGTGACACGTGGCATCCGGATACTGAGGAAGAATCTCACGAATTAAAGACCTGGGGACGGAAGCGGTGGGACACGCAGGGCGGCATCGACGGAGAGCAGCCGTTACCCAGCGCGTTCGGGGGGGACCAATCTTGGGGGGCGCGCGCGGAATAATATTATTATGTTTTGGAATGATTTAATACTGTATCTGATATACCCTGCCTAACTACTCAATCGCACCCCAACTACTCACTCACACCTTACTACTCACCCTTACTCACCCACCTTGCGATGAAGAACCCATCCGTGCCGTGTTTGCTGGGTGTGAGTCCAACGGTGTGCCTTGGTTCAGTGAGTATACAGTCAGAGCTTTCATCCTCCTCGCGACACGGCCAACTTTTCGGAAACGGAAACGGCTGGAACTTTGTTTCGGAAACGCGATTCTCGAAAGCTTGTACCACTTGTTCATTTTCCGACTGTAGCAATGAACATGTGGCGTATATGAGTATGCCGTTATCATGTTTCACCAAAGTACTCGCATCTTTCAGAATGGAAAGCTGCGTGTGTGGGTAGTTGGTCACGGAATCGCGGTCGCTCCCGTCGCGTAAATCGCCGTCCACGAGTTGGTTCGTATTTTGATTGTAGTCGACGTCATCGAAATATCGCGAATGGCTTGGAATTTCACACTGGCAGGAATTCTCAGACTGGTGCTCATACCCAACTGCTGAGTTCTCCTCTACCATGCGTACAGTCTCATGTTTCGACATGCTCCACCGTGAGCTCGGGAACCTTCGAATCGCTCCGGTTGAGGAGCACGGCGCGTCCACGAGCACGGCATCGTAGGACCCGCCGACTGATGCAATCGCCCTTAAATCCAACTTCGACACGATCCGAGTTTTGTCAAAGCACCCCGCGCGCTTCGCGGCTGATTGTAAATGCCGCAACCGCCGTTCGTCAACGTCGAACACGTCGATCCGGTAGTCTATGCCCATTGCGTGTAGCTTTGAGGCTATCGCTAACGTCTTGCCGCCGTTGCCGCAACACGTGTCTAGGATTTTTATAACGCGGTTTGCGTCAGTTGATGCGTCCAACGATTCGGAATCCACCGATGATTTCTTCAGCGTTTTTTCCAGTCCCGCCGCGATCAAAACAGAAACGCCTTGCGTCACCGCGTTGGCGATACACTGCGACCCCGCGTCTTGCACTTCGAACGCTCCGGCTTGGTATGTCGTTAGACCGAAAATTCCAACCCGAGGGCGGCCGTTCGTGAAACGTAAACAGTCGGGAGCGCCGATGACAGGGGGGGTTACGTTTTCAAGTATTTCAATTTCGTTCTTTCTTGAAGATGCTTTGTCTTCATTCAAATGCTCAATGTCTTCATCCACCTCATCAAGCGTCTTGCTCACAACATTTTCCTCTTCAAGCGCCCTTATCAACTCCTCAGCGTAGGGACATATAATTGCGTTCCGGCGAATCGTGAGCGGCGCTTTTTGTTTCAGACTAAATGCCAGCGCGGTGGCTTCGCGTTCGCCGTAATCGTTAATCAATCTTTTCGCAAACCAAACGGGGATGGAATGTTTTGCGGAAATATTTTGCGCCGCGTCTTCCGGCCATAAATCCCCGAAAATCTTAGCCCCACCTCTCAGCACAGACAATGTTTCCCTTGAAAACTCGTTCGAAACGCCGGTGGTTTGCATCCAGTGGAGCGATACCATGCTGGTCGCGGCGGAGACGTAGACAGATCTCGATGGATGTTTTTCCTTTTCGGTTTTTTCGTTTCTTTCACTTCCCGTGTGTGTCAGCCCGAATTGAAAAAGCACTTCGTCCAACGCTTGCAACCCGAACGCATCTACCCCTCCAGCTGCCTCCAGAAACTCTGGGTACGCGGACCGAGTGCGTTCCACGACGAGCCACGCCAACGTCAACCTGTTGACTTCCACGCCCAAAACCGTCTCCGCAATCGCGCTGCGCTCGGCGTTGTTGATCCCACCGCCCCGCGCGTCACCCGTCCAACCGTCCATTTCATTAAATCCAGACCACTCTCCCCGAATCGCTTTCCTAAGGATTTTCTGCCCATCGCGATTCGTCATCAATATCTCGGCGATGACGGAGACGGAACGCGCGTGCACCAAGTCCCACCGCGGCGACGCGTATATGTCCACTGGAGGCAACGGAATAGACTCATCAGACGCATCACCAACCGAAGACCCCGACCCGGATGCCCGAATGCATTTCGAGAATCTAGGTTTCGGGTGCCTATTTCCGTCGTGGTTCGGGAATCCTGGTGTGCATTGACATCCACGCAAACAGCGTCGCTGTGGCCCAGCACGCCAACGAGATGGCACCGCCGTCCACCGAGGCGTCGTCGCCGCCGACGCCGTCATGCGACCTGTGATGTGACACTGCCCTCAGATTTGCGAAGATCAGCCGAGGACCGAAAATATTTTCGTTCAGCGTTCAAGACGAAGGTAACAACGCCCTCACAACGCGATGGCGTCGCGGGTGTTCCGCCGCCTGGCGAGCGGGGTGGCGGCGTCCACTTCACGAGCGCCGATAGTCCCTGCTGCCGCCCCAGAGCTCCAGGCCATTGAAGTGGATGACACAGGGCGGGTAACGAGGCTCGGGGTGAGGGTGGGCTCTGGAGATGGATTGCTCAAATCGCTCCACGTGCGCGACAGACCCCTCCTGGAGCGCACGGGCTCGTTCGGAGACACCCCCGCGACGATGTCCACCAGACCTGGTTTGTTGTTAGTCCGGTTCCAGCCATTCACCGCGGTGATTGGAGAAACAAGCGCTTTATTAATGGACGCGCATCGAGCTTCACCCAAAGCCGCGGCTGGCGCAATCGCACAATCGGTAGGGTCTAATGAAAACCAAATGGAGAATGAATTCGCATCTGTGGTGCACGCGATTGGGGCGGCGAGCGCGGTTGATTTGGATGGCCGCTCACATGCCGGTATCTGTGAAAGTGACACTACTAACACAACTAGCACTGACTTCCCTTTAAGAGCGCTAGAAGCCGTGTTAGAAGAAGCGACGGGCTACTACCACCAAAAAATGCGACGAATAAAACTCCTCACAGATTACTGCTTGGAGACAATCACCGAGGAGCTGAAAACCCCGGGGTGGGGCCCGGGAACGGGGGAAGCCGGGTTCCAGCGTTTACTACCGTTGCGCAGGGCGATGACAGAGTTGGAATCAGACATCCGGGAAGCGCACCACGCGATTTCAGACGCAATGCGATCGGACGCGCGCGTTGATGGGCTGTTGCCCGGTTTGCGAGGAGTGTCTACGAGTGAAGCAGACGCAGGGAACGATTCTTTGGAAAGAAGTGACAGTGGAAGGGAAACACATGCGGATGAATACTCAGCATCGAATAGTAACGAATCCTGCGCCGTAACAAATCGCCGCGCCGCTGTGACGTCTCTCCTGCAAACGCAC
>MDSY01125884.1_pt1 | contig 24114 bp, 24 predicted proteins | sample 811131 | NCBI WGS metagenome assembly MDSY01 (sample SAMN05326643, study PRJNA326480) | marine metagenome | isolation source: seawater | place: Atlantic Ocean: South West | collected 2010
TTTCGATGGATTTAACTGAATTCAAATTAAAAAATAATACTTCAGAGGAAGAAATAACAAAAGAAACAGTTGCACTAATAGGAGATATGTTTTTCGGCTCAGATGAACTTAAAGTAATACCTATTAAAAATTAACGAAAAACACTAAATGGGAAGCTTTTGTTTGTTTGTAATGCTTATACCTCTTTTCTCGTTTTCTCAAGAAGTTAGAAATACATTGTGGAATAAAAGAAGTGACTCAGGTGATGATTTTAAAGGTGTTTTCATAGTATTTTAAAAATTTACTTGGTTTAAAAAAATAGCAATATTTCTAAGTAATTATGTTTTTTTTGGAACAATTCTTAAATTTTAAAGTAGCAAAAAACCTTATAGAGTTTAAATAAGATATTGATGTTGATTTAAATAAATCAAACCCAAAAAATCGTTGTACTTTTAATGAATAATTTTTCTTTAGTTTAAAATGGCAAAATTACCGAAAAAACATCAATTTTTAGACTTATCTGATTACGGACGCTCAGCTGGGCATTGGATTGCTAGTAAACTTCAGCACACGGCTTTCACACCTATTCATGTAACTACCTTGTTTATTATAACAGGATTTACAGCAATTGGATTCTTATTAAATGGATACCTGATAACGTCCGCTTTTTTTATAATATTAAAATCCATTATAGATGCTGCAGACGGTGAATTGTCGCGTCTAAAAAAAAGCCCTTCATATGTTGGACGTTATTACGATTCAATAGCAGATTTATTACTTAACTTTTGTTTTTTATTAACCTTTTGGTACATCACCGATATTTCCATAATTTTTATGTTAATAGCTTTTTTTGGAATCCAACTTCAAGGGACTCTTTACAACTACTATTATGTGATTTTACGAAATTCCGTACAAGGTGATTCAACCAGTCGAGTTTTTGAAAACAGCAAACCCAAAGCTTTAAAAGGCGAAAGTCAATCGAGGGTAAATCTATTTTATAAAATTTACAATACTTTATATATTTGTTTTGACAAAAGCATCTATTATATAGATAAAAATGCAAGTCACAGCAAGCCTTTTCCAAAGTGGTTTATGACGCTAATTTCTTTATATGGACTCGGATTTCAATTACTACTTATGTCGCTTATGTTGGTGTTTAAACTTCAAAGCTTTGTAATTCCCTTTTTTATTGGATATTCAGTTTTAATAATAGTATTTGTTTGTATTAGGAAGCTAATTCTTAAGCCTTAAGACAAACTTTAGGTAATCAGCTTTAAGAATTCATTTCGAGTATCTGTTTCTTTAAAAGACCCCCCTAAAACCTGATGTGGTGGTGGTCGAGTTCTGCTTTTGAACACCTCTCATCATCATGCACATGTGAGAAGCTTCAATTACAACCGCAACACCCTGAGGTTTAAGAGTATCGTTAATGCATTCTAAAATTTGTTCTGTCATGCGTTCTTGAACTTGCAAACGTCTTGCAAAAACATCAACAACCCTCGGTATTTTACTCAATCCAACAATATGACCATTGGGAATATAGGCAATATGTGCTTTTCCAAAAAAAGGAAGGATATGATGTTCACAAAGTGAATATAATTCAATGTCTTTAACGATTACCATTTCCTTATATTCTTCCTTAAACATAGCACTTTCCAAAATTTGCTTTGGATCCGTTTTATAGCCACTAGTTAAAAATTTCATTGCTTTAGAAGCACGTTCGGGAGTTTTGACTAGACCTTCACGATCAATATTTTCACCTAAAAGACTGATAATATTCGAAAAAATTATTTTTAATTCTTCAGTTAAAGAGGTGTTTTCAATGTTAAAGTTTTCGTTAACCATATGTTTTAAAAGTTATTATTAAATTTTTTATGTTCATGTAACGTGTTAAAAAGAACTCGAAAGAGGGTGTTTAAAAAATTGTGGTGAGTTAAACATTACTGAATTTAGACTAATACAAAACTAAAGATTCGGAAAACCTTTTATTGGTAATTCGCTCTAATCAAGCTTAAGGGGTTTCCTGTTATCTTGTGATATGTCTTTGAAAATATCCTCTATATAAGCTACAATGCTTAAACCTTTTGAATCTAGTATTGCGTCACCTCCTGTTAGGTTAGCAAATTCCTGAGTTACAATTATATTCCTATTGAGTTGTCCTAGAAGTAACTCTCTTTTCACATCTTCTATTATTTCTTCTTTACTTTTGTTTGAGTTTAGTATATCAATCAAGTTATCGAAGTGTTCAGCTTCCTTATCAAGTTGGTTCCTAAGCTCGATTAATCTTTTAGTAGTTTTATTCATATTTCAAATATAAAAATTACAACTAAATAGTTGAAAAAAATATTTCCTCGAATCTTTTCCCTACTTAAAAGTCAATTTAGAAATCTTTCCTTTTCCTGCGGCATAAGCAACGGAATCGTTTAGGAAACGAACGGTATAAAATCCTTCATCGCTCAGGTGTTTCCAGGTTGAACCGGTATCAGAAGAATAATCTACCCCATTAAAGCCAACGGCTAGCAATTGATCCCCTTTGCTATTTGGGAAATATTGAACACAACTCCGATAGCCCGGATTTTGATTACTGGCAACTACATTCCAGGTTTTACCTCCATCAGATGTTCTGATTTTATTTAAACTGTCTATTTTAGGTTTGGTGTAATCTCCCCCAACAGCATATCCGTTTTTTTTATCATAAAAATCTATACTAAATATTCCTGTAGTTGGTTCTCCTTGTAAAATAGGAGTTTCTGTAACAACCCAACTAAGGCCCTTGTCATTAGAAAAATAAACCCTGCTGTTCAATCCTCCTGTGGCTATCCAAGTTTCATTTTTGACAATAGAAATATTAGAATCACTGGCAGCAAAAAAACCTTCGTTCTCTTTTATATCACTAAAAACAGAACAATCGAGTTTATTCCATGAATCTCCGCCATCTCTAGTTATTAGGATGCTTATGCAATTGTCTGTATAATCTCCTACCGCAATTCCCTCTTGGTTATTCCAAAATTCCATGGAATCGTAAAATACCTTTTGATGAGATTCCCTATAAACTACTTTTCCGTTTTTAAACAATAGAGCCGGATTTGAAATTGAGATTGCAAAAACATCTTCGTCTGTTAAGGCCAAAGCTCTAAAGTTTGGATACAGAGAGTCCCTATCAGATAGATAATGCTCTTGTTTGATTTGTTCAGGAGCATTAGACTCAAATGAATAGATCAAGCCTGTTGCGCTAGCACTATAAATCTTATTATTTTTTATTTCAAGGGCTCTTATGTTCATGCTAGAGTCTAATAAAATTGGACTGATTTCTAAACCACTAAAAGATCTAGTTTCATTGAAGTTTGAATCCCTACAGCTGTTTAAAAAACTAAAAAAACCGACTAAGAGTATTGACTTGAAAAGAAGTTTTCTGTAAAACATAAAAGGTATAATTGAGTTTAAATTTAAAACAATTAAAGTTATGTTTAATTTGAAAACAATGCAAGACATTAGTATCTTCCATTAAATTAAAAAGTTATGGCTCAATCATTTGACTATATAATTATTGGAGCAGGTTCAGCTGGTTGTGTTATGGCTAACCGATTATCAGAAAATCCTGAGAACTCGGTTTTACTATTAGAAGCAGGAGGACCCGATACCAATATGAACATCCATATCCCTGGAGCTTATTTAAAAATACACAAGAGTAAAGACGATTGGGGTTTTTGGACCGAAGAACAATCTAATGTATTGGAGCGAAAAATATATTTACCACGAGGTAAAACACTAGGAGGTAGCAGTTCAACTAATGCAATGGCTTATGTTCGGGGTAACGCTTCTGATTATGACAGCTGGGCTTCGTTAGGCAATTCTGGATGGGGCTTTAAGGATGTACTCCCCTATTTTAAACGTTCAGAAAATCATGCTCAAGCAGATTTGGTAGATAAAGGTTATCACGGTGTTTCGGGAGAACTGGGAGTTACCTATCCCGCCAAATTTAAATCGGCTTTTTTAGAGGGGTTTCTCACCGCATGTTCTGCAATAGGCATTCCCAGAACTACCGATTATAACGGTACAAAACAAGTGGGTGCTAGTGCTGTTCAAAGCACAATAAAAGATGGCAAAAGAATGAGTGGGGCTGTAGCTTTTCTAAAGCCTGTTTTAAAACGATCTAACCTAACGGCTATTACACAAGCTCAAGTCGAAAAAATAATTTTAAAAGATAAAAAAGCTGTTGGTGTTCGATACACTAAAGGCTCAAAATCTATATATGTTGAAGCAAAAAAAGAAGTTATTTTATCCTCTGGATCTTTTCAATCGCCGCAACTTTTAATGCTTTCTGGAATTGGGGATTCAACTGAGCTAAATAAGCACCGAATTGAATGTCTAAACGAACTAAAAGGTGTTGGTAAAAACCTTCAAGACCATTTATTTTTCCCTATTTCTGGGCAATCACATACGCAAGGCGGTGTTAACCACTTCATTCAACCTTTACAGCAATTCAAAGCCGCTTGGAACTATTTTATAAATAAAAAAGGAGTTTTTTGCACCGGGCCTCTCGAAGGAATGGCTTTTTTTGATATTCATCAGAAAGGGCAACAAGTAAATTTTCAATTTCACTTTTCTCCGATGTGGTTGGGACATGAATATGGCTATGATGCTTATGACCTCAATGGGTTTCCTCGCAGCGATGGTTTTACTATTTTTCCGACACTATTACACCCCAAAAGTCGAGGTACTGTAACCCTATCTTCTGCAGACCCTAAAGCTGAACCGATAATTCAACCTAATTTTTTAGAAGAAAAAGAAGACCTGGATCAGCTCGTAAAAGGAGGGAATTTAGCCTTTAAAATGATGGAACATGAAGCATTAAAAAAGCATACCAAAACAAAAGGGCTTCCACACGACCGAAACAACAAAGATGCGCTTATCGAACACATCAAGAAAACTTTGGAAACCGTATATCATCCAGTCGGAACCTGTAAAATGGGCAACGATGATTTGGCAGTAGTTGATTCTTCCCTAAAAGTACATGGAATTGCAAACCTCCGCGTGGTAGATGCCTCAATAATGCCTAAAATTGTTTCTGGAAACACAAACGCTCCAGTATTTATGATCGCTGAAAAAGCTGCTGACATGATTCTAAACTCTTAAAATAAGTATAGAAAAATCAGTGATCGCTGGACCAAAAACAATTTTAGGCATTATTGCTTAACTATCGTCTCGGATTCTATCTTCTTCTTGAGTATCATTCCGGTCGGTTTTATCCTTACCAAATTTAGACCCAAAGCTATACGATAATCTAAGTTGAATATTTTGTCTAGAATCATTGCTATCTATGGTGGCAGAACCATTTCCATAATCAATAGTTCCAATAAAACCTCGATTCAATACTTTACTCAGACCCAGGTTTACCTTCAGTTTGTCGTCTATGAATTTTTTTCCAAAGGAGAGGTCTAATTCCGCTAACCAATCCACCTCTATTTGTCCCTCTAGTGATCCCGTTCCATAATTTCCACTCACCTCAAAATCAATTTCTAAAGGCAATTCATAACTCGCTTGAATGAACCAAAATAAATTCCATTGATTTAAATCTAAATCATAAGTTGTTGACTTAAAGTCTTTATTTACTAATATAAAACCCGTATACCCTTCTACTCTATTTATAAAATCTAAGGGGCCTAATAATCTAAAATTCCAATTCGCATTTTCTTCAACGTTCACGTCCAGCTGTCTGATCTGAGCGGTAGCATTATCTTGTCGGATTAACTCAAAAATAGCGTCTTCTGTATTGCTGTAGCCGATGGTGAAAAACGGTTGTCCTTCGTAGGTTAAATTGAACTGATATTTATTGGTATAGGAAGGAGTTAAGTCTGGATTACCTTCACTTGCCGAAAATGGATCTAAAAATTCAGCAAAAGAATTTAAGCTATTATATGATGGTCTGCTAATTCTATAACTATAAGACAAACTTACACCCAAAAATTCAGATAATTCGTGGCTAATTGATGCGCTTGGAAACAATTTTTTAATGGGTCTTTTCTTTACAGTCGAATTTAAAGTACCGTTTCTTAAGAATATTGAATTTCCGTCTGTATTACTATCCTCATATCGGACTCCCCCTGAAAAAGACCATTTACCAATGGTAGAATTAATTTTGGAATACAATGCAAAAATAGTTTCATCAATTAAAAACTGACTACTTCCATCTTCGTTAAAATCAAAAGAACCCCGGCTATTTTCATTAAAAGACTTTAGATCATTATCGGTATTTACATCTGCATATCGGGTTCCAAAACTTAAATTTAAATTATCTGAAAATGTTTTTGTGTAATCTAAACGATAGGTTCTAACATTAAACTTTCCTTCCTGAATGTATCTTCTATCTACAAAAGGTATGGTACTCCCAGCAACATCATATAAGTCGTTTGTGTTATCATTATTGAAATTTATATAATTAAAATCGATTACTAATTTATCGGTATCGGACTTATACTCATAATATGGATTGAAATTAAAATCAACCCTATCGGTGTCAAAACTATTTTCAGAAAATAAGGTGTTTGTTTCTGTAGCATCGGAAATAATGGTTTCACTATATGCAGTTCTTTTCAATTTTCTATTGTTCCACCGTCCACCTACCCCGATGATGTTTTTATCATTTATATAATAATCAATATTTCCGCTAATTCTAAAATTCCTTGGACTGTAAGGTTCTCTTGTTGCTTGATCGTAAGTTTCACTCCCAACATTCCGCACCAAAAACAAATCATCTCTCCAGGTTGGTTCGGACTGGTTAAAACTTGCTTGCCAATTTAATTTGTTTTTATAACTCGCTATAGAGGCGCCCGTTGAGTATTCAAAACCTTGATCTTCTCCTACTAAAGTAGTGACATTACCATGGGTTCCTAAACGTACATTTTTCTTTAAAATGATGTTTATAATTGCTCCAGAACCCGAAGCTTCATATTCTGCTCCTGGTTGCTCAACTACTTCAACTTTAGATATGTTATCTGCAGGAAAATCGCGTAACAAGGTTTGGATATCCATATATTCGGTAGTTTTTCCATTGATAAGAATTCGAACGCCTCTATTTCCTGCAATTGAAATCCCATTGTTAGTCACTAAAATACCTGGAACCTTACGCATAACATCTTGTAGGCTGGTATTGATCAGTTCAGAATTTTCAAGATCTACAACTAATTTTTCGGCGGTTTGCTTTATAACTGGTCGTTTGCTTTTAACAACAACCTCGTTTAATTCTTGAGCCTCTTCTTTTAGTAGAAAGTTAAAAATAGTGTTGCCCGTGAGCGAGAATTCCTCTGATTTTTTTATTTCAAAGCCTAAAACAGAAATTTCTAATTGATAGTTTCCATTGGGGATGTTTTCGAAAACATACGCGCCATCATCGTCAGATATGACTCCTTTTGGCATTTCATCACCTCCTTGTTTATGCAAAATAGTATTAGCAAAAGGAAGAGGAATTTTATAAGCATCGGTAATTGTTCCTGTGATAGAATTTTGAGCATTAACTGAAAATAATACTAAAAAGAAAAGTAATGTTGATAAGATTCGTTTTTTCATTACTGTTTGGTTCGGATTTTTTTATTTTTTAAAACTATTTTTTAGTCATATTTCGAGCAAATATAAAACTATTCAATACATAGCACTCAATTTTACATATATCTTTAAAAATAAAAAATACTATCATATAAATTCATTCTATTCTAATAACCAATGGCCTTGAAATCTTCATAAAATAAAATAAGAGTTTCTTTTGACGGCTTGTTGGGTTGAAAAAAGTATTAATTAATAGGATTTTTAGTTGTTTGTACATAATTAAATATAGAATTACCAAAATACAATTGTAATACTAAAGAAACAAACAACCGTTTACATCAATAAAATAGAGGGATAGATAAAAGAAAAGGCTAGAACAAGCGTTTATCTGTACACTAAAATATTTATGAATGTTTTGTAAAATTTAAAAAAATAAAATCAATAACTTTAAAAGATATTAATTTATTCAAAATATATGTTTACTTATAATACCGAATTAACTGAAAAATTCAATAGTACTTTCAAGGTTGATCAGATTTACTCCCATTCTGAATTAAGAGACTTTCTTGAAAACGATAGTTTTTTTTCAGTCAAAAATGTTGCTGCTTATTCTTATAACAGGTGGAACAAAGGGATGAACGAGATTTTCCCACTGCTCGAATGGTTGAATAGAGGATATTATAAGTATCTAGGAGAAAACAATGAGTACAACGGTATAATTATTCATCATCCCCAAGGAGGTATTCCTTATAGAATGGGAGAATTTACAGAAGGCGAGCTAACTTTCGAAAACGGATTCAAGGATTTTAAAGATTGGAAAGATTCTACCGACGATGGTATAAAGATTATAGACTTGAATTCTAAAGTTACATTTGAGTCATTAGACAAAAAAATCACTCAAAAGAAAATGATTAAAGAAATCAAAGAAGAGCGAATTAAATTTGATGAAGGCTATTCAAATCTATATGCAAATTCGGTTTTAGGTGAACTTTTAAAGTATAAGATTGAAGGTGATCAATTTGAATTTGGTCAAACAACTTATGTCATAAAAGACATTTGTTAATTTTTAGCTATTTAAATAATTAGTTGTCTTCATTTGTATACAAAGACTCCCAATCATTAACCTTCATCGCCTCTATGTTCAAGTCATCTAGACCTTTTTGGTCAAATGGATTTTCAATATAATCCTGTACATTATAGAGAGCCATTAAAACAAAACTTACAACCAAAGAGAACATTAAAGAAACTATTGATTCTAATTGAAATCCGGTTCCAGAACTTGTTTCAATTAATTGAGAGTTGTATAAAAATGGTGAAAAATAAATAAAAATCAAACAGTATTTTCTTAATGAAAATGGGGTTCCATGTATTTTTATACCTCGTATTTGTTCCGCGGAGAGAAACAACTCATTTTTAACCCTAATAAGGCTGTCTTTTTCTCTTTCGTTGAATAGTTTTTTGTGAGAATCAATAAAAAGCAACACTTCTTTTCTTTTCTCTCTTATTACGCCAAAATCATTATCCGAAGAGGTGTTAATTAAGTAATTATTTAAATCCGTCTGAACTAGAACCAGCTTATTGAATAAGCTTACATAATCTTTTTTATTTACTTCATCTACAGCATAAAAAATATTGGTTAAGTCAATTATTTTGTTTCTAAACTCAGAAAATAATGCAATGGCTTCTTGTCGTCTTTGATAAGCGCTTGTAATTGAAAAAACCAATGGAAAGACAATAGCAATACTCATTATTGTAAAATCAATTTTAATGTCGATTCTATACTTGTCATATAAAAAGTAGATGAGAATTGTTTCTATTAAGATGATTGCAATTCTATAATTTAAGACTGATGATAGTGCTTTTGAATTCATTATAATTTATTTGTTTTTTAAGAAACAGTATGTTTTTACATAAAAGTCGACTTACTTAATAAAAACCCTATGGCTATTCCTAAAAAAAGAATGATAAAATTTTTCATTTTAAAAAAAAATCCAAATTTCTCCCAAGTGTCTGGGATTTTGTTTTTATTCTCATCTAAAGCAAAGCCAGATTTAGTGGAATATTTTGCATACCAATAAAAAAATAAGGTGAAAATGGTAATACCTAAAATAATTAAAAATATAGTGTCAATCATAGTGATTTATTTTATATAATATCTCTATAACGTCTAAAGGATTAAAATTATTACAACCAACTATTTTAAACTTAAAAAACTTCAAAATATTATTACTGCCAAACTTATAACAATTAATTATTAAGGACTTACAGGACGTTACTTCATTTATACTGCAGACCGGTAGAAAATTAACATTTAACTTAATTCTTCAAGTTTAAGCAATTTAAGAATTATATATGCTACAGTTGTTTTATAACAAATGTTTTTTTATTCAATAAATCAAACCTTAACTTAGCTTAAATGATTTTTCCAATTTCACAAATATTGGAGAGCCGAGAACTTTGCCTCCAAGTTCTTCCCAATCTATAGTTTATAATCCTTGTAATTCGGCAGCTACTGCTTCGACGCGCTCCATTACTCTCAACAAGTTTCCACCCCATATTTTCGCAATTTCATCTTGAGTATATCCTCGTTTCACTAGTTCTTTGGTTACATTCAAGGATTCGGAAGCATTGTTCCATCCTTCAATTCCACCCCCACCATCGAAATCAGAGCTAATTCCAACGTGATCAATTCCAATTTTATTTTTGATGTAGTCAATATGATCAACAAAATCAGAAACAGAAACAGGAGAAACTTGCTTTTTAAGTTCTTTTATTTCATCCTCAGCTAATTTCATAAGCTTTTTATTCTCCTGAAGATAAGCTTGACGATCATCAAAGCTTAAAGCTCTAACTTCATATTTATCTAGAACAGTAATGTTGTTGTTTACTCCTATAACTTTTAGAAGAGAATCTCTAGCTTTTTTATAATCGTTGTGTTTCTGAGTATTTAAGTAGGAACTAAATGCTACTGTTTGGACAACACCCTGACTTTTTTTTACCCATTGGAGTTGTTCGTCGTCTAAATTTCTAGAATGATTGCATAAAGCACGAGCTGACGAGTGAGATGCCATGAGTGGTGTTTTGGAATGCAATGCCATTTGACGAATTGCTTCTTTTGAGGGATGAGAAATATCGACCATAATACCGTAATAGTTCATTTTTTCAATCACTTTTTTACCCAAGTCACTAAGTCCATTATGAAGATAAATACTGTCTCTTTCGCCAGTATTAGAATCTGATAATTGACTGTGCCCATTATGAGCTAAAGACATATAACGTGCTCCTCTGTTATAAAAAACCTCAACATTATTAATGTCCTCTCCAATTGGAAAACCATTCTCGACACCAATCATCGCTATTTTTTTTCCACTTTTCCAAATGCGTCTAACATCTGCAGCAGTTAAAGCCAATTCTATTCGATCTGATGCATAATCAGTTACTAATCTATGGATAGCACTGAACTTATCGTCTGCATTTGCGGCTGCCTTTGCATATCCCGCTTCATTTAGTTCACCTTGACCTGTATAAACTATAAACCAAGCTACGTCTAATCCTCCTTCTTCCATTCCTGGAATGTGAACCTGAGATTTTGTTTCAATACTATAATTTAAAGAGTCTGTGAAATTTCCAACGTCAATATCATCGTGAGTATCTATAGTAATTACCGCCTGATGAATTTGTTCTGCTGTTGTCATCGATTTATTTTTACCTTCTTCTGTACAACTAAAAAAAAGAAGCGCAATAAAAAGGGTAGCTATTTGATAAATGAGTCGCATAATCATAATAATTTTGACTAAGGTAAACAAACTTTTTAAAGTGCTCAAAACAACCTACTATTTGACTAGGTTACTGTTGGTCTTTCGTTGTCAATATTAAAATACTCTTGGGTAACCATAATCTCTTTTACTCGCTCTATGGCTCTTAATATATCAACAAAGGAAGTGTAAATTGGAGCAATTCCAAGACGCAGGTAATTAGGGGGTCTAAAGTCTGGAATGACTTTCACACCCGAATCTTTCCCCTGAATTAAAGCTTTACAAACCCTCCAACACTCCTGATGTTTGAGGGTTACGTGTGAACCCCTTTCTTCTGGACTCAAAGGAGTTTCTATTTCAAATCCAAGGGGGGTTAGTTTTGAATCAATTAAATCGATCATATATGCTGTTTGATCTTTACTTTTTTTGCGAATATTAGTTATTCCTGCTTTTAGGCTGAGATCAATTCCAGCCTCTATGGCTATCAGTGAAAGTACCTGAGGTGTTCCAGCATCAAATCGACTTATTCCCTCGGCTGGTATATAAGGTAATGAAAAATCGAAAGGGCTTTGATGCCCGAACCAACCTTGAATTGGAGAATGCAACTTCGTTATAAGGTCTTTTTGAATATAAATAAAAGCAGGAGCTCCCGGCCCTCCGTTCAAGAATTTATAGGTACACCCCAAAGCTATTTTTGTTTTACTACGGTGAAGATCAATATCAACAACTCCTGCTGCATGACTTAAGTCCCAGACAATGATGCTGTTATTTTCTTCTGCAAATTCATTCAAACTTTTCATAGGATATAACCATGCACTTTTATAAGCGACTAAGCTGAGGCATATAATCCCGGGCTGTTTCTCGATTTCCTTTTTCAAAAGAGTTAAATCTGCCTTTAAGTCACTTGAATAGTTTACGATTATCAGCGGGTTACATTTTAATTGTTTTGCAAGACCTTCCATTACATAAACATCGGTGGGGAAGTTCAAGGAGTCAGTCACCAAATTATTAGGGGTTATTTTGGAAGAAAGAAGTGCGTGAATTAATTTGTATAAATTAACCGATGTAGACTCTCCTACTTTTAATTCATCTGGATCAGCTCCCAAAAGTTGAGCTAATTTATTTTCCAGTCTTTTGGGAAGATCCAACCAATGATCATTCCAACTGCGAATTAAATTTTGTCCCCATTGAGAATCGATCGCTTGCCTAATATCTGCTTTTGCTTGAAGGGGTAGTTTTCCTAAAGAGTTTCCATCTAAATATATTTCATTGGGAGTATGATGAAAATAAGTGCTAAAAAGTTTCAAAGGATCTTGATCGTCTAGATATTCAGCCCGTTTTAAATCGTTCATAATTAATTTGTTAAAAAAGGTAAAACCTCTTCTACCCATAATGCATACATTGTACTGCTCGGATGCAAACCATCCGAGGCAACCAATTCCAGCCGAACCGCTGCTTGCCTTGATATTGGAGTTATATCAAAGTAAGCTGCTCCTGCTTCTAAACAAGCATTTTGGATTATGGAATTAAAAAGATTAATCTCCTGTGCAATCTGGGTTTTATTTCTATTAAAAGCAAAAGGTGTTACACCCCAGTCTGGAATTGAAAGCACCATCACCCCTGCTTCTGCTTTTTTACTTAATGCTATTGATTTGTCTAATAAAACTAAAAACTCATCTCGAAAGTTTTCTGGAGTACGTCCTCGGTATTGATTATTAACTCCAATCATTAAAGAAACTAAATCGTAATCAGGTAAAAGTTCTTCCTCTCCAATTGCTGCTAACAATTCATCTGTAGTCCAACCAGTCCGTGCAATAATTTTAGCTTCTTCAAAAACAGTTTTAGTTGCATTTGCTTGAGAAACTAATTGGTTAGGCCATCTTTTATTGACTTCAACACTTTCACCAATAGTATAACTGTCCCCAAGTGCCAAAAAAGTTTTCAATTGATTTTGCTCTGGAGAGGAGCAATTTGTAAGTAAAAACAAGGATAAATAAAGTAGTTTTGTCATGATTATTATTAAAAGTTCTTTAAAAATAGTGATTTCTTTAGTTTTAAGATCAATCAAATTGAGAACTTAGGTTGAAAAAAAATGGTATTTTGCGTTAAAATATAAAACAATGCAAAGTTCCAAATTCAGGACAGCCATTTTCGATAAATTAACTGAAAATGGTTTTAATTCCGAAACAGCAGAGCTAAGTACTCTTGGCATTTTACTGATATCGTACCTGCTTATTACAATAATTCTTTTCTGGATATCAAAGAAAACTATTCTCAGCTTTTTCAAAAAACTAACAACAAAGACAAAAAGCACCTTTGATGATATTTTATTACTGCACAACATTCCAAAATTACTTTCCTATTTCCCAGCCTTATTTTTATTACATAAATTGATTCCTGAACTATTTGAAAATCAAGATAAGATCGAAAATATTTTTGAGGCATTAACCGTTGTTGTTGCTATAGCGCTCATTCGCTCTTTATTAAAATCCCTTCGCGACTACCTAAAAACATTAAGTTCATTCAAAGACAAGCCAATTGACAGTTATATTCAGGTGATTATGATTTTTCTCTGGTTCGTTGGAGGAATAATAATTTTATCTGTACTTACAGGAACTGAAATTGGGACTTTTTTAACCACATTAGGTGCTTTATCTGCAGTATTACTGTTTGTGTTTAAGGATACTATCCTGGGTTTTGTAGCCAGCGTTCAAATAACCATCAACGATACGGTTCGAATAGGAGACTGGATTAGTATGCCTAACAGCAATGCAGATGGTACGGTTTTAAAAATAAGTTTATCTACAGTTCAAATTCAAAATTTTGACAATACAATTACATCAATTCCTACTTACAAACTAATTTCAGATTCTTTCATTAATTGGCGTGGGATGAGTGAATCCAGTGGCCGAAGGATTAAGAGATCTATTCTAATAAAAGTTGGAAGTATTCGATTTCTTAAAGAAAATGAGATCCAACCCCTTAAAGAAATTAAATTAATGAATGGGGTTATTCAAACTAAAGAAGACGAAATTAAGTCTCATAATGAAACTTCAAATGTTGATAAATCGCTTTTAATTAACGGTCGTAACATAACCAACATTGGTCTTTTCCGAAGTTACACAGAAGCTTTTCTGAAGCAGCACCCTAAGATCAGCAAAGAAATGACTTTAATGTGTCGTCAATTGGCTCCTACATCTCAAGGTATTCCTATTGAAGTTTATGCTTTTAGTAAAGACAAAGATTGGGTTAAATATGAGGGAATTGTAGGGGATATTTTTGATCACTTGCTTGCTTCTACTAGGTATTTCCATCTAGAATGTTTTGAACTTTCACCAATAATACCTCCAATCAATGTTTAAGAAAACTCTTTTCGTTTCCACCTTATTTTTTTATGTTTTTTGTTTTGGCCAAAATTTGACCGGTTTGGAGCTCATCAATAAGAGCATTGAATACCATGACCCAAACAACAAATGGACTAAATTTTCTGGAGCATTAAACATTACAATGGAAACTCCAACTAGAGCCCCTAGAGTTAGTTCGATCTTAATAGACTTACAAAAAGAATATTTCAAAAATGAATATGGAAGTGATTCCAATAGTATAACTCAAGAAATTCAAAATGGAACTTGTACCCTTTTGCTAAACGGCTCATCTGATTTTACGAAGGAGCAAGAAAAAAAATATCGCTTAAGTTGTGATCAAGCAAAAAGAACTCGCGATTACTATACTTACCTCTATGGCCTCCCTATGAAGTTAAAAGATCCGGGAACTATAATTGAACCAAAAACAGAAAAAAGAACCTTTAAAGGAAATGAATATTGGGTTGTAAAAGTCAATTATGAAAAAGAAGTAGGCAAAGACACTTGGTACTTTTACTTTAACCCTAAAAGTTTTGCCTTGGAAGTTTATCAATTTTTTCATGACGAAAGCAAAAACGACGGTGAGTATATTCTTTTAACTGAAGAACAGGTTGTTGATGGTATTATAATGCCCAAAAATAGAGCTTGGTATTACAATGAAAAAGACAACTACTTAGGCACCGATTTTCTTTTTAAAAACGAAATCAAATAATTGATGTTCTTGGACAGAATCCATGCTATATGGAATCCAGAATGCTACCACGGATGGAATAAATCTAAAAAGTTTTTTGAAGGCTGGTATTATAAAATAATCAGTAAGGATCAAAAACATGCTTTTGCAATTATTCCAGGAATTGCAATGGATGAAACAGGAAAAAAACAGGCTTTTATTCAAGTATTAGATGGGAAAGAATTAAACGCTTCATATCACAAATTTGATGCTTCTAATTTTGTTGCAAGTTCTAAAAAGCATGACCTTCAAATTCAAGGAAATCGTTTTACTTTAGACAGTATTGAGCTCGATTTGCCTGATTTAAAAGGCAAATTACACTTTACAAATAGGAATCCGTGGTCAACTAGTTTTCTTTCTCCTGGTATTATGGGTCCTTTTTCTTTTGTCCCTTTCATGGAATGTTATCATGGGATTTTAAGTATGGATCATGGGATCGAAGGTTTGTTGATTCATAAAAACAAAACACATTCTTTTGACCAAGGAAGAGGTTATATGGAAAAAGACTGGGGCCACTCCTTCCCAGAAGGATACATCTGGATGCAGAGCAACCATTTCAGCCAGTCTGGTGTTTCTGTCAAAGCTTCGATTGCCAAAATCCCTTGGTTAAGTTCCTCTTTTATTGGTCATATTGCCGGAGTATTGGTCGCAGACTCATTAATTGAATTTACTACCTATAACGGAACTAAACTCAGGCATTGTTCTATTTCAGAAGAGCAAGTTTGTCTTGAAATGGAAAACAAAAATTATAGGCTTTCGATAATAGCTGAGCGAAAAAAAGCCACTGCTCTGGCTGCACCAATTTCAGGTTTTATGGACGCTAGAATAGAAGAAAGTATGCATGCACAAATTCACGTGAAGTTGTTTGATAAAAAAAACAACTCAACTTTATTAGATGACGTTGGATTATCTGCAGGTCTGGAGGTTGCAGGAAACCACAACGTTTTATTAAAATAGGTTTAGGCTTTTTTTTTAAAATATCTTAAGTAGAGGGCAAATGCGCATAACAAAGAACCCCCTGGTAATAAAAACAAGCCGCCGAGCAAGAGATAAAATTTACTGGGTTTTGTTTTTTTAACAAGGTCGGGAAGTTCATTTAGCCTCTGTTTAAAACCTTTTTTTTTCATAAGATAAATACCATTCAAAGTTACTTTTCTTTTTTCAGTAAGCAAATCTTAAAATCTAAACCTTAATAATATCCTTATTCAATTTTATATCTGCCATGCTCGTTGTATATTCATACCATGATCGGTAAATTAAAAAGCAATTATGGTGCTTTGTTTGAACCTGCTTTAATTTCAGAAATTGAATCCACAGGGCACTTAAAAAAAGTAGAATCCGGAACTCATCTCATGCATATAGGGCAATACATTAAAAGCATGCCCCTAGTGCTTACGGGGATCCTTAAAATCATGAGAGAATACCAAGAAGGTGATTCGGCTTTTTCTTTATTATTTAGAGCAAGGAGAAACTTGCGCAATGACCCTAAATTGCTGCCTAGGAAGCCAGAAAAGTGAAATTATTGCTGTTGCTGAATCCGATACCGAGCTCATCATGATTCCAATAGAAAAAATAGAGGCCTGGACTGCTCAATATAAGAGCTGGAGAAATTTTGTTTTTAACAGCTACAATCATAGAATTAAAGATTTGTTAGAAACGGTATACAGTATTGCTTTTCTAAAAATGGACGAACGTCTTATAAAATATTTAGAAGAAAAGTCTAGAATATCAGATGATGGGATAATTCATAAAACGCATCAGGAAATAGCCCACGAACTTCATACTTCTCGGGTTATGATTTCAAGACTCTTAAGAACATTAGAACGAAAGGGAGAGTTTACAATAGAAAGAAACCGAGTTAAACTGCTGAAAATTTAGGCTTGGTAACTTGTGTTATCAAATCAATCCCATAAGATAATGTACTTTTGTAAAAAAAATAACCTTGAAACGTCTTTTTCCAATCCTTGACTGGCTTCCAAACTACAAGAAAAGTATGCTTTGGGGTGATGCTGTTTCTGGTATTACGGCTGGAATACTTGCTATTGCGCAAGGAATGGCCTATGCCATGATTGCAGGCTTACCGCCTGTATTTGGTCTCTACGCCGCATTGACTCCTCAAATCATATATGTATTGATGGGTACTTCTAGACAGCTTTCTATTGGTCCCGTAGCAATGGACTCTTTGATTGTTGCTGCTGGAATTGGAACCCTGCATATTGTAGGGGTCGATCAATATATTGCTGCAGCGGTATTTTTAGGCCTTTTTGTAGGGGTTATTCAAGTTCTTTTGGGAACCCTAAAGCTTGGGTTTTTGGTTAATTTCTTATCAAAACCAGTTCTCAACGGCTTTATATCAGCTGCCGCCATAATAATTGGATTTAGTCAATTGAAACATTTGTTTCGGGTAGATATGATGCAAACCAACAAAATACACATCTTACTCCAAGAAGTGGTTTCAAATATTTCTGAAACTCATTTTCTGAGTTTTGGACTTGGGGTTTTTGGAATTATTTTAATTAAGGTTTTTCAAAAAATTAATAAAAAAATTCCTGCTATCTTAATTGTTGTAAGTTTAGGAACCTTAGTCTTATACTTAACCCAATGGCAACTTATTGGAATTAAAATTGTTGGAGACATTCCAAATGGCCTTCCTGAATTTGGTGTTCCAAGCTTTAATAAAAATCAGCTTTTAGATCTCCTACCGGTTGCAATTACACTTGCTGTTGTAGGATTTACTGAAGCAATATCAATAGCCAAAGCGATAGAAGAAAAACATACTGAATACGAGGTTGACCCTAACCAAGAGCTTATTGCAATAGGAAGTGGAAATATCATCGGATCTTTTGCGCAATCTTATCCTGCAACAGCTTCGTTTTCAAGGTCTGCGATTCAAGATCAAGGTGGTGCAAAATCTGGGATAGCTTCTTTATTTAGTGCAGGGCTTGTTTTACTTACTTTACTTTTCCTAACTCCACTGTTCTATTATTTGCCCATACCTATTTTAGCTGCCATAATCATGGTATCTATATTTGGTCTAATTGATTTTAAATACCCCATGAAACTTTGGAAAAAAAATAGAGATGAATCTCTTGCCTTTTTCATAACTTTCATTATTACAATGTCCGTTGGAATTCCTCAAGGAATACTTTTTGGAGTGCTTTTTTCACTTTTAACAATGATTTATAGAACTTCGAAACCACATATAGCAATTTTAGGTAAAGTTAAAAATACAGAATATTATAAAAACATTAGCCGCTTTGAAAAAGATGTTGTTATTGAAGAAAATATTTTGATTTTTAGGTTTGATGCTCAGCTGTATTTTGGAAATCAAAATTTCTTTAAAAAAGAATTACTGAATCAAGTTGAACTAAAAGGAAATAAACTCGAACTCATAATAATCAATGCAGAAGCTATCAATTATATTGATTCTAGCGCGCTTACTATGCTTGAAAAACTATGTGTAGATATTAAAAATAGTGGTGTCAAAATTATGATTTCTGGTGCAATAGGACCAATTCGAGACATCATCTTTAACCATAAATTAATTAAAATAATTGGGCCTGAAAATCTTGCCATAAAAACCTCTGAAGCTTTAAACCTCTTTAATGATGGGGCATCTTCTTCTGACATTCAAAAGAAAATATCAAACCAAAACTTGACCGTAACAAATGTTACCAAAAGTGATCAAAAGTGATCAAAATGAAACCTAGTTTTGTTGCCACAAAGAAAGTATACTAAAAAGACCTAAATGAAAATTGAACAAATTTATACCGGCTGTCTTGCGCAAGGCGCATATTATATAGAGAGTAAAGGAGAAGTTGCTATAATTGATCCACTTAGAGAAATAAATCCTTATCTAAAGAAGGCAAAACAAGATGATGCAAAAATTAAATATATTTTTGAAACTCATTTTCACGCTGATTTTGTTAGTGGTCACGTCACTTTGTCTAAAAAAACTGATGCCCCTATTATTTATGGACCCACTGCAAAAACCGCTTTCGATTCCTTAATTGCTTACGACGGACAAAAATTTGAATTGGGTGATATTACCATAATTGCACTTCACACTCCCGGGCATACTCAAGAAAGCACTACCTACTTGCTTAAAGATAGTAATGGAAAAGACCACGCAATATTTAGTGGTGACACCTTGTTTTTAGGGGATGTTGGGCGTCCCGATTTGGCTCAGAAAGCAGCAGATATGACTCAAGATCAATTAGCCGCTATGCTTTTTAAAAGCTTACGCACCAAGATCATGCCATTATCTGATGAAGTTATTGTTTATCCCGCACATGGAGCTGGCTCTGCTTGTGGTAAAAATTTAAGTAAAGAAACTATTGGAACTATTGGGGAGCAAAAAAGAATAAACTATGCTCTTCGCGCGGACATGACCGAAGCCGAATTTATAAAAGAAGTAACCGATGGCTTGCTTCCACCCCCTCAATACTTCCCACTTAACGTTCAATTAAATAAAGAGGGTTACGAAGACCTTGATGACGTCCTTAAAAGAGGAGCGCAAGAGTTTGATGTTGAAGAATTCGAGCAACAAGCTAAGCATTCAGAAGCTATTATATTAGATGTTCGTAACCAAACTGATTTTGCTATAGGTCATATTCCAGGGTCAATTTTCATTGGAATTGATGGTAGTTTTGCTCCTTGGGTTGGTGCATTAATTGGTGATATTAAGAAACCAATTTTATTGGTAACGCCATCAGGAAGAGAACAAGAAACAATAACACGACTCTCCAGAGTTGGTTTTGATAATACGGTCGGTATCCTTAAAGGCGGATTTGTGTCTTGGAAAGAGTCTGGAAAAGAAATTGATACCGTACATTCTATAAGTGCTGAAGAATTTAAAAATAACCTAACCGATAGTTCTCCTGTATTTGATGTAAGAAAACCTGGTGAATATGGTTCGGAACATATTCCGCATGCAAAAAACACTTCTTTAGATTTCATTAATGAATATTTAAATGATTTCCCTGAAAATAGAAATTTTTATATTCATTGTGCAGGTGGATACAGAAGTATGATTGCTGCTTCAATATTAAAAAGCAGAGGAATTCATAATCTAATCGACATAAAAGGTGGTTTTGGTGCCATAAAACAATCGGGGATTGTTATTTCTGATTATGTTTGCCCAAGCACTTTATAATCGATAAATTGGGTTTTGATTGTTTCAAATACGCTTAAATGTCGCTAAGTATATTGAGAAAATTTATCTAGATTTGCAATTCAATACCAAGTCATTAGGGAATAAAAGATTACATGAGAAAATATTTATGGAGTGCGTTTTTACTACTTAGTACCGCGCAAATTTTTGCTCAATCTCCTAACGACAGAAATTCCCTGTCAAAAAACAACCTGTACATATATTGGGGATGGAATTGGAGCTCCTATAGCGATTCGGATATTAATTTCAAAGGAAGCGCTTATGACTTGAGGTTAAGTGACGTTAGGGCGCAAGACAGACCCACTCCTTTCGATGTAAAAACCTATTTACATCCTTTACACATAACCAACCCACAATACAATGTTCGCGTTGGGTATTTTTTTAAAGATCGCTGGGATATATCTTTTGGTATTGATCATATGAAATATGTTGTCAACCAAAATCAAACAGTAGTTGCTAATGGTTTTATTAGTGAAACTGGAACAGCTTATGATGGAACATACGATAATGCACATGTTGTTATTGAGCCTGGTTTTCTTCAATTAGAACATACTGATGGTTTAAATTATGTGAATTTTGAAGTTCGAAAACACACTCAATTATTGAAGTATAAAAAAATAGAGCTAAATGGTCAACTTGGTGCTGGACTTGGAGGATATATGCCTAAGACAGATGCGTCTCTTTTAAATTTTGAACGAAATGATGATTGGCATTGGGCAGGTTTTGGAACGCATGTTGTTGCCGGCTTAAACCTTACTTTTTTTCAAAAATTCTTTCTTCAGAGTGAACTCAAAGGAGGTTACATTAATTTACCAAACATTAAAACCACTGCTTCAAATAAGGATGGAGCTAAACAAAAATTCTTGTTTTCTCAAATCAATATCGTATTCGGTGGAATTATTAGACTTCATAAAGGCAACAAAGTAAAAAAGTCAGAAGAATAAAGTGAAGTTGATGAAGAATAAATTGTTACCTCTGACTTTATTTGAATTCAACAGAATTAAAATAGAGCAAGCCTTATCCTTTTATAGTCTTTGTATTAAAGTTAGAGTATCTTTTACGTTATTCGTTAGTTCAGCATAAGATTGATTAGCTAAAATTTCTTTAGAAATCAATTTTGATCCCATTCCAACACAAGTAACTCCAGCGTCAAACCAACCTTTAAGATTCGCATCATATATAGAAACTCCTCCTGTTGGCATTATAGATGTCCAGGGTTGTAGCCCTTTAATAGCTTTTACAAAGCTAGTCCCTTAGGTGCTTCCAGGGAAAAGTTTAACTACTTCACTTCCCATTTCTTCGGCTGTGGCAATTTCGGTAAGTAATCCACATCCTGGAGACCAAAGTACCTTTCTGCGATTACACACAATCGCAATATCTTCTCTAAATATAGGAGTTACTATAAAGTAAGCCCCCGAAAGCATATATTGAGAAGCTGCTGCTGCATCTGTAATTGATTCCACTCCCAAAATCATTCCTGAAGAGGATATAGACGTTATTGAATAAATAAAGGTCAAGTGGTATTGATGCTTTGTAGCCCTCACTTAGCAGTTGCTTTAGTGGGGGTTTTTTATGAAACGGTACAAACTGATTCAATTCTGATGGTTGTATCTCCAGAAGTAGAAGTTATGTCTGTGTTTACTTAGATAGTGTTATAGCCGTAAAATCTCCTGTTATAGTTTCACCTTCAACAATAGCATCAATACTTAAAGTTAATGCATCAATATATGTCAATGTAGCAATATTTCCAGCGGCTCCAGCTAGTATGACTTTTGTGCTTGTTACATTTGATACTGTCCATACTCCATCCTCAAAATATGTATAATCATCAAATACACCGTATCCTGGAATTAGTTCTCCAACGTTTAATTTCTCATCAGTACCAAAGTCTAAAGCGTAGTAAGTTATACCCAAACTTGATCCAACTGTCGTTGATGTAACATCAGTAGCCCATACTCTTTTAATTGTGAGGGAGATTAGTTTATCACCTGAATCATCATCACTTGAACAAGAAACCATAGAAACTAAAAGTAAAAGAAGAAGTAGCTTTTTCATAATATCTAATTTATCAATAGAATGTACGAAACTGTTTTTAAAGCTTGTTTTCAGATTAGCTAAGCTGATTTTGTGCTTAGAGAGAGGGATTGGTTAGATAATATACCCATTTGAGCAGCACAGTCCCAAAAGGAAAAAGGATTTAAATTGAGAGGGTGGGGTGAATATTGAAACTTTTAGGCTGGACTTTTTTGGCTTTTTATGTAATTGAGCGTATAATAACCATGAATTTTGTTGCCAATATGTTGCCAGACTTAAAATAAAAAATCCGCAACCAACTATTAAATAGTATGTTACGGATAATTAAAGTACCTCGAGTGGGAATCGAACCCACACTCCCGAAAGAACTGGATTTTGAATCCAGCGCGTCTACCAATTCCGCCATCGAGGCAATCGGGTGACAAAAGTAGAAAATTATTTTCGTATACCTAAAATAATCGCATTAAAGAGCGCTAGACCTAAAATTATTTTTAAATTTGCAGTCCTAAATAAATGTCGAACAACAAATTAGGCCAAATGAAAACAGAAGCAAAAATTTTCAGTTGTACTCAGAGTGAAGTCCTTGCAGAGCAAATTGCAAAGATATTCGGTATTCCAATGGGTAAAGTTGCCTTTTCGCATTACAGCGATGGAGAATTCCAACCTTCATTCGAAGAATCCGTTCGTGGATCTCGAGTATTCTTAGTAGGATCTACACATCCTAGCTCAGAGAATTTAATGGAATTACTACTCATGATTGATGCTGCCAAAAGAGCTTCGGCAAGACACATTACTGCTGTTATGCCATACTTTGGTTGGGCAAGACAAGACAGAAAAGATAAACCTAGAGTTCCAATTGGAGCTAAACTCATAGCAAATTTACTTGAAGCTGCAGGAGCAACTCGAATCATCACCATGGATTTACATGCGGATCAGATTCAAGGATTCTTCGAAAAACCAGTGGATCACCTTTTTGCATCTACAATTTTTGTGCCTTACGTTAAGTCACTCAATCTAGATAACCTAACCATAGCATCTCCAGATATGGGAGGTTCTAAAAGAGCTTATGCTTATTCTAAGTTTCTAAAGAGCGATGTGGTAATCTGTTACAAGCAAAGAGAAAAAGCAAACGTTATATCACACATGGAGTTAATTGGTGATGTAAAAGGCAAAAATGTTATTCTTGTTGATGATATGGTTGACACTGCAGGTACTTTGACCAAAGCGGCAGAGGTTATGATCGAGCGGGGAGCCATTTCGGTTCGTGCGATCTGTACTCATGCACTTCTTTCTGGAAATGCTTATGAGCGTATCGAAAACTCTTTATTAGAAGAGCTTATCGTTACTGATTCTATTCCTGCCAAAAAACAAAGTCCCAAAATAAAAGTACTAAGTTGTGCTCATCTTTTCGCAAGTACCATGCGCGAGGTTCATGAAAACAAATCTATTAGTTCTAAATTTATAGTTTAATTCAATAAATAAATACCAATGAAATCAATTACAATTAACGGATCAAAAAGAGAAAGCGTAGGCAAGAAA
>MDSY01070130.1_pt1 | contig 24101 bp, 28 predicted proteins | sample 811131 | NCBI WGS metagenome assembly MDSY01 (sample SAMN05326643, study PRJNA326480) | marine metagenome | isolation source: seawater | place: Atlantic Ocean: South West | collected 2010
GAATAGGGGCCTTAGACAAGCTCTATTCTTCCTGATCAGAGGGGCATTTCTACGTCACGACGCTCGCTCAGCGCCCCCGCCCATCGGTGGATCGAGGCTAAGCACTAACCGTCTGATTCGGGCCGGTGGGATCTCCTTCCACCCCGCTAGCTGATGATTCGGCCCCTGCAGGGCGGTGTCAAGGGCGCGGAGCGTCGCATAGCGATACCGACCGGCACCCTTGACACCGCCGTGGAGGGGCCACGATCGGCCAGTTGTCGGGTGGGGAGACGGGTCCTGTAGGAACTAACCCCGCATGTCAGGGAACCAGCCCGCGGGAGGCGCGGTGTACGGCAACGGGTCACCGGGCTCGCACGCGTCCTTTGACCGTGCGAACGGACCATCAGGGCTGAGCAGAATGGGCATGTGGTGGTCGGCGTGCTCCGCCCACCAGGTACTCGAGCCGGTCGCGGGGTCCTGACGCAGATGCTCCCACGCACGCCACAGACCCTCGATCCTGGCCACCGCCTCCGGGTACCGCCACCAGTCGGCCGCCCACCGGTAGTGGGCGTTCCCGGGTCCAACCGGGCGGGTGTACATGTGGCGCAGGTATTCACGCACGAACTCGTCGACAGAGCCGTACACGAGGTCTGGTGCGACGTCGACCTGGCCGTCGTCCTCCCGGAAGCCGTCGAGCACGTCACTCACGCGCCCGGCTCCGTCCGGGTCGCGTCGTTGATCCACGTGTCCGAGACGTCGGGCGGCGGCGTCGGTGCGATCGTCGCCGCCGGGAGCGCCGAGGCGGGCTCCGGGGTGCTGTGAGAGGGATCGTGCGCGGCGATCGAGGCGCGCAGCGCGGCTGCGTGCGGCCCGTTCATCCAGGGAACCGTTTCCACGAGCGTTGCGGGCGCTCCGGAGGCGAACACGACCGCGCGGCCGCGGGGTAGCGCGCCGAGGTCGGCAATGTCCAGGGTGCGCTCACGCTGGATGCCGTGCGAGGTCGAGCGGGAGCCGCGGCCGATGCTCGTCGACGTCGTGCGGCGATCGTAGTCCCCGATCATCTGGGACAGCTCGTTCAGGAACTCCGGTTCCTTCACGCCGCCGCCGTAGACGGCGACGTTCGAGGCGCTCCACAGCTTCCGCATCCCGTCGCGCCCCCACACCTGCACACCCTGGGACCAGGACTGCAGGATGGTCATGAGCACGATGCCGCGGGAGCCGTAGTGGCTGTAGAGGTCGGGGAGGTCGTGCCACCGGCACACGTTCGCGGCTTCGTCGAGGACGCCGAGCATCGGTGTCTGGAGACGCCCGCCCGGCTGGGTGGTCGCGTACTCTTCCGCGGCCTCCACGGTCGCCGCGGTGAGCGCGGTGACCAGCGGGCCGGCGGTGCCGCGGCCCTCTTTGGACAGGCTGTAGAGCGTGTCGGTGCTGCGTACGAACGCGTGCGGATCGAACTGGGGGCGCGGATCGTGCCCATCGCCTTGCGGGGTGACCCATTGTGCGATCGCGCGGACCTTCAAGCACGACGCCATTTGCGCGGCGGTGCCGTACACGCTGTCACGGCGGCGGGACTCGCCGTTGACCTGTCCCGACACAGCGTCGGCCATTTGGTCGTACCCGTGGCGGCGGAGGATGCGCACCGGCTCGTCGTCGCCGGGGACGGTAGTCCAGGTGAACGTCGTGGTGATCGGCAGGTTCTCGAGCGCGGCCGCGAGCAGGAAGCCCGCGAGAAGATCCTGCCCGGCGTTGTCGAAGTAGGCGTCCCCGCGGCTGTCGCCTGCGCGAGAGCCGGACGCGAAATGAGCGGCCAGCTTCGCGGCCTTCACGTCGTCCGTGACATAGCTCAGCGGATTCCACCACCAGGTGGGTGACTCCAGAGCGATGCTCTGAGGATCGAACGCCCACACGCGGCCCTTTGACGCGCGCAGCTCGCGCGTCGCGTCGAGCACGTCGCGCTTGTTCGACGTGGTGAGCACCGCGCCGGGCGCATCCGCGATCGCCGGGATGACGTAGGCGGTGGACTTGCCGACCCGAGGGCCGGCGATGAGCGTCAGCATGTCCTCCGGGGAGGCGTAGATGCGCTGGCGGCCCGCCACGGTGATCCCGACGAGCACACCGACCCAGTTCTGCACTCCGAGCCGCTGCGCGGTCTGGCGGGCACCGGTGGCCGACAGTGAGCGCAACTGCTTGCCCTTGCCCATGTGCATCGCGGCGGAGTCGACGGCGCTGCGACGCCGGCGAGCTCGCGCGATCGAGACGCCCACCAGCACGGCCAAGACCGTGATGACGGCGAGGATGCCCACGAGGATCCAGGTGGCGGATGCCGGCCAGGTGACCGTGCCGCGGATGACGCCGAAGAACACCTCGAACGGGTCGGATGTGTTGCCCTCGTTCACCCCGTCGAGCTGCGAGCCGAGCGCGACGGCTCCCCAGATGCTCCCGAGGAGCACGAACGCGGAGACGACCGCGATCAGCAGGGCGATCGTCGACCCGTCGATGCCTTGCCCACGCTTGTTCGTGGCACTCACGCTGCGCCCTCTTCCGGTTCGACGTGGGCCGCGCCGTCGACCTCGACGGCGAACTCGTGCGCGGCGTGCTCCGCGTCGTCGAGGCCGATCATCGGGTTCGACTCGTCCGGGTCGGGGAACGCCGTGGTGGCATGCCAGAGCTTGTTGGTGTCGTTGATCGCGCGTTCGGCCTCGACCAGCTCGACCTTGATCGGAATGCCGGGGTGGCCGCCGACCTTGATGAGGAACTTCCCGCGGCCCGGCGGTTCGGAGCCCGGTCCCGAGTCCCAGGTGCCGGGGTCCTGCCAGGACGTGAGAAGTTCCTGCTCGGCGCGAGAGAGCGGGACAGCGCTGGTCAGCATGTGCATTTCAGCACCGGGGAGCCCGCCGCACACGACCATGCCGGCGCGTTCGACGAAGCCGCGCGCCTTCATCCGGTCCTCGTCGCTGGGGAGGGCCAGCAGGTCGCTCATCGTGTGCGAAATCATCGCCAGGCCCACGCCCCGCTGACGGTTCAGGCGGGTCAGGGCATCCACCCGATCGACCATGCCGCGGCCGGCACGCAAGGCCCGCCACAGCTCGTCGAGGATGACGAAGTAGTGCCGGCGGGGCTCCAGGCCGGCATCGGCCAGCGCGTTCGCGACGTTCACCGTGCCGAACCCGGCCGACCAGCAGGCCAGTAGGATCGCGGCCTGCATGTCGGTGTCGGAATCGTCGATCGAGGACACGTCGTAGACCACCGGGCGGTCGCGCATCATCGGCACGTCGGTGGCGTGCGCGAACGTCTCACCGAGGCGGCCGCCGGACGTGAGGCTGATCAGAGACGCCTCCAGGTTCTCGGTGATCGTCTTGTAGCGGGTGTCGTCGCCGCGGTCGAGGGCGACGTCGCGGACCTCCTGAGGGGCCTCCTGGATCACGCGCAGCAGATCCCCGAGCACCGGGACGCCCGTGTGGTGCTCGTCGAGCACCCGCAGGGCACGGTCGATGATCGACTCTTCCCGGTCGGTTGGTGGTTCCTTGCGGAGAATCGTCAGCAGCGCTGACACCATCGTGTGGCGCCGGCCGTGGGCGTCCGCGAGGACCTGGGCGCGCTCCTTTTCCTTCCCGGCCTGGCGCAGCCGCTCCGCGGCATCGAACGCCTCGCCGGGGTCGAGGATGTTCAGGTGGCCGCGGCCGCGGCCGAGGGTGATGACCTGGCCGCCGAGCGCGCGGATCATGTCCACGTAGTCGGGTTTCAGATCGCCCAGCACCAGCGGGAGGGTGCCGAGCCCGGCAAGGCCCGCCGCGGTGCGGCGGGTGTACGTGGACTTGCCCAGACCCGGGAGGCCGAGGATGAACACCGAGGGGTTGGAGATGAGGTCGGCGTCCTGGAACCAGCTGATCGGGTCGGCGCACACCGTCGCGCCGGTGAACAGCTGGAGGCCCATCGGCACGCCGATCATGGGCGTACCGGTACCGACCGAGAACGGATGCAGCCCGCAGACCTGCACGGTCGTGCCACGCCACTCCTCGACCGGCTGGACGACACTGGCCTCACCGCGGGCGCGGCCGAGCCAGCCGCGGGGGCCAGGTCGGCGGATGTCGGGCTTCTTCTCCTTCTCCGGGCGCGCGGCCTTCTGGGCGGGCAGCTCGCGCGGCTTGCGCTTCTGTGAACGGCGTCCTCGTCCCTCGTCGATCGCTGGCATTACAGCTGCTCCCTGACCTCGCTGGGCACCCGCAGGTGCTTGGGCAGAACCAGGCCCAGTGGGAGCGCCGCGGCGAATGCGGAATCCTGTGAGCCGTGCACCAGGCGCAGCCGTAACCGCGCCGTGGCGGACAGATTGTCGATCGCCGCTTTTGCGTCGGCCTCCTGAGAGGCATCGAGCACCGTTGCGGTGATGAGCATGCCGAACTGCACCAAGCCGGCGCCGCCGGCTTCCTCCGCCGCTGTGGCCATCGCCGCCCGGGCGGCCGTCATGTTGCGGGCGGTCGGCTTGTTCGACGTCGTGAGGTTGAAGCTCGCCGCGCGGACATCGGACTCGACTATCGCGGCGGCCTTCGCCGCGTCGATCGGACGGTACAGCAGCGTGATCCGCTTACGGGCGACGTCGCGGTGCGGTGCCAGCAGTCGCGACAAGACGCTGGAGGGCACGTTTCCGCGAGGCGCGCCGCTCATCATCCACGTCACCGACAGAGCCGAGTCGTGCCGGTAGGTGTCCCACCCGGCCTGATGCGCGGTCGGACCCACTTCCGGCCAGTACAGCTCCGGCGGCTCGCCGGCGGCGTTCGCCTCGTCGATCAGCCGCGCGGCCGCCGGGTCGTAGGCGATGCGGATGACCTCGCACAGCTGTTGTGCGCTCAGCGGGCGGGACGTACCCGCACCGGTCGCGGTGAGCCCCTGCGTGAGGCCGGGGAGCCGAGACGCCAGCTCGCGGCCCATCTCCTCCGGGGTGCGCTTGCGCCCCCCGGTGCGGGCCGCGGCGTGGAAGGTGATCGCGACGTATGCCTTGATCGTCGCCGAACCCGCCGGGTAGCGGTCCACCAGGTCGCCCAGGAGGCGCTTAGCGAACTCAGGGGCGTTGTCGTCGATACGGCTCGTGACCTCGCGGCGCAGCCGCGTGCCGGTGTCGGGAGCTGTCTCGATCGTCACGGAGACGGCCTCGATGCCGGGCTCATCGCCCAGGCTGGCCAGCCACATCCCCCACTCGGCCACCCAGGCGTCGATCTGCTCCCGGTCGACGAGGGCCGCGCCGTCCGGCTCCGTGCCCATGACGACCGTGTAGTGCGACGTCGCCGGCACCTGCACCAGCGCGAACGGGCGATTGTAGGAGTCCCGCCACTCGGTGAGTCGGGAGCCGGCCGCCAGCCCCGGCAGCTGCACCGTTCCCCATTCCGCCCGGCCCAGCGGGCCGGAGCGGTAGATGTGCGTGCCCTTCGCTTTGGTGAACATCCATCCCGCCCTCGTTGTGGCCCGCATCAGCAGGCTTTGTCCGTGCTTGTCTTTGGCCGCCACCGTCAGCAGGAACAAGCCGAAGATGACGCCCGTGATGACGCCGTTGACGATGTTCGAGAACATCGTGACCAGCACCGCGAATCCGGCGCCGACGAAGAGGATCGCGGTGCCGAGCGCGCTCAGGCCCAGCAGGCCGGCGGTCTTGGGTTTCGTCCAGTTGCCGTAGCTGCGCGGCGCGTTGTCGTTCGTCTCAGTTGTCGTCGTGATCGTCATGAGAACCCTCCCCGCCTACTGCGACCCGCTCGGGCCGCCAGCTGAGTCATCGGTCGCGGACTGCACGGCCCCCTTGGCCGTGTTGGCGGCTCCCTTGGCCACGTCGGCGGCGAGCTTCGCGCCGAGAACGACCGGAGCCGCAGGGCCGGCCGCGGCAGCACCACCCGCGGCGGCTGCACCACCACCGGCAGCTGCACCACCGGCAGCTGCACCGCCCGCGGCCGCGCCGCCCGCGGCGGCACCGCCACCCGCAGCAGCACCCCCGGCGCCCGCTCCCGCCCCGGCAGGGGCCGCACGGCTCGCCGTGGCGGCAGCGCCACCGCCGGCAGAGCTTGCGCCGCTGGGCGCCGAGGACGCACCTCCACCACCACCACCGCCGCCGGCGTAGGAGGCTCCACCGCCTGAGCCGGAAGAACGCCGGATCGCGCCGGTGGCCATTTCGCCGCCGACCGCCCCGGCCGCCCCGGCAACAGCCATGCCCGACATGCCGCCGCCGGCAACCGCGCTCGTCATCGGAGCGACGAAGCGCAGGAGGGCCGGGAGGGCGATAAGAGCCATGAGCATCAGCGCCAACCCGGTCAGGATCGACCACAGGCCGCCGCCGTCGTCCTGGAAGGCATCGGTGCCGACCAGCTGGAACGCCGCCGCGTAGATCAGCGCAGCGGCAGGCTTGTAGAGAATGAACGCGATCGTCCAGCCGACGATGCGACCGAACCACTGCTTGCCCATCTGCGTGTTGGTGAAGCTCGCGGCCAGCGGCAGAACCCCGGCCAGGATGACGAGGAGCCCGCCGCGCACCACCATGAGCGCGACCTGGACGAAGACCATCAGCAACGCGATCGCGCCGAGGATCAGCACGCCGATCAGCCCGATAGGCGAGGACGTGCTGAGTGCGATCATGGCCGCGACGTTCGTTCCGAAGCACTGCGATTCACCGCCGGCGGACACGTCGCAGTCGGTCGCGTTGTTCAGCACCCACACGGAGAACGAGTCCGCCGCGGTCACGGCGAGGGTGAGGATAGCCAGACCCGCGCCGGAGACGACGATGAGCGTCAAGAGGGACTGAATGAGATCCTTGCCCGGCTGCGCGCGCTGCTCCCACGCCATTCGGATTCCGCCGATGATGACGGAGAGCACCGCGAGGCCGCCGACGTAGAACCAGAGCGAGTTCTGGAGGAAGCCGACCGCAGACGATGAGCCACCGGGTGCGCTCGAGCTGAGGATGCCGCCGACGAGAGCGGAGGCACCCGAAATCAGCATGACGGCGATGAATACGACACCGAGCGCGCCCAGGTTCCGCATCCCTTCGCCGCGACGCATCCGCAGCGCGATCAGCGCACCGAGGGCGATGAGCGAGAGAATCGCGATCGCCAGGCCGATGTAGGTGACGTAGTTGAGGATCGTCGTGAACGCCTCGCTACCGGGCGGCGTTCCACCACCCGTCGTCGATCCGTCACCGGCCGTGAGGATCGGCGTTGGTACCGCGACCCACATGCTGCCCATGCTCGCGATCGCCTTGCCGAACCCCTCCATGACCCGGTTCGTCAACTCTTGAATAGCGTCGTTCGAGGCCTGCGACACAACGTCGCCAATGGCGTTGCCGCCCTTGCAGACGACGTCCCACCACTCGCAGTCGGTTGGTACTGCCATAAGCCTCAGGCTCCCGACCACGGCGTGTAGCCGCCCAGGTTCTGAATCTGCGCTGGCGCGAGAGGAAGCTCACCGGCATCGGTCATCTCGACCTTCCAGTCACCTTCAACCCACACCAGTTTGAGAGGGACGCTCACCAGCTCGCCGGCGGAGTAGTTGAGAGCGAGGTCGATCGTCGCGGCGTCGGCTGAGTATGCCGACACCTTGAAGCCAGCGACCTGTGCACGCAGATTCGAGGCGCTGCCGCCCGACGACTGCGCCTCTAGTGCGTCACGTCCCGGTCCGGGAGCGACCAGCTCAACGAGGCGAGGACCGAGCGTCGCATCGGTGCCCGTTGCGACGAAGTTGACGGCGGCGAACAGCGCGCCCTCCGCCGTGTGCGCGAAGCAGGACCGGAACCCCCCGGCGGCCACGTCGCCGGGCCCAGACCGATCGTCGACCGGGGCGGCCATGGTCCCCACCAGCTCCCATTCATTCTCGGGGGCGGTTGTGAGGGAGCTTGTTTCCTCGAACCCTTCCAGCCCGCACACACTCGGGTCGGCCGAGCCGGGGTCGGCCGACGTCGACGTGGTGGGCGCGGGCGTGGGGTCGGCGTTGTTGTCCCCTCCGCCGAGGAGAGACGTGACGAGTACGACGATCGCGGCCAGGACAATCGCCCCGACCACGATCGCGGCGACGATGAACCCTCTACTTCGGAAAGGGCTTTGCGAGTCAGCGGTGCTCATATGTCAGTCCCTCCTCAGTGGTTAGGAGCCGGAGATGAAGCCGACGAGAGCGGTGGCGGCGCCGATGACCATGACGCCGACGAGGATCGCCACGAACGTCTTGACGTGCTCGCCGCCCTCGCCGCGGCGGGAGTTGAACATGAACATCACGGCCACCGCGATCAGAGCGAGGATCGCGGCGATGAGCCCGACCCACTTGGCCCAGCCGAGGATCGTGCCGACCGCCTCGAATCCAGGAGGGGCGACCGGATCGGGGTCGGGCAGGGCGGCGAGGACGTTGACGACGTCTGCTGCAAGAAGCTGGAGCGACATGGTTCTTCCTTTCAGTTGTGAGCGGGGCCGCTCGGAGACAGTTGCAGATCCGCCAGGAGGGCACGGAACTCTTTGGGCACAGGGACAGAAGGATCGACCGGGCCGAGCCGCCAGGCGTCGACCCACGGCAACGTCCATACGCGCGGGACCCCGCCCGCGATGACGTGCTGGAGATCACGCAGCGGCTTCGGGAGGCGCCCGGGCGCGTCCGGGATCAGCACCAGGCCGACCAACTGCACCGAGTCGCCCAGCACTCCCGAGGCCCACTCGGTCGCGGCGCGCTGCGCGGCCGTCAGACCGCTCCAGCTCGTCCGCGCGACGAGAGCTACCCGACTCGGTGTGCCGGGAGTATCGGCCACCGGCCAGCCGTGCTGCGCGGGCCGGCTCCCGGCGGCGAGGGTCGCGAGAGTCGATTCACCGGCGCCGCCGTGCACGCCCAGCCACCACACCGTCGCGGGCCACGCCTGCGACCACCGCGGCAGACGGTCAGCTGTGTCTGGGGTCGGGACGCCGGCCTGAGGCGTCGACGGCCCGGTACGGGCCTGCCGCCGTGTCGTGGCGTGAGCTGCCTCCGGCTCGGGCTCTGGCGCCTGCTCGGGGCCGGTGAGCCAGGGGTTTGCGTTGGTCATGCTCGCTCCGCTCTGAAAGGAAACGTCAACACCCATCCTCCGTCCGGCCTCCGTCAAACACTCAGCCTGTCCACCCGATGTGCGGCGGTGATGACAGTGACGTAATCCTACCTAGAATGCACAGGAACGGGCGATTATTATTCGAAACATCCCGATATCACGGTACGCTGACCTTGTGAACGTGACCTCACCGACCGCGGAGTGGCCCGACTCGTTGCTCCGCGACTACGGGCAGATGATGAGTGTGCGTGATGTCGCGCAGGCACTCAACATCGAGGAGTCGAACGTGCGTGCCCTGCTCACCGCGACGCACCCCGCCGGGCGAGTGCCCGGCGTGAAGCTCGGCAAGAGCTGGCGGATCGACCGCGACCAGCTGCGCGTGTATCTCCTCGCGCACCACAACGACCGATCATTGAGCTCCACACCCAGCAGAGAGGCGAATCATGGCTGACACTGTGGCTACCTATCCCCGGATCGTCGCCGTCGTGGAGACACCGACCGGCGGGACGGTCAGCATCGACGGACGCACGAGGCCCGTGGCCGGGCCGGATGAACAGGGCGTGCGCAAGGAGATTCACGCACTCGTCACTGCAACCGCGATGGAGCTGCACCGCCCGGTGCGCTTGACCACGCGGGATGCGCGCGGCGAACAACAGTTCGCCGTACACCCGGACGGTCGGATGGAACCTCTCTCGCTTCTCGACGAGACCGCAGCGGTGCCGCCCACCGTTCCCGCCGTTGACGACGAGCCCGTGGAGGCTCCGCGGGCGCGGGCCGCGGCGGCCGCCGCCGCTCCGCAGCCGATGACGCGCGCGGAGGCCAGGCGGCCCACGCTTGACGACCTCCTGCAGTCGCGCCCACCGGCGCCGCTCGGACCGGCGACGATGGGCTGGCAGGGTGTCGTGCGTCGCGTCACAGCCGGCCTCGTGTCGCCGCGGCCCAGCGAATTCGAGCTGTCCCACCGCTCGGCGATCGAGCGCGTGCAGCGCTCCCTCCGCGGGCCGCGGACGGTCGTCGTGATCAACCCCAAGGGCGGCGCGCACAAGACGACCGCGACGCTTCTCCTCGCCGCCACGTTCGGTACGCACCGGGGCGGCTCCACGCTCGCATGGGACAACAACGAAACTCGCGGCACGCTCGGATGGCGCGCCCAGCCCGCACGGCATCAGAACACCGCCGTCGATCTACTCCGCGACCTCGATCGCTTCAACGACGTCCGCAACGCGAAAGTCGGAGACCTTGACAACTTCACCAGGTCGCAGGGATCGACCCAGTTCGACGTCCTGGCCTCCGACGAGGACGCCGCGGCCTCGAGCACGATCGACGCGCGCGCCTTCAACGAGCTGCACGCCACGCTGAGCCGCTTTTACCGAGTGATCGTCGTCGACACTGGAAACAACATGCGGGCCTCCAACTGGGAGGCCGCAGTGGCCGCAGCCGACCAGCTCGTGATCGTCTCCACTCTCCGGGAGGACACCGCGGCGTCAGCCGCATGGCTCGTCGACGGACTCTACGAGAAGGGCCACGAGGCGAAGATCCGCGAAGCGGTCACGGTCCTCGCCTCGCCCACGAAGGTCCCCGACGCCCAGCTGCACACTCGGTTGCACAGCCACTTCAACAGCCTCACCCGTGCCGTGCTCGACGTCCCGCACGACCCGGCGCTCGTCGACGGCGGCACGCTCAACTTCGACGCCCTCGCCGCCGAGACGCGCGGGGCGTGGCTCCAGGTGACGGCGACCGTGGCGGACGGACTGTGAACCGCGCAGCCGCGGCCGCGATTCCGCTCGTCGCCGCCCTCGCCCTGGCCGGGTGCGTCAACAGCAACGATCCCGGCCCGTCGCTCTCGCCCAGCAGCTCGCCCACCGTCACGTCGACGAGCCCCGCCAACCCCACGCCGCCCGTCGACGTGGGGGCCACCGCTGATCCCGTGCCCGAAGCGGGCACGGACAGCCAGGAGGCCGCGATCGCCACCGCCGAGAAGGCCGTCACGGCGTTCGCGCGCCCCGACCTGAGCTACGACGAGTGGATCAACGGCCTCTACCCGTACCTCACTCAGACCGGCGCCGCCGCCTACGAGGACACCGACCCGGCGCTCGTCCCGGTGCGCCAGGTGACCGGCGCGGGGACGATTCTCCCGGCGTCGACGGAAGTCGCGCTCATCGTGCAGGTACCCACCGACGCCGGCCCCTACAACGTGAGTCTGAGCCGTCCGAGCCCTGACGCGCCGTGGCTGGCCGATCGGATTCGCCCGGCAGAGGGGTAACCGCATGGCAGACGGAAAGTCCGCAGCCGGCGCGCTCATCGTGGCCACGCCGATCATCGTCGTGGCCAGCATCTTCGCCCTCGTGCTCCTGTTCATGACCGGCGGCGGGTCCGCGGCCGCATGCGTCGGCGGCGCAGGCACCGTCGACCCCCAGAAGGTTCCCACCGAGCCCGTCGCCGGCTACTCCGGCGAGCAGCTGACCAACGCCGCACTGATCATGAACGCCGCGGTCCCTCTGGGCCTGGACCGCCAGGCGCAGGTCATCGGCGTCATGACGGCGATGGGCGAGAGCTCGCTCCGAAACATCGGCTACGGCGACGACATCAACGGCGTCACCAACCCGGACGGCACGCCCACGTGCTCGCTCGGCTTGTTCCAGCAGCAGTGGTGCTTGGGAAGCTGGGGCACCCGCGACCAGGTGATGGACCCCACCTACGCGGCAACCCAGTTCTTCACCCGGCTCGCCGCGGTCACCGACTGGCAGAGCCTCGAACCGACGATCGCCGCTCACAAGGTGCAGCGCAATGCCGACCCGTACCACTACGAGAAGTTCTTCGACGCCGCCAACCAGGTCGTCACCGCGATCGCCGGCGACGGCGCGAGCGGCGGCGGATGCTCCGGCAACGGGAAGATCGTCTACCCGCTCGGGCCCGGGTTCAACATGACCGACGACTACGGCCCCCGAGTCATCGACATCCCGGGCGCCTCGACCTGGCATCCCGCCGTCGACCTCCAGCACTGGCCGAACAACTGCCTCGACCAGATCTACTCCATCAGCGACGGCACCGTGACCTACATCGGCGGCATCCAGCTCACGATCAAATCGCCGGACGGGTGGAGCGCGTCATACCTGCATATGAAGCTCTCCGATATCTCTGTTGCCGTGGGCGACACCGTGACCGCGGGCGAGCCGATCGCCCTCGTTGGCAACGAGGGCCCGTCAGGCGGATGCCACCTCGACCTTCGTATCAACAAGGACGGCACCACCGATTCCGCGATCGCCAGCCTGAAAGCCGGCGAAGACCTGGGCGGCCCGCCCAACTCCTACGGCTTCGTCAACCCGGAAGAGTTCTACCAGGCGTTCGGCATGGAGCTGTGCGAGCCGGACTCGTGCCGGAGGCCCTGAATGAGCACCGCACCCATCCCCGCCTACCCCGTCGTCTACGTTGACGTCGCCGTCGACGGCAGCGCACACGTCAACGTCGCAGGACGGCACGAGCACTTCGATCCGGCACCGAGCGACGTCACCCGTCGCGCAGTGACGGCATACGCAGCAGCGGTGGCCGCCGAGCTGCGCCGACCCGTGCGCACGCGGATAACCGATCCAGACGGGCAGTGGCTTGTCGCCGTTCACCCCACCGGCACGGTCACTGACCTCGCGGAAGCCCCGCAGAAAGCAGCTCGACCCCGCCGGCAGACGGTTACCGTTCCCGCCGCGCAGGCGCCGCAGTGCCCCGCTCCCAACCCGGAGTGCCCGCCGCCAGGCACAGCGTCGGCGCCGACGCTCTATCGCCCGCCCGCGCGCGTCGCCGCACCGATCGCACCCCTGCCCGCACCCGAGGTGGGGACAGTACCCGATGCCGAGCTGGACGACACGCGCCTCGCTCAACGATCGGCGCAGCGTCCGCAGCCGACCGCGACCCTCAAATTCAGCACCGGTGACGTCGCCCACGTCGTCAGCTCTGCGCTGATCGGCCGCAGACCCACCGGTGACCCCGGTGAGGACGTCGACCTCACCGTGACCGTCGACGACGAGTCCCGAAAGCTCTCCCGCACCCATCTGCGCATCGAATGGCACGACGGTGCCCTATGGGCCACCGACCGCGCCGCCTCCAACGGCACCACGATCGAACGTGCCGGTGCTGCACCCGTCGAGCTGACGCCCTGGCAGCCGTTCCAGCTGCACGACCAGGACGTCGCCGTGCTAGGCGACGTCCGCCTCACCGTCTCCGTCGACGAACATGGTCGGAAGGTGAACCTGTGATGACCGAGAACCCGCGGGATACTGAGAACGCACCTGGAGCCGTCTCTGACGGCTCACACGGCGATTCGTCAGGTGAACAACACTCCGAACCCGAACGGAGCCCACATGAAACCCCCGAACCGGTGAGCGAAGAGGACTACTGGTCACAATTCCCCGACACGCTGACCACCGCTGACGTGGCCAAGATCATTCGCACAGGTGCGCCGGCGGTCCGAGCGCGCCTTCGTGACGGCACCATCCCCGGACACCGCATCGCTGACTCCTGGATCATCTTCAAAGGCGAGATACGCGCCTGGCTCGCCGCCACCAGCAACCGGCCCCGCCCCAGCGAGCCCGTCGACGTCCTCGCGGACTACCCAGATGAACTGAGCTACCGCGACCTCATGCGTCTGTTCCGCGTGAAGTACAAGGGCACGATCTACATCTGGCTCGAACAGGGCCACATCCCCGGTTCCTTCGTCGGCGGCCGGTGGATCGTCCACAAGTGGCAGCTCCGCGAACGTCTCGACGAAACCAGCAACCAGACCAGTCCCCCAGGCGAATAACCGACACGCCGCGAGCCAACAGCCATGAATGCATACTGTCCGGGAGGCTTGACCTCATGAGTGCAATGAAGAGACGGGCCCGTCGCGCAGACGGGGCCCCGACCGTCCTTCTGCAAGGCCGCGTCTCCCCTGAAGCGCGTGCCGAAGTCCAGGAGGCTGCGGAGCGCAGCGGTGTCTCAATCGCCTACTACCTGGAAGCGCTCATAGACCAGCTCGTCGAGGACAACGGGCGACTGCCGATCATCGCGTCGCCGCGTCCCCAGAAGGAGGAGCTGCCTATCCCCGCCGCTTAAAACGAAAGAGCCCGCCATTACGGCGGGCCCCTCAAGTTTCGTAGCTCCGAGTTTCCTGTCGCCAAACTGTCGACTCCGAGCTAATTCCTCCAAATCCGAGCCGGTGAAGCCGGAGGCTTCGTCGTTCCCAGAAGGAGATGCGACTGACTATACCAAGTGCATGCGTTAACGGCAGTGTTGCGCGTGTAGATTCCGGCGTGTCGGAGCCTGACCTGGCATCCGCGTGGGTCCTCACGCGCGCGCTCAGCCCCCGCGAGCACGTGCGCGCGGCCGCGCAGCTCGCATCCGGCGAGGTCCTGAACGAGTACGACCACGAGTGCTCGGTGAACGAGCTGCCGCCCCGCACACCCTGGGCGATGTACCTCTCTGGCGACCGACAGCGCTACGCCTACCTCTGCTTCGACTTCGACAGCTCCCGGGGCAACGCCCCCTACGACGCCGGCCGACTCTCCCACTGGCTCGACGAGCTGAACGTCGCACACCTGATCTGCGCATCCGGCCCCACCGGCGGCCGCCACGTCTGGATCGGCATGGCCGAATCCGTCGACGCCGCCCTCGTTCGAGATCTCGCGCTCCTCGCAACCCAACTGCTCCCCTCCCTCGATCCCACTCCCCTGACCAACCCCGCCACCGGCTGTGTGCGGCCGCCCGGAGCCCCCCACCGCCTCGGCGGTGTATCCGTGGCCCAAGGGCCGCTCACAGCCCTCACCAGCTGCACCGTGCCCCTCGACGCGATCACCGACCTCACCGCGTTCCTCGTCGACGCCGGCGCCGAGCTGCCGTCGCCCACGATGGGCCTCCTGCGCGGCATGGCCGTCGACGACGATGGCCACCCCTACATCGCCGGCCCCAGACGGCCCCTCACGGCCCGCGTCGACGCGATGCTGCACAGCGCCCCGGGCGCGGACACGTCCTACACCCTCGCCGCCGTCCTCGCCGGCTGCGCGCACTCTCGCTGGCGATACGCGGACGTCCTGGCCGTCGTCGACGCGCCCGCGTTCGAGCACGTCCGCACGCTGCGCGGCAGGAACGGCCGCGATCGCATCCCCCGCACCGAGCGCGGCCGCATCCGAACCCTGGACGCCGCCTGGAACAACGCCGTCCGCTACGTCGCCGCTCACCCGCTCAACGGCACCGGCGACGACACCAACTACCTCGCCCGAGCGAACACCGCCCTCGCGGCCGTAGAACGCGCTCAGGAGCGCGCAGACGCCATGCCGGGCCTGTGGGGCGCGGACCGGGCATCATCGGCTGCGCGCCGCAGCACAGGGACGCACAGCACCCGTGCCGTCCTTGACGCCCTCTGCCTCTACATCGCCCAGTCCGCACAGCTGGTCGTAGAAGCCGACGTGCGACGCCTCTCGGCCGACACAGGCTACGGCCGAACCACCGTCCACACCGCGCTCCAGGCGCTCACACGCCCCGTCGTCGACGACGACCCGGAGTCCGCGTGGATCGTCCGCGTCGGAGACGTCGCCGCCCCCCACGGGCAGCGCTACCGACTCTCCGAACGGTTCTCCACAGACCCGGACGACCGTAACCGGACACAAGTGCTTGCACGCCCCGCCCCCGCCCCCGCCCCCACCCGCCCCCCGCTCAACGCCAGCTACTGGACCACCCGACTCACCGCTGAGCTCCGCGCGCTCACGCACGATACGTTCGCCGCCCCGCGCAGCCTGGGCCGCACCGCGGGCCTCGTGTTCAAGCATCTTCCAGAGGCAGCCGCCACGACAATCGAGGACCTGGTGCACCGGACCGGCTTAGACGCCGCACGCATCCGGGTCGCGCTACACCGGCTCCGGTTCCACCGCCTGGCCCGCCGTGGTGGCGCCGGATGGAGTCGAGGCGACACCACGGCGCTGGACGCTGCCGCCGACGCCCTCGACGTTGTCGGCTACCTGGAGGCCCGTCGAGCCCGCTACGGTGCCGAGCGCGGCCGGTGGGAGTGGTGGAACGCTGAGCTGACCTGGATGCGGAAACCGAACAAGAAGCGCCGAGGCCGTCGAGTCCCATCCGGTGTCGCCCTGTTCGCCCAGAACGATCGTCCCGACTACTCGCGGTACCCGCGAGGCCCTGACGGCCGTGCCGACCACAAAGAAGCGCTCCGTCTCGTCGACGCCGGCATCCTCTCCCCCGCCACCGCTCTCGCCGCGGCGTAGAACCGCGCTCGAGCGCGATCGGCGCACGAGCTGCACCGATGAACGGAGCCGCTACGCGGCCAGGGCTTGTCTGTTGTCCGTCTGCCTGGCCGCCGAATCGTAGTTCGCTCCACGGCTGCCGTGCCGGGCTTTCGCGGCATATCCTCGCTCGCTGCGCTCGGTCCGGTATTCCACGACCCGGCACTCCCGCCGCTGCGCTCTCAAACGATCCTCTTGCCAGACAGGCGAACAAAACAGTTGATCGGGAGAGAGAACAGATCATGGCTGACACCACCATCCACACCGGAACCGTCGAGCACATCGACCCGCAGACCCTCGTCATCGAGGCCAACGTCAGGCCCAGCGCACCACTGACGGCCGCGTTCGTGCAGAGCGTCCGAGAAAACGGGGTGCTCACCCCCGTGCTGGCGCGCCGAGACGCACAGGGGAACATCCTCGTGCGAGCCGGACAGCGACGCACCCTCGCCGCCCGAGAAGCAGGCGTGAGCACGATCCCCGTCTACATCGTCGACGCGGACGAGGCCACCGCGGAACGCATCATCCAGCAGATGGTCGAGAACGACCAGCGCGAAGCCCTCACCGACGGCGACCGAGCCGCCGCGTTCCAGCAACTCGCGTTCGAGGGGATGAGCGTCACCGCTATCGCCAAGCGCACCGGCACCAAGGCCAAAGAGGTCAAGACCGCCCTCGCCGTGGCCGAGAACGCCACAGCCGCCTCCGCGATCCACGAGCACACGCTGACCCTCGACCAGGCCGCCGTCCTCATCGAATTCGACGACGACCCCGAGGCCCGAGCGCAGCTGATCGACGTGGCCACCCACGACCCCGCACAGTTCGCCCACACCGCGCAGCGCGCCAGGGACGACCGGGCACGCGCGAAGGTCAAGGCCGACACCGAGGCGGACCTGACAGCCCGCGGCTTCGACGTCCTCGACCGCGACCGCGGCTACTACGAAACCGACTACACGCGGCTCAGCGAACTCGTCACCGCCGAAGGCGACCAAGCCACCGTCGAGCACATCGAGAACGCCGCGGGCCGGGCCGCGTTCGTCCGGGTCTACATCACCGGCAAAGCCGACGTGACCTACTACCTCCGCGACCCGAAAGCCGCAGGATTCCGCAAGGCCACCGGCTCCGGCAGCAACAGCGGGCCGATGACCGACGAGCAGAAGGCCGAGCGCCGAACACTGATCGCCAACAACAAGGCCTGGGCATCCGCCGAGGTCGTGCGCCGCGAATGGCTCACCGCGTTCCTGTCCCGGAAGACGCTCCCGAAAGATGCCGCCGCGGTGATCGCCACCGGCCTCACCCTGCACCGGCAGGCCGTGAGCCTGGCCACCCGCGACGGCAACACCCTCGCGCACGAACTCCTGAGCATCGAGCGAGGCGGCTACGGGGAGGCCGACAAGCTCGCCGGCCTCGTCGAGCACACCCCCGGGAAAGCGCAGCAGGTGGCGCTGGCTGTCGTGCTCGGAGCCGTGGAGAACATCACCAGCAAGCAGACCTGGCGGCACCCCTCCCCCACCGACCGGGCCTACTTCACCCAACTCGCCGCATGGGGCTACGGGCTGAGCGAGGTCGAGCAGATCGTCACCAGCGCCACCGACGCGACTGACGACCCGACCGACGACTACGCCGAGGACTACGACGGCGACGCCGAGGAGTAACCCCACCGGAGGGGGCCGACGCGGCCCCCTCTCCCAACTCCCCCGGAGACACACATCCTCACCATGACCACACCCGAAGGCGACACCTTCACCGCCGACACCGACGTCCGGCTCGTGTCCCTCTGGGCCGACGCGCAGCTCGGCGCGAGCTGGGACGACGGTCTGCCCCCGTTCGACCAGCACGACGTGATGAACGACATGATCGACGAGATTCACGCGATGCAGGACGGCGAGATCCCCGGCTACACCGTCACCGAATCCCACCCATAGCGGACGTCGACGGCCCCGCTCCGCGATCGTCGGCGAGGGGGCCGCCCCCCTCGCGCCCCCCCGCCGATGAATGCACACTGATATCACAATGCAGGCACGATGCCAGCACCCCACCAGCACACGGAAGCGGACCGGCCACAGGCCGGGCAGCACGGCCCTGACGGGCCCCATTTTCTTGCCGTGAAGCCTTCGGCAGCATACGGTCGGCCGACCTCCGGGCAAGCGGCTCCGCCGCCGGCTCCCCCGACAACTTCGGCACGCGGTCGCTGCGCTCCCTCCCATCGCGCCGAACTTCTCTCCCCCACCGCCCTGACGGGTTGCACTCCACCCGGCACTCCCTAGCGGCGACAAGTCGCCTTCACGGCAAGAAAACGTGAGGGGTTGATGGAAGGAGAGAGCCATGACCCGCAAAGTCACCACCCGCAAGAGCACCGAGGAACGCCGAGCCGAGGCCGAGGCGCTGCACGAGACGATCGCCGAGCAGATCGAAGCGCTGCGCGACTCCGAGACGTGGACGCGGTTCCTCGCGTTCGCTCAGGCGTTCCACCGCTACAGCCTGGGAAACCTGCTGCTGATCTTCGCGCAGAGCCCCGAGGCAACCCACGTCGCCGGATACCGGACGTGGCAGAGCCTCAACCGCCAGGTGCGCAAGGGTGAGCGCGGAATCCGCATCTTCGGCGGCCGCGACATCCGCGAAACGGTCGAGAACGAGCAGACCGGCGAAGAAGAAGAACAGCGCCGCGTGCGGTTCTTCCCCGTGTCCGTGTTCGACATGAGCCAGACCGACCTCATCGACCCCGCAGCAGGCGACCCCAGCGACATCGCGCACCAGCTCACCGGGGACGACCCCGCGGGCATCCTCGACGCCGTGGTCGACTATCTCACCGGTAAGGGATGGACCGTCGAGCGCGAGAGCATCCCTGGAGCCGCCAACGGCTACACCACCACCGACGACAGCCGCCGCGTTGTCATCGACGCCGACCTCTCCCCCGCCCAGGCCGCAAAGACCGCACTGCATGAGGCGGCACACGTCATCCTGCACGCCGAGGAAGATCACGCCGAGTACGTCGAGCACCGCGGGATCAAAGAAACCGAAGCCGAGAGCGTCGCCTACATCGTCGCCGGGATTCTCGGCCTGGACACCAGCGCCTACAGCGTCGGCTACGTCGCCGGATGGAGCAAATGCGACGCCGACACCGTCAAAGCCACTGCGGCGAATGTGCTGCGCACCGCGCACGCCCTGGCCGACGCGATCACCACCGGCACCCCCGCGCCCGTCGCCGCCTGAGAACGAGAGGACACACCCATGAGCCAGAGCATCCAGGTCATCGAGAACCGCGTCACCAAGAGCGACGCCGACACCGTGGCCAAGAGTCGTCAGATCGGATACCGGGCGCAGGAACTCGCGGACTACGCCCGCGCCGGCTACGACCTGGCCCACACCGCCACCATCGACGGACCCGAGTATGTCACGTTCGTCGACACGCTGACCCGCACCACCGAGTGACAGCGCAGGGAGGGGCGGCATCATCCGTCCCTCCCCCAGCCCCCCGCGGCCTCCCTCCGGTCGGCCGGCGAGGGGTGGTCCCCTCGCGCTCCCCCACCGATATCAACCTGAAATCGCTTAGTAATATCACTAAAGTTTCACCCTGCAATCACTGCGATAGCATGGCACTCTGATATTAGAACAGTGTCAGAATGCTACTGGTCTGCAGGCGCTATCGGTCTGAAACCGTGTTGATACCGAACCGCTACCACATCGAAAGTAGAGTGCAAGCATGATCATTCTCGTCGGAAGCCAGAAGGGCGGTCCCGGCAAGACGACCATCGCCGTCAACCTCGCCGTGGAGTACGCCCGACGCGGTGATGACGTCTGCCTCGTCGACGCCGACCCACAACGCTCGGCGGCCAGGTGGCACGCCGACCGCGAAGAGCAAGGCCACGAGCCCGCGATCGCGTGCGTCGAGAAGATCGGCAGCATCCACCAGACCCTGCAAGACCTCGCCACCCGCTATGACGTCGTGATCGTCGACGTCGCCGGCAAGGATAGCAAGGAGATGCGCACCGGAATGACGGCCGCCGACAAGCTCGTCGTCGTCGTCCGTCCCAGCCAGCTCGACCTCGACACGCTCGGCCACATGACCGAAGTCATCGACCAGGCCCTCGACTTCAACCCCGAGCTGGACGTGCGCGGACTGATCACACAGGCGCCCTCCAACCCGAACATCACCGAGCGCACCGACGCGGGGGAGTACCTGGCCGACTACCCCCGTATCCGGCCCCTGGAGACGGTCATCTACGAGCGCAAGGCGTACCGCGACGTGGTGGGTGAAGGGCTCGGCGTGGTCGAGTGGAGCAACCCGAAGGCCAAGGCAGAGATTCAGGAACTCGCAGCGGAGTTGGTGGCGTAATGGCAATCAAGAAGCGACCCCAGGCAGACCCGGCAGCTATCGAGGCGTTCGGCGCCGCCGCCGACACACCCGCGGAGGCACCGGCGCCGGTTGCGGCCGTCCCCACGCCGCCCCGCGAGACGGCACCGGCCCGCACCGCGGCGCCGGGGGAGTGGCCGGCCGACGTGGCCAAGACGCTGCTGATCCGCTGGCCCGACGCCACCCTCCCGGCCGAACTGGCCGAGGTCGCAGGGCTAGAGGATCGCAGCCAGCACAAGACCGCGCTGCGCGCCCTGCAACGTGGCCTCGAAGTCCTCCGAGCCGAGCACCGCGCGTAAACCAGGCCCGATATGACGCGCTATCGCAGTGATATCACTCTGAAAGCACGTTGAGCGCAGACCGCCATGCACGCCCACACGCAGAGCCAGGCGCACCGGCACGGAGGCCGGCCTGCGAGGGGAGCCGCTACGCGGCACAGCGACTCTCACGCATTCTTTGACCTGTCCGGCTGTCGAGGATACGACGGCTCCGCTCCGGGCCAACGGCTTTCGCGGCATATCCTCCCTCGCTGCGCTCACTCCGGTATTCCACGGTCCGTTGCTCCCTCCGCTCCGCTCGCCGTTAATCCCTCGATTGCCGGAAGGCAAAGAAAAACGGTTGGTAGGGAGAGGGGCAAGAGCAATGGCTGAGCAGATCACGGTGTACACCACCGGCCCGTCATGCGCCCGCTGCACACTCACCAAGAAGGTGCTGACGACCAAGGGCATCGAGTTCGCAGAAGTCAACATCCGAGAGAACGAGGCAGCGCGTGCCTACGTCGTCGAGGACCTGGGATACACCGAAGCACCCGTCGTCGTCATCACCGACGAGGACCACTGGAGCGGCTTCCGCCCCGACCACATCGACCGCATCGCAAGTAACCGATAAGGAGAGACACCATGTCCACACGCACCATCACCGGAAACCTGGCCGCCGACCCCGAGGTCGTGCCCGCAGGCAGCATCCAGATCACCAAGCTGCGCGTCATCGAGAACACGGGGGAGTACCGACAGGGCAAGTGGCAGGCCCACGACACCCCGACAACCCACTTCATCGAAGCCCGGTTCGAGCTGGGCGAGAACGCGGCCGCATCCCTGCACAAGGGAGACGCCGTGATCGTCACCGGACGCGAGCACACGTCGAGCTGGGGAGACGACGCCAACAAGCAGTACGGCCGAGTCATCGACGCCGACAGCATCGGCGCGGACCTCGCTCGAGCGACGGTCACCATCAGCCGCAACGCCCGCGACGACCAGCAGTAAGCAACCCGCGACATGGCCGGGGCCGCCAGAGCGGCCCCGGCCATGTCGGTGATCTCAGAGAAGGTAAGACATGGCCGAGAACGAACAACACCGCCAGGTCGAGGTCGCCCGCGACCTCTCAGCCCAAGCCCGGACCCTCGCGCACTCGACCCGAGACGTGCCCGCGCCGTTCGACTCGTACACGCTTCTCGGAGAGCTCGTCGCCACCGTCGACGACCTCGAACAGGTCTGTCGACAACTCGGAGCCTGGCATTCACGGGTCGTCGACGGCACACACTATGCGGGGGAGGACAGCCGAGGGGACGGAGGGACAGGAACCGTCACCGCCGCCGCCGAACTCGAACGGGCCGCCGCCGCACTGTCCGCCGCCGCCGAAGCCCTCCGGGCCGCCCACTCCGCAAACGGTGTCGTGCGGTGGTTCGACGAGCTGTAAACGAGGACGACGCACTGACGTATGCCAGCCACGGGCCGTCCTCGGTCGCCCGGAAAGGCGACCGGCTGCTGCGCGGCCCCGAGCCGCCCACTCAGCCCGTGAACTGGCACCTACACGCCATGCGCGAAGACTGGGACCTCCTCACCGTCTCCGAGCGCGTCGAGGCGGTGCGCGGGTCGCTGCTATTCATCGCTGACCCGGTATCGCACCTGGACGAGCACGATCACGTCACCCTCGCGGACTACACCCTGGGGGAGCTGTATCACTCTCGACTGGTCTTGCAGCGCCTCCTCCCGCATCTGATCGAGGCCGCCGACGTCCCGCCCTCGCGCAACGACTAACCCCACATACTCAGCACGCCCCTGGCCGCACTCTCTCCCGGCCGGGGGCGTGGCTGTGCGCGACAATGGAGCCACCGAGCGACAGGAGAACGCCGTGAAGATCCCCGAGCCTCTACGGCTGTGGTGGCACGACGGCGCCGGCGTGCGCGTGCTGCGCTACAGCGGCCGCCAATGGACCGTCCTGGCCCTCGTGAGCTTCATCTGCACCCTGGCCAGCCTCATCCCCGTCGAGAGCTTCCTGGGCCGCTCCATGCTCGTCGTCGTGCCGTACTTGCTGGTGCCGGCCGGCCTCGCCGCCACGGCATTCGCGATCGCCGCCGGCGTGCTCACTCACCGGTTCCACCGCACAAGCCGAGGCTGACGTCTACAGTTTCGGACGCGGGGGAACCTCCCTCACCGCGGAGGACCGCACCCACGTCTCAACCGGCCGCTTTAGGCCGGCCACCCAGTCGACTCACGAGAGCGCCGTCGACACCGAGCGGTAGGGAAGAAGCCGCGGAACGAGACGCACGAAGATGACCATGACCAGCAACTCGACGAGGGTCTGAGTCACCACCACGAGCGGCGCGAGGTCGAACGCTGCCGGAAGGGCAAGGACAAGCGGAAGGACGACGAGAGAGTTGCGGGTCGCGCCGCTGAACACGATCGCCCTGCGCGCGGGCACGTCCAGCAGCGCCACCCTGCCGGCAAGGGCACCGACCGGGACCATGACCGCGGCGAACAGCACAAAGACGGGGATCGCGAGCAGGAGCACGCCGAGCTGCCGGCCGACGCCGGCAATCTGGGAGGCGACGACCACGGCGAGGGTGAGCATCATCAACGGCACCATCGCGCCCAGCACAACCTCCTGCACCGCCGCACCCCAGCGGGTGCGGGCGGCGACGAGCTGGGTGAGCCCGGCCGTCACGAGCGGCAGGACGATGAGCAGCAAGAACGCCTCGACGAAGGGGGCGAGGTCGACCGCCCCGACGAACTCGGCGCCGACGAACAACCATAGATAGAACGGCAGCAGAAGCATCTGGGCAAGCATCAGCAGCGGCGCGGCCGCAAGCAGCCGCTCTTTCGCCCCGCCGGCGATGCCGGTGAACACGATGACGTAATCCACACATGGGGTCAGCAGCACGAACAGGACCCCTACTAGGAGCACCTGGTCGTGCGCGACGATCCGCGACAGCAAGAACACCACGATCGGAACGAGGACGAAGTTGACGACGAGGACGGTGGAGAGGAATCGCCAGTCGCGGAATGCCTGCCCGATCTTGGCGAACGGCACGCTGAGGAAGGTCGCGTAGAGCAGCAGCCCGAGTATTGGGATCGTCGTCAACTCCGCGGGGTGCGCGACCGCTGGCACTAGGGCGTGTCTGACAAAGCCTTGAGCCAGGCGATGACGGCGTTGAGGACGACGGCGGCGCGGTAGATGATCGCGTGTTTGTCGTACCGGGTTGCGA
>MDSY01082550.1_pt1 | contig 24099 bp, 14 predicted proteins | sample 811131 | NCBI WGS metagenome assembly MDSY01 (sample SAMN05326643, study PRJNA326480) | marine metagenome | isolation source: seawater | place: Atlantic Ocean: South West | collected 2010
GAGATGATTACTAAGACGTTAAAAAGAAAAATAAGACAGCTAGTGCTTCTACTAATTGCATCTCTAATATTCCCTTCATGTCTCCCAGAGTCGCCCACTAACCCAATTGAAGGAAACCCTCTAGGCATTTATGGCAGTGGGTCCTTTTCATTTAATGGTTATGTTAATTTTCAAGACAAACCTGTTAATTGCTACTATTTCATTCCTGAATCTGCAACGGATCAAACCCCAATTATGTTTTTAATTCATGGAAATGGTCGAAATGCCCAATCATTATTGTCATCACTAAAACCCACTGCAGAATTATCAAATGTTATTTTAATTGCACCTGAATTAAGCACTCAACATTATAATTTTAATGCGTTCGGTTTGTGCAACGTATTTCAAGATGGAGAAAACGCTTCCGGTTTAAATGAATACAGTGATTGGAGCTTTAACCTTTTAGATCCGATATTTTATGATTTTAATTCGTTAATTGAATCTAATCAATCAGAATATGACCTTTTTGGTTTTTCAGCAGGAGCACAATTTGTTCACAGAATGACTCTTTTAGATTCAACCAGCCATGTGAGAAATTTTATATCTGCCTCTGCAGGCTGGTATACTCTGCCCGACACAACAATAAATTTCCCTTATGGCTTAAAGAATATTCATGGAAATCAAACCCAAAGGCAAGAGCAATTATTTCGTTCTTTTTCAAAGAAACATTTTATTATCGTTGGCTCTGAAGACAATGATCCAAACTCTTCAGGCCTAAGGCATACCTCAGAAGCTGATGCCCAGGGATCAAACCGATATGATAGGGCACACTATTTTTTAGCACAGGGAATAACTATTTCGGATCAATCTCAAATTCCATTTTCGTGGACCCTTCAGATAGTACCCCAAGTTGGACATTCTGGACAAGGAATGGGGTCCTTTGCTCTTAAAATGTTATATCCACAGTAAATAACAAACAAAGGCTTCCAATAATTGGAAGCCTTGTCATTATTAAGTCGGGATGACAAGACTTGAACTTGCGACCACACGACCCCCAGCCGTGTACTCTACCACCTGAGCTACATCCCGAATTTATTGGTAGCAAATATAATATAATGCCGTTAGTAAATAGATCTAATTGATAGCATTATATAACTGTTAAGTTCATATTTTTGCCACCTATGGAACAACATGAATGTATCATTATTGGCTCAGGCCCTGCAGGATATACTGCGGCTATTTATGGAGCTAGAGCAGACCTTAATCCGGTTATGTATGTAGGTCTTCAACCCGGCGGGCAACTCACAACAACAACTGAAGTAGATAACTTTCCAGGTTATCCAGATGGTGTTGATGGTAATGCCATGATGGAAGATTTGAAAAAACAAGCAGAACGTTTTGGAACCGACGTAAGATGGGGAATGATCACCTCTGTTGATTTTTCGAAAGAAAAAGGTGGATGGCACACACTTACAGTGGATGAATCAACTCAAATACAAGCCAAAACTATTATTATTTCAACTGGGGCCTCCGCGCAGTATCTAGGACTTCCATCTGAAGAAAAGTTTATGGGATTTGGAGTAAGTGCATGTGCAGTTTGCGATGGCTTCTTTTATAAAGGGCTCGATGTCGTAATCGTTGGCGGTGGAGACACTGCAGCTGAAGAAGCTACATACCTTGCGAAGCTTTGCCCCAAAGTGACACTATTAGTACGAAGAGGAGAAATGCGTGCGTCAAAAGCTATGCAAAAAAGAGTTCTTGAAACTCCAAATATTGAAATCAGATGGAATACTGATACCGTAGAGCTATTAGGAGATAAATCCGTAGAGGCTGTAAAGGTTAAAAACAACCTAAACGGAAAAGAAGATACAATTTCAGCTAAAGGATTTTTTGTAGCTATTGGACACAAGCCCAATACCGATATATTTAAGGGACAACTTTCAATGGATGAAACAGGGTATTTAAAAACTACACCTGGCATAACCGCTACAGAACGACCCGGGGTATTTGCCTCAGGAGATGTTCAAGACAAAGTTTATAGACAGGCAGTTACGGCTGCTGGAACAGGATGTATGGCTGCACTTGAAGCTGAACGGTACTTGAGCGCTTTGGATTAAATCCTAGGGCGCCGAGGCCCACCAGATCTCGAAGAATCTCTTGAATCGCTATTGAAACGACCACCGCCAGAACGACCGCCACCAGAACGACCGCCGCCCCAACTTTGATTTCCTCCAGGGCGACCACCACGACCCCGCATGCGGCTTCCACCCTCATCACGTCTTCGCTCTTCTCTACCAACGTGGTGCTCCACTAAATCTAATTTGATTTTAGTGCCATCCCACTCGCCTCCTTCAATTGAACCTCTTACAGTTTCAATTTTTGAAGTTGGTACGGTGAAATAACCGTGTGCTGGTCCCACGTTAACACCTTGAACTTCAAAATCTCCAAGTTTGGCTGTCTCACGAACGAAATCTTTTAGCAATGGCCATGTCAAACCTTGCTTAGTACCTAGATTTATCCATACACGTTGTTCATCTTTTTTATCTCTGAAACCTTTTCCACTATCCATAGAGTCTCGATCTCTTCGATTATTCGATTCTCTTCTTTCGCCTCGATTTCCTCTTTCATTGCGATTTAAGTCTAAATCAACATGCTCCGCATAATGACGAAAAAGAACATCAAATTCTGTTGCAAGAAACCGGGTCACTAGCTCACGGGTCTCCATTCCTTCAAACATTGGCAGCAGTGCATCTACATTCTTTTCTACCAATTCAACACCTTCAGACTGTGTAGAAACTTTTTCAGCAAAATGAAGGAGTTGTCCAATAACTACATCATTTCGGGAAGGAAACTTTTCCCTTGGTATATCTCTTTTTATCGCTTTTTCTAACTGAGGGATTTTTCTCGCTTCAGCATTGGTTACTAATGCCCAACTTAATCCTGTTTTGCCTGCCCTACCCGTTCTTCCTGATCTATGAGTGTAGCCCTCAAGATCATTTGGAAGACGATGATGAATCACATGTGTTATATCTTTTACATCAATTCCGCGGGCTGCCACGTCAGTACAAACTAACATGCGTACCTGCTTAGATCTAAAAGCATGCATGACCAAATCCCTTTGTTGCTGGGAAAGATCTCCATGAATTGCTGCTGCAGTATATCCGTCACCAATTAATTTCTCAGCAACTTCCTGCGTTTCTCTTTTGGTTGTACAAAAAATCATAGCGTACATTCCTGGAGAGCTGTCTATGAGGCGTCGTATTCCTTGGTATCTATTTTCACGAGTTGTCAAGAAAGCTTTATGCTCCACTTGAGATGACCCTTCATTTCGCGTTCCAATTTGAACACGAATTGAATCCTTCATGAAATCACGAGTAATTTTTTCAACTTGCTTTGGCATTGTAGCACTAAAGAGCCATGTATTCATGGTATCCGGAGACTTCTGTAAAACTTCTCTGACGTCATCGAGAAAGCCCATATTCAACATCTCATCTGCCTCATCGAGAACCAGGGTCTTTAATGAATCAAATTTCACATCTCCCCTTCTCGCCAAATCCATCAATCTCCCTGGAGTAGCAACCAAAACGTCAACACCTCTTCGCATTGTTCTTTGTTGGTCTCTAACGGAAGAACCTCCATATACAGCAAGAAGTCTCAAATTTTTAGACCTTGCTCCATACTTTTCCATCTCACCAGTGATCTGCATACATAATTCTCTCGTTGGAGAAAGAATTAAGGCTGTAGGACACTTGGGTTCTGCAGAAGGAAGATCGCTAAGAATATGCAAAAGAGGAAGCCCAAATGCTGCTGTTTTTCCAGTACCTGTCTGCGCTAGCGCAATTAAGTCGCGTTCACCATTTACTTCAATTAACTGAGGAATTGTTTCAGATTGAATGGGTGTTGCTTCAGTGAAGCCGATGTCTTGGATAGCGTCAAGTAATTCTTGTTTGAGGCCTAGAGATGAAAAAAGTGTCATATAATTTTATAAGGGGGCAAAGGTAGTTCTAAAAAACGTACAGCCGTATAAGCCGAATTCTGTACACACTAAAGTGCGTCCTTGTCATTGATCTAGGTCTATTGTCGCCAATAAACTCTATCTGCCTACCCTCCGACTTTGAGCGAGCAGCTCTATAATATCGGTATACATGGCATTTCAACCCGCGAGGTTTACCTAGCTGATTCAGTTACCCAAATCACTGGTGGGCTCTTACCTCACCTTTTCACCCTTACCTCATTACTCGATCGATGTAACGTGGCGGTCTACCTCTCTGTGGCACTAGCTGTCAGGTGTTTAAATAACTCCTGCCTTCCCGTTAGGAAGCGCGGTGCTCTTTGTTGTCCGGACTTTCCTCTTTAAAAAAATAAAGCGACAAGGCCGACTGTACGAACACCAAAGGTATTACTTATTTTGAATTATAAATTTTTACATCTATTGCGCCCTGGCCATACAATCGATATGAGGCATCAGAATAACTAATATAATCCAAGCTATTTAACCATTGTTCAAGATGCTGTTTTAAGGCTCCTGAACCATTGCCATGGATAAAGGTGATATTAGATATTTTCCTTCTTCGCGCATTTTGCACTGCGTTTTGTGCTGTCTCTAATTGATATAACAAAATATCATGACCCTTAATTTTATTTTTTCGATTAGGTAAGGCGGAACTATGAAGATCTATTACTTGATTTGAAGAATCTTGGTTTTGTTCATATAGCAATTTTTCCTTTTTATTATCTTTTGAAAAAACATCAATAGTATTAACGGCTTGTACAAAACTGTCCTGCCGAAGAACAACCTCATAAATACTGTAGGTCTTAACAAAGTCCCCAACTAAAACTTGCAGTGAGTCGCCATCAATAGATATTATTTCCCCTTCTCCTTTTTCATCCAAGAAAGAAACCTTATCTCCAGTTTTCATATTGTTATTTATAAAAAAGGCCCTCAGATTAACTGAGGGCCTTTTTAATTTAAAATTCTAAATAGCTTACTGCAAAACAATACGCAGATTAGTTTGTCCGTCATCTCCGGATAATCTCAGAGTGTAAACTCCTTTCGGCAAGTTGCGCAGATCAAGAGGAAGTTCGAATCGACCTTCCTGCTTCGACACCACTTCATTCACCAAGACTTTTCCTACACCATTTATGATCTCTAAAGATCCTTCAAAAGAAGTAGCTCCGTTGATTTGAATAGCAAACTGACCATTTGACGGATTCGGGAATGCACGAACCGCTTGATCCAAACCATTCTCATCCATACTCACCGTGCAAGTTACCTGGAAGCTGGTAGAGTCAGAAGTTCCACAAACCGTATCTAAGACAACCAAACCTACAGTGTAAATGCCTGGAGCTCCATATACGTGCTGAGTCATCATTCCACTACCCATCATTCCTAGTGAATCACCGAAATACCAGATAAAGACATTACCATATGAACCGGTAGCATCAAAATCAAATGTTCCAGTCAATGGATCTGTTTCAACTCCCATTCCAACAGCAAGTGCAGTATCAGTATTCACAGCAAATTCAACTTCAGCTCTTAGGTTAGAGCATCCTGCTGCACCATAGTGAACGGTACCATTCCAATTTCGAGGTGAGAAAGTTGGGCTAGGATAAGCTCCACCTAATCCCTCTGTCACTATCATGTCATTGTTACTGAACCATGTCGAAACACCTGGAGTTCCAGTACCATTGGTGTACTGAACAGATCCAGTGCCTACGTAGAATCCATAAGTTGATCCGGCAGGTATAGTTACAGCGACTGGGCAATAGCCCGTGGCAGCACTAGAAGTTAGATTCGCAGTTGCAGTTCCTGCTTGAGACCATGAAGCAGCTGATTGAGTAAGGTAATCTCCAGGGGTACTGTAAACCGTAACGGTAACATTCGCTACAGAAGAATTACCGGAACCAGGTCCTTGAGAGAAGCCTGTGATACTAAGTGGCGCACCAGAAGTATTAATGATATTGAACATATTACCAGCTGAACCATTACCGCCAGGGATAGGGCCAGGCAAGGAGTCCGCAGTATTTAGGTACCCAACGTAGTATTTGGCTTGACCTGTAGTTGCAACCGTTAGAGAGTCACCCATTGTAAGAACAGTACTACTAGTATCAGAAGCATACCAACCATATGTGGTTCCAGGAACATTGACAGCTGTCAATATTATAGAATCTTGACTCGCACATACCGTATCAACAAGACCAGATACAACAGGCTCATTTGGTAAGAATGAGCTACCCATCATCATTAGTGTATCGTTATTGGCACGTCCATCATTTGTAAGCTGAGTATATGACTTGAAGTCATAAGTTCCTCCCGAATACGTATTCAATGACCCCATGAGAAGAGTATCATATGCCATAGGCAATACAGATCCTGTATAGGTTGCATTTAGAGTGGTTACCACACCAGATGCGTCAGTGATCAATAACTCGACAGGCAATGAAGTAATGGTATCCAATCCAAAGTTTTGGAATACCGTATACAACATAGTAGTAGAATCACCACAGCCACCAGATCCTCCGATAAGCTTATCATTCAAAGCGTCTGTATTTATAGGAGAGTATTCATCTGCTCCGATGTCCGGAGTGGTAGTTGAACGAGTATCTCCGTCAATGTCAGTTGTTATACCCGCTATTGGCGTACCAATGTTATTAGCACCGGTAATTAAATGCAAGTCATCATTGGCCATGAAATTGACAGGGCCATCATTTGAATTTGCATTAAAGGCCGTATCAGCCGCTTGCCATGCAGCAAGAGTTGTTTGGGCCGTACCGTAGAAATAAGCAATATTCGCTCCACCCGCATTATAGACATTATAGTCTAGAGTCATGTTCGGAGGAGCAGCTCCAAAGGTGTACCATGCATAATTAGATCCACCAACAAATATGTTGTTCCGAACATCTAAGTTTCTGGACTCACCACCTGCGGCAGTAGTCTGAGACATGTAAATTCCATAGGTGTTTCCTCTAAAGGAGTTGTTATGTAAATCAATATATCTCGGAGAATAGAAGTATGCTCCATAAGAACCACCCGTTACCATGTTATTAGCAACCCGAGATTGAGTTGTCGGAGTGTATCCCATTCCAGAGCCATCATAAACATTCGCATAGTATAGATACAATCCATAAGACTTGGCTGGCAAGAAGTTACCCTCAATGACAAAATCATTGGTATAATAACACATTACTCCATAACCACCGGATGCTCTATTGTCAGTAACACTATTACCGATAATTGAAATATTCTCAACGTAGTAAGTTCTGATTCCGTAGAAATATTGCTTTGTAAGAGTATTGCCATTAATAACAAAGTCACTCACCTTACTTGTTGTAGACTGACCATTGATTACAATTCCGTAGTAACCACCTTTTACGTGGTTATTGGTTATTGTAACATGCTCAGCATTCAAGCCATAAGATGTTGGGCTAGATGTTGAATTGGTAATTGTGATTGCAGCAGAAGAGCTAGTTCCCACAGTATCTCCAATTATAACATTATTATCCAATGTGATATACTCTGCTCCACCTGTAAGAATAACAGCTGATCCTACAGGAGCGACAAGAGTCAATCCATTTAGAGTTACATAATTAGATCCATCTAGGGTAACAACTGAAGAGCTACCTGTTTGAGCGGTAATCGTTGCCGTTCCAGTAGCAGGACCATTAAAGATTACTGTGTTGGTTGAACTACCACCTACAATCTGGCCTAAGTCAATGCTTCCAGTATAATTACCTGCAGCTACATTAAATGTTACAGGTCCAGATATACCACAAGCTCCGAGGAACTGAGCAGCACTATCAATGGAAGCAAAATTATTTGCCCCTGTACCTGCAGCGTCTATTGTGTAAGTTCCACTTAGAGTAGTCAAACAACTTGTCTTAACTGTAACTGGGCCAACTAAAGCAGAAGTTCCTGAGCCTCCACATGAATCCTGAACATAAAAATCATAGTAGGTATTCGCAGTTAATCCAGAGATTGTTTGTGGAGATGTTACTGCACTAACGACAGTTCCAGTAGCTCCCGTTCCAGTATAAAATCCTTGTGGACCCCATGTGATTGCAGAACCTAAAGCAGTTGTTCCGACAGTAGACCATGCCAAGGTTACACTTGTAGCAGTCTGGCCTGTTGATGTCAATACCGGATCAGGACATTGTGGTATGTAGTCAACGGAGAAGTTGTCAATGAATACGTCTGGTCCGTATCCTGAGGCACCGTAGAATTCAAATACCGCATCATGACCTACGTAAGAAGTGTCTAAGTATACGCTCTCATTTACAAATGCTCCTGGAGTAGTAATTGCTGCTCCTGTTGATCCAAAAGACTGACCATTTAAGTATACCAAGGTATCCCAATTTGAACTTGTCGATTTACGAACCCTCAATGCCAAAGCATCATTATAAGAAGTGTAGTACTGACTTGAGTGAGACCAGTCAAAGCTAACCGTTGCGGCGCTTTGAATACTAATAGGTCGACTCTCAATGATACCAGTTAATCCACCCGGCCAAGACCAATAATTGTAACGAACCATATTGTTTCCAGTTGATACATCGGTATAAAGCAAAGCGGTATTGGTTCCTTTATCGAGATCCCAACACGCCAAAGGCTGCGTCGCACTCCAGTTTTGAAAATCTTCAGTGTACGGCATTGTAGCTGGCGTACAAGGAGTACAGAAAGATACTGGCCCTATCCATGGTGAACCGTTAGCTCCACACATTGACTGCACATAAACATCATAACATGTTGCAGATGCCAATGTATTTAGAGTATACGTTGAGTCATAGGTGGTTACTGTTGAACCTGTTCCTGGAGTAAATCCTGATGGACCCCATGCAATAACCGTTGGGTTTGCCGTATCTGGAACACTCCAGTTCAAAGTAGCTCCTGTGGTATTTACACCACTTGCTGTAAGGAAGCTAGGGCCTGAGCAAAGAACATCCTGAACTGATACATTGTCAATAGAAACATCACAAGTAAACGAAGTGCCCTTTTGAGTTCTTAAAGCAATAACGACAGTATCTCCTGCATAGGCAGACAAGTTTGTAATGTGTTGAGCCCATGGAGCGGATTGAGATGTTTGTTGAGGCCCTACAAGCGAATCAATCGCTGTAAAAGTTGCTCCATTATCTGTAGATACATCAACCCATAGTCCTGTAATGGTTGCACCAAAAAGATGGTAATGGAATGCAAGCTCAGGGTTGGTTACTGATCCCAAATCTAAAGTTTGGAGTTTAACAGCTGCAGGAGAACCTGCAGAGCCATAAGAGCCTTCAGTATATAAATAATTACTTCCACTGTGAGCCGCTAGAGGGCCCGTGCTTGAAGATGGCGTACCCCCAGATCTCACCAAGAAGGCGAAAGAAGAATAATTAGATGGAGTTCTTTCCCAACAGTTGTCAAAGACATCTCCAGTATAGCCGAAAGCAGCAAGAGCCGTCCAATTTGAACCATCAAAGTTTTCGATATAGCCTGATGTTGGCGATACTGTGTATGGAAGACATGGCGTAGTGAAACTCACTGGACCAGACCATCCTGAATAACCATTTCCTGAAGCCACACAATTTGCTCGGATATATACATCATATGTTGATGATGAAGCTAAACCTGAAATTGTTGCGCTAGTTGTAGTAGCTGAAGCTGTACTTCCTGTTCCTTGAGTAAATCCTGTTAATCCCCACTCTAGTTCATAAGCCGAAGATGCACCCATCCAAGAAGCTGAAGCACTAGTTGCAGAAATTGCCCCAAATGTTAATGAAGACGGTGTGGCACATGCTGGAGGAACAAACTCATCCGCTCCAATATCAGGAGTTGATGATGAACGTGCATCTCCATCAAGGTCTGTAGTGATGTATGATACAGACTGCGCATTGTTACTTGCCGCCAAGCCCTCAACATGCCAGTCACCAACATTGGTAAACTGAGCATCTCCTTCAGCAGAAGTTGAATCGCCTGAAGCAGTTTGATAAGCAGCGAAAGAAGTTAAATTAGAAGTTCCGTAGTAATAACCGCTAACCCCGCTAGAAGGAGTGTAGAAAAGGTTATTTTCAGAGGTAATATATGAGCTTGCCATTAAGCTACTCACATAAAAATACACTGGATAACCCTGCACCTCGTTGTGGAAAATGTTATTTTTAAGAGTAATGCTTGGCGTCGGGTACAATGTAGAAGTAGAAGCCGAAGTATACACAGGTCTGTTTGTGGCATATGCCGAACCTGTTCTAAAAGTATTGTTGGTCACCTCCATGTAAACAGGATGGTAAACATAAAGACCGTAGTTATATGATGATCCAGAATTAAATACTACTGCATTATTATAGATCGTAGTAGGCTCAGTAGCTGTTCCATAAGTGTAGTAAGCATAAATACCGTACCCGTAGTTTAACTTGATATCATTGTCGTAAACAGTCCAGACTCCAGGAGTAGTGTTTTGAGAATAACCATACAAGCGAATACCGTAAGCGTAGCCTGTTGAGGCAGTAGCTTGATGAATTGTATTGTTTGAAATATCACCCGAGTTAGCATAACCCGCTACCAAAGCATAACCATAATTAAAACCAGAAAGTGTATTGTTCCTGAAGACTAAATTCTCAGACATGGCCGATGAAGTGCCGTATAAGTATAAACCATAAGATCCATCATTGAAGGTACTGTTCTCAATCGTAAGAGAATCATACGACATGGATGAGGCATACCACAAAGCAAAAAAGCTTGATGTAGAACCAACATAACCATTGAAAGTGCAATTGTCAACATTGATCACATTGTTGGTTGTACCTGTAATATTTACAAGGCGACCGTATGAAGTTCCTGTTGTCGCAACTGTCAGGCCCTCCATTGTTATGTACGCAGCATTGTTGAACTGCACTGTATAGTTTGAAGTAACTGCCGATGAAGTTGGCGCAAATGTGATTACCGCAGGAGATATATTTGTTGCGTCAGACTTGAAAGTAATCGTATTGGTAGCAGAGGCTCCCGTGTACGCCCCAAAAGAGACTTGCTCAGTGTAGGTTCCTTCTTTGACATTGAAAGTAACGGCACCACTAACACCACTTGTTGTTAAAGCTGCTGTTGCTGCCGTAAAACTTGCGTAGTTAGATGTTCCAGATCCATTCGGATCAATAGTGTATGACCCACTCAATTGCGCCAATGAAGTCAGTGACATCATGGTTATAGCAATTATCGTTAGGACAAATGAATTAGTAAGTTTCTTCATCGTTTAAGTGTATTTGTTTTTTAGGTAAGTTGTGCGTGAAGCGACCAAAATAGTAATTTTATAATAAAGAACTGCCTATTGTTTATTAAAATTTGAGCTTTTTTAATTTTTTTCATAAAATACTCAGATTTCAAAATAAGATTGTTAAAACAAGGAGTCATTTAAAATAATTGAAGTATTTTCGCGCCCTCAAGATTAGGTGGCTGACCTGATTTTGGGCACCGGGAAGTGGCGCAGGTGGTAGCGCACCTGGTTTGGGACCAGGGGGTCGCAGGTTCGAATCCTGTCTTCCCGACTAAAAGCTCTGCACTCTGTGCGGAGCTTTTTTAGTTCAATACGTGAATGAATGCTTGCTTTCAAAGAGTATCATTTAGCCCATTGTTAATTATATTTCACATTATAAATCAGAATATTTTATGTTTAGATTTTAATTTTAATAAAACATTTGAAGAAATTAATCCAGTAATAAAGCAATGATAAATAAAAAAAGAATCGGCCTTTTGCTAGGGCCACTATCCTTTTTACTTATTCGTTTTTTCTTCGAGCCCGAAGGTTTAAGCCCAACGGCAAATGGAGTATTAGCGGCAACTGCATGGATTGCAATCTGGTGGGTGACCGAAGCCATTCCTATCGAAGTTACTGCCCTCCTTCCGATTATATTGTTCCCATTAATTGGAGCTCTCAGCCTAAAAGAAACAGGAGCGGCCTATGGACATAAATTTATTTTTCTTTTTATAGGTGGTTTTATTTTGGCTATCGCTATTGAAAAATGGCAACTTCATAAACGTATTGCATTACATATTTTAAAAATCGTTGGTACCAGCTTAACCAACATCATGCTGGGCTTTATGCTAAGCACCGCCCTTCTCTCTATGTGGATTTCCAATACTGCTACTACAGTTATGATGCTTCCAATTGGAATGGCCGTAATTGCTCAGCTAAAGAGCAAATCGTCAGAGCTTGGGAGTTCTCACTTTGGAAAAGCTCTTATGTTATCGATTGCCTACAGTGCATCAATTGGAGGAATGGCGACTTTAATAGGAACTCCACCAAATCTAATTTTCGCTGGGGTTGTTCAAGAGCTTTATGGGATAGAAATCACTTTCTTTCAGTGGTTCTCTTTCGGCCTCCCTATCTCTATAGTCTTGCTATTTGTTTGTTGGTATTATTTAGGAAGGTTTGCTTTTCCTTTAAAAGGCCTAAAATTGCCTGGAGGAAAAGAAATTATAACCAGACAAGTAAAAGAGTTAGGGGCCATGTCAAGAGAGGAAAAACTTGTCTTGATCGTATTTATCGCAACGGCTTTAGCATGGATTTGTAGATCATTCTTATTAAAGCAACTCATCCCTGCTATCGATGATACAATTATTGCTGTTATTGCAGCAATAACTTTATTTATTATTCCATCGACAGACAAAGGAAAAGCACTTTTAAATTGGCAAGACGCTGTCAAATTACCCTGGGGAATATTGATACTTTTTGGAGGCGGAATTGCTTTGGCCATTGGATTTGAATCTAGTGGTTTAGCTTTTTGGCTTGGTAATCAACTGAGCAGTCTTAAAGGAATACATCTGTTTTTATTAATTCTCGCAACGGTAACTGCCGTTAACTTTTTGACTGAAATCACATCTAATCTTGCAACAACGGCAATCCTTTTACCAGTCTTAGCTACTTTGGCATTAGTTGTGGATGTTCACCCATTCCTATTATTGGCAGCGGCCACCGTTGCAGCCTCATGTGCTTTCATGCTGCCAGTTGCCACTGCTCCAAATGCTCTTGTTTTTGGAAGTGGATATATCAAAATGACCGATATGATTCAAAAAGGTATTTGGCTAAATATCATTTCTATAATTATTCTTACCCTAACGATTTATTTCTTTTTGCCATTGGTTTGGGACCTTAGCCCTCTTTAGCACTGGTTGAAATTATTGCAGAGCTCTCCCTCATAAGAATGCCCTTTAAACCTTTTTATCCACAAACTGTTTTCATCTAAGAGATATAACACATTTCGATGAAAATTTATATTATAAAAACAGTTATACCAATAATTTTAGGCATTTTGCTGGGTTGTGGTTGCAATGCATCACGAGTTGTTAGTCCATTAGAATTAAATGAATGGAGATTAGGAGGTGCAATTGGAGGGCCGCAAGTGAACTCTGAGAGACTTCCCTTGATGAGTATTTACATGGCAAAAGGAATCACAAAAGAGAAATCCTTTTATTCGGGGCTTCAAATCGTCAATTTGGGATTTCAATCCTTACAATTAGATGCCGGCTTAGTTACACGATTGAAAAAATCTAAGGGTTTTAGTCCAGAGGTAAATTTAAAAACAGGATTAAACGCAATGATGAGTTTTCGAGATGCTGCAACAAGGGTATACCCTGAAATTGGTATTTTGAGTACATGGAAGCTAAAACGATTTATGCCTTATTTCGGAAGTGACTTATGGATTGACCCTACATATGGTCTGACAGAATTTGGTAAAGGCTCATTGTTACATCCATCTTTACAAACCGGAGTAAGATACTTGGGTAAGTATTTAGAATTTGGAATAGAAGCAAAATGGCTTAATCCAACCCGAACCTTTATAATTCCTCAACAGGACGTCCCTTCATTCTTAGGAATTGGCGCTAGAGGACTGTATTTCACAATAGCCTACCGAATGTTATGAGAAAGATTTCGATTATTTTGGTTTTAATTTTTACCTGTTACTTGCAAATCAGCTGTGATGTTGATGCTGCTTTGCTTCAGGGAGAAAAGGTGGAGTATAATTTTCCTCCTGGAGATAGCTCAGATCAATTTTATGTAGATGCTGATAAGATTTTTCAAATCCCTCTACTTTCTCAGGCAGATGAAGAGAATGATATTGATGCTGCTATAATTTCTTCACTTTATGTCGGCGATACTTCTTTGATTTCTGCAGATACTGTTTTTCTATATCTGCATGGTAATTCGGGCTCTTTAAATGGATATTGGGATCCGATTCGTCAAATAGCGAATATCGGAGGACATCATCGATATGGGGTTTTAGCGATAGATTATCGAGGTTTTGGAAATTCAGAGGGCAAGTCAACAAGTATAGAAACCATGAGGCAAGATCTCCATGCCGCTCTTAATTTCTTGGACTCTAAGGGACTAGATGGAGATCGGCTTATCGTCTATGGGCTAAGCCTAGGAAGCTTACCAGGATGTCAAGAAGCGGGTGATCAAATGGGCTCCATTAAAATTGAGAAATTAATTATTGAAGCCCCGCAAACTACTGCTGATGTATTTTTTCAAGACGCAGTCGGCATTTCGGTACCCAGCTCATTGGTAACCGATTATAATTTTGACCTTGTTGAACGAATTTCACAATATGAAAAGAGTCTTCTTTGGATGCATGGAATTAATGATCTTATTGCACCTTTTGAAAATGCCAAAGAACTTTATGATGCGCATCAGCCAGATACAATTAATGGTGAGTTTAAGCAAGCTCATATTCTCCCCTTAGGTGGCCATTACTTTAGATGGGATTTTGGCCTAGAGCAATGGGGAGACGCAATATTAGATTTTACTGTAAATCATTAATTTTCAAGAAAAAGGAGCTGCATTTTCAATACAGCTCCTTTGAACAAGTGATTCCGGCGCGATTCGAACGCGCGACCGTCTGCTTAGAAGGCAGATGCTCTATCCAGCTGAGCTACGGAACCAAGGCCGCAAAAGTAATATTAAAATCCATGAATAATAGGAAAGAATAGAAATCTTGTTAAATCTTGTTAAATCTTGATTAAAACATATCTGACTATCACCACAAAAATGATATCTGATTGCCAATTTCACAGATAAATTCCATTATGGAGCAAATAGCAATAAAGCCCATAGGCCACCTACAAAAACAGTTGTCACAGAGGCAATTATCCAGTCTAAAGCTGCCGACTTTTTTTCTGTTTCTAATTTCGAATCATCACCTTGTTTATTAAGCTTAGCTATTCGAGATTTTATTTTTTTAAAGTCAAATTCTTTTGGCATCTCTCTGGCTCTCGATTTAACTATAAATCGTCCATTTCTAAATTCATATTCAAAGATTGTCTCGAAGTTTCTTTTCCTTGGACACAATTGAAGTATCTCGCCCTCCCCTTCTAATTCGATTAACGGAATGTCTATTAGATAAATCACAAGAGCTTCATCAACGTAACTTTTACAAACAATTGGCAATGCTGAATCGGCTCCCTTGTGAGCAAATGCTAAATCCATACAATCAGGACTCTCAAAATTAGTGACAAGCCAGATCATATTTGAGGAATAATCAATTTCAAAATAAACACCTTTAGGTCCCAAGTCAACTTGGGACATTGCACTAAAGGCAAGTATCTGAAAAGAGAAATAAATTAGAGCCTTTCTCACCAGTTTTGAAATTTTAAATCTTCAGAATAAAAATTATCTAGAGTCCAAAAGTACGTTTGAATAGCAACATCCATGAACATCAATTAATAAAGAATTTTTATTTCTCAGAAGCTGTTAAATTAAAAAAAATTATTGAGATTTAACAAAGACGTATTTTAATCAAACAAGGTACTTTTACCTATTATTATGGAAAGCATCTTTAAAATTCATATCATGCGGTTATGCCTTATTTTTTTTGGCATGAATTTGAATGCACAAGATGTCTCTTCAGAGAGATTAGATTTATCCAGTGCGGAAACACAAATAAAAGTGCGAGGGCTAAATAGTAAAAAATATCTAGCCCAGCCCCAGAAATCCTTTATCGCCTCAGCGTTTATTCCTGGCCTAGGTCAAATATTAAATAAGCAAATCTGGAAATCACCTATTGCTTTGGGTGCTATTGGTGGAGTTGGTTTCGTCTTTTGGCAAAATCAAAAAACTGTTGGAATGCTAAAAGAAGCCATAAACCAAAGATTTGACAATGATCCTCTTACCATTGATCGGTACAATGCAGTATTTACAGACAGTCAGTTATTTTCTTTAGAAAATGAATATACCAGACTCAGAGATTATAGCTTTTTAGGCTTAATTGGCATTCATATGCTTCAGTGTATTGATGCATATGCAGCAGGATTTTTAGTTGACTTTGATATAAGTCCAGATCTTAACATTGCAACTTCATACTACCCAACTCCTAATGCTCCGATAGGTGCAAAAATCATATTATCATGGCCTTGAAAATTGCAATTATAGGATATGGCAAAATGGGGCGAATGATTGAAAATATTGCTCTTGAGCGAAAACATATTATTGTTGCCCGTCTTGAAAAGGGATGGGTTACAAATGATTTAAATAATGCTGATGTAGCCGTGGAATTCACAGAGCCTAATTCTGCATTTTCTAATATTCAAAAAACTTTAAGTGCAGGAGTATCTGTCGTTTCCGGAACAACAGGATGGTATAATGAAATTTCTGATCTGGAAAAAGAATCGCAAAATGCAGGACTAGTATACTCATCGAATTTCTCATTAGGGGTCAATATTCTTTTTGAACTTAACGACAAAATGGCTGAACTTTTTTCTCATCATAATCAATATAAACCAAGCCTAAAAGAGGCACATCATAAAGAAAAAAAAGATATCCCAAGTGGAACCGCAATAACTTTAGCAGAGGCTATATTGCAAAAAAGCTCTTTGAATGGATGGAGCATTCAGCACGAGTCTGGCAAGCTTCCTATTGAATCTATTCGAGAAAAAGATATAAATGGGAACCATTCTATCATTTATGAATCAGAAATAGATAAAGTAACACTATCTCACTCTGCAATGAATAGAAAAGGCTTTGCTTTGGGCGCAATTATAGCAGCAGAAAAAATTTTCGGAAAAACAGGAATTCATAAATTTAATTCACTTTTGTTCTAAATTATGTCAACAACAAAATCTCAGATTCAAATATTTACTGAGAGCAGAGGTCTAGATGTTTTTGGTGTTGCAATTGTCATAATTGCCTCTCTAGCACTAGGTTTTCATAAAACAGTTATAAACGATCTGCCAATTGGATTAATGTCTGTGATTGGAGCAGCATTTTCGATGCTTGCAACACGACTTGTTACCAAAAGAAATAATGTTGGGAATTTGATCGGAATCTTTGCCACAATCAATTCAGCTATTGTGGATTACTATCTAGGTAATCAGGCTGCTTTCCTGACATACCCGGTATCATTTTTTGGACTGATTGCAAGTTATTTGTTCTGGAAAAAGAAAGGAGATCGCACTCCTCGTCGTTTCGATAATTGGTATTTTATAAATGTTATTATCGCTTTCTCATTAGCGTTCATTCTTAATTACATTGGGTTTACAGGTTACCTCAGCCATAGTATCATGCCAGAAGACAGCCTAAAGTTTTGGATTACTGCAATTATAACTGGTCTTACTTTTTCAGGAACACTAAATATGCCAAGAATGTATGCTGACACATGGGCATTCTATGAAGTTTACAATGGGTTAAAAATTTATCAGAATATTTTGTTTGGTAATGTTGCCTATGTAGCTAAGTATATTTTCTATTTATTTAATGCTTTATTAGGATGGATTGTATGGCATCAGGTAAGAAAAAATGAAACCAATTTAGACTGATTCCATATTTACCTTAAAACTTTTCTTTTTTTACTGTTCTGTCTAATTTGGGCGCAGTGAAAATAATTAAAATTTTCTTTTTACTTATGTCAGCTTCAGTGCATGCTCAACCGATGCTTGAAAGCGGGAAAACTATTGGTTCTGGTAATGAATTTTTAGAATTATCTATTTTAGGTTATCCTGTTAGACCTAATTCATCATGGCAATATTCACAAAGTCAATTTCAGAAACAAATTGGGATTAGTGACAAATGGGAAGTTAGATATTCTATCGCAACGGGACAGAATTCTGAGAGGTTCCATTTATCAATTCTTGCTGGGCTGCAATATCGTATTCATGAAAAAGGGAATTGGTCGGGAAGTGCATCGGGGACAGTTTCCTATCTCCAAGGAGATCAAATAATTCCGCAAAATAAATTTTGGTATTCAGCGAGTCATATATCAGAGAACCATACGGAACTTAATATAAATTTAGGATTTTGTTAAAATATTCTTAAAGATCCTTATCAACCATTAATTGCTGCAGGCTATATTTTCCCTGCTTCTAAATCAGGATTTATTCATCTTGAAATTTATTTACAACCCGCAGGAAACTCAGCTCTTCAGATAGGATATGACTTTTTAAGAAGCAATTATCAAACCTTATTCATGATCGCTTACAACGCTCAAGGACCTCCTGCTTTTAGCCTAGTTCGATCTCTTTAAAATTATTTTATTTTAAGAAACGACCCAATAAAGATTCGTGCAAAAAATCTACTTGCTTATTCAACTCGATTAAACTCTGATCGTTTTCTATTATAAAATCTTTTTCGGTAAGCATTGATCTTTTTTTCGCCTGGGACATCTGACGAGACATTCTTTGCTTTATCTGCTCCTCGTTTAACTTACTTCGACTTTTTACGCGTTGCATGCGATTATCCATTGAAGCTTCAACTAAAATAATTGAATCACAATTTTTATAGGTTCCAGACTCAAAAAGTATTGCCGCTTCCCGAATAACGTATACCGCCTGCTGCTGCTGATACCATTGAGTAAAGTCCTCGTGAACAGCAGGGTGAACAAGAGCATTAATTCTTGCAGTAGCTTCAGCTGACGAGAAAGCTCGTTTTGCCAATTCCGAACGTTGAAGAATACCATCAATATATACACCTTCACCAAATTCAATTGTTATGGCGTCCATCAACGCCAAATTTTCTATCATCAGACGTTTTGCTGAATCATCGGCAAAATAAATAGGAACCCCTTTTTGCATTAAAATTTTCGCCACTGTCGATTTACCACTTCCGATAGATCCAGTTAAACCAATATGATAATTTTTCATAGTTATAAATGTAACATAGCATGATCGTTCTGGCAGGTTATAATAATATCCAATAAGAAGTAATCACCACCAAGCTGGACGTTATACTTTTTAGTTAATTAGATTTTAATCGTCTATATGACTACAAACCTTGAAGTGAGAATTCCTTTATTTCTTAATTCAATAGTGATATGATAAACTCCAGGTTTCAGCATTAAGTTATTCAATTGAACTAGCTCATTAAGATTCGAATTAACATACCGATTGTATGAAAAAATGGATCTGCCGCAGAAATCAGATACTTGTATAAAAGCAGCTCCGCCCTCTTGTAGAAATAGGTAAAACTTTTGATTTCCTGCAAAACCCGGGTTAGGAGAGACAACTAATTCAATAGAATCCATGATTTCATTAGGACTGGTAGAAGTGTCTTTTGCTACACAATTAATTCCAACGGGTAAATTATTATCTAACCATTCCCATCTGTCAATTATAAAGTCTCTCATATTATTAATCTCTTGCTGATAAGAAGTTGCGATAGGGTCTGGGTAAACCCAAATTTGCTGACCAAATATTGGCCATCTGCTAAAGTGACGGCCCCTTGCTTCCTGAGTCTCACTGGCATAATTCGACATTTTTTGAAATATTTTTGACTCATTCCAAACGGAACCTCTCAAATATTGCCATCTACATCCAACTAGATTTCTAAATATACTATCCGTCATCAATCGACCCCACCAAAACGGAACAGGCCACTGACCTGCCGGGCATACTGATTCTAATTCAAATGCAAAACCTTCGGTAGATTCTGCATCACAAAAATTCGCATTGGCAAATGCCAGATCAAAATCCCAAAGAGGTCCAGCATGAACTCTTCCGTCAAGATCGCTTCTATTTTTATGGAAATACGATGAAATTCTATAACCGTCTACATTTCGGTTTATTTCGTTCACCAGCAAAAAATCAACAAAAGAAGAAGGCTCTAAATATCTCCGATATCCATGAATAGTATCACTAAAATTCTCTGAGGCAATTGCCATCTCCATGCTATCAACATAAGACGTGATATAACTTCTCTGTGAATTGGTGATATTATCACTTTTCGGATAAACACCCTGAAAACTGACTGAGCTGCCCGATCGAGATGGATGAAATAAATTAGAGGCATAACTCGACACCCATGAAAAATCATTCGGACTTTGTTTATCAATTTTAAAAATATACCCCCCAGAAAGATTTATGCCGTCATTTTGATCACCCTTCAACTTTTTTATATCAACTCTTTGGGAATCTCTTTTGATCTTCTCAACCAAAACATAGATACCGAAATACTCAGTATTTATCCAAACTTCGACAAATTTTGTTTTGGGAGACCACCTCTCTGTCTCTCCCGCTAAATCATAGGTAAGAACGTTTCGAATCAAAGATTTATCATAGAAAGTCGAGTACAAAACCCAATCCGATTCCTCAGGCATGCCCAACAACTCTAATTCCCTATCGGTCCCATCGTAATTGCGTGTCTCCACAGTCATCGATTTCATTGGGAACATCTGAGAACTCTGACCTCTGTATTCGACTCCTATAAAACCCATATCATGTGGAGATTGACTTAAGTCATTTCTGGATCCATCCGCATTCCAATAAACCGCCCATTGGGCTTGGACTTTAGGCTCATTTACAATCGTATTTCCCATCGTGAAAATACTGATAATCGGAAGATCGCTACTCCAGTTTAATGGCTGTGAAATAGCACTGAAATTAGAGAGAAAGATTAAAAAAATTAAAAAAGCTAGTTGATATAAATCCTTTTGAAACATGTGAGTGCTAGTTCTTAAGTGAGGTTTATATTTCAATACCTTTTTCTACAATGTTGTCGATTGGAACAAAAGTCGTAAATCTTTTGTTACACGATAAGGATGATTCAACGATTCTAATTAAATAATTCAAACAATATAAATCGAAAGCTGAACTTATCATATGACTTTCATTATGAGCAAATTATTTATAAATAGTGTATTTTTTACACTTAGTCCGATTACTAATATTTATCATCATAGACCAAAACTTAACACACTGCCTCTGACGAGAAAAAGCACAAATAGTTATATATACTTTAAGTGAAATTTGTAACTTAGCTTCAATTATTGTACTTATGACTATTACTAAATCGATACGTAAAGGAATCCTTTTTGCAGCACTTTCATTATTTGTGTTTGCCGCAAATGCTCAAGTTAGTGGAACAATTAAAGACGCTGATTCGGGCGAACCTTTGCCCTCAGTATCAGTAAAAATTAAAGGAACTGACCAGGCAACAATTTCCAACTTTGATGGATTATTTAAGTCCACTGCGAAACCCAACTCAACTTTAATCTTTTCTTCTTTAGGATACTTATCAAAAGAAGTTCTAGTTAATGAATTGAATGAACAAATAAATATACTTTTAGAAGAAGACAAGGAAGGGAATGAATTAGAAGAGGTAGTTGTCGTTGGCTATGGAACTCAAAAGAAAAGTAATGTTACAGGGGCTATTTCATCTGTTAAAGCCAAAGATCTCGAAAATATGGCGTTGCCTAGAGTCGAGCAAGCTCTTCAAGGACGAGCATCCGGGGTTATTGTTGTTCAATCTTCGGGTCAACCAGGAGCTGGATCTGTTGTTCGTATCCGTGGAACATCTTCAATTAATGGCTCAGACCCGCTCTATGTTGTAGATGGTGTTGTAATTGGAGGAGGAATTGACTTTCTAAACCCAAATGATATCGCATCTATTGAAGTTTTAAAAGATGCAGCTTCAGCTGCCATATACGGTTCAAGATCAGCAAATGGCGTTGTGATTGTAACAACAAAGAACGGCTCTGGTAAGAGAGATATGGAAGTTTCCGTAAATCGATATACTGGAGTTCAAAATCCATGGAAGAAAGTTCCTGTTTTGAATTCTACTCAATATGCAATGATTCAAAACGAGATGAATGTTGCTGCTGGCCTACCTGCACCTTACAGTAATGTTGCTGGCTTAGGAGTTGGAACAGACTGGCAAAACGCTGTGTTTAATTCTAACGCTCAAATAAACACAACTGACGTTTCTATCGCTGGAGGGCACTCCAAAGGTTCTTATTTTGCATCTGTATCTAATTTTGAACAAGATGGAATTGTAGCTCCAGGAGCATCAAACTATAAAAGGTTTTCAGCAAGACTTAATACGCTTACCAATGTAAATAAACGTCTCACCATTGGTTGGAATGCAACTTATACACACAATGAATCTCAAGGGATATCAGAAAATTCAGAATTTGGATCACCACTAGGACGTGCTCTAAATATTGACCCTCTTACCCCTGTTTATGAAACAGACCTAAACTTGCTGTCTCAAGCTCCTTACACAGTCGGTGGAGAGTTAAGACATAATCTTGTACAAGGACCAGGTGGATACTTTGCGATCTCTCCGAGAGTGACGAGTGAAATCGTAAATCCGGTCGCAGGTTTTCAAAACGCTGATGGCTATGGATGGGCTGATAAATTCGTAAATAGCACTTTTGCCGAATTTAAAATTACAGATCACCTAAAGGTTCGATCCTCCATTGGTATTGATTTAGCCTTTTGGGGAGGGCAAAATTTTACTCAACCCTTCTATTTGAATGCAACGAATTATTTAGACACCAATAATGTAAGTATGAACTTTAATAGAGGTTTTACATGGATTTGGGATAATTCGATCTCGTATGACTGGACACTCGGAGATCATGCCTTTGATATAATTGCAGGACACTCTGCTCAAGAAGTCAATGGCAGATATCTCAGTGGCAGTAAAATGGATGTTCCCACTCAAATTGCTGAAGATGCGACAATTGATTATGCAAGGAATATTGAATCGATGCGAGTAGGAGGTGGAAAATGGGAACGGTATGCGATCGAATCATATTTCACTCGATTGAATTATAACTACAAAGATAAATATGTTGCTACAGCCATAATGCGAGCAGATGCCTCAGTTCGATTTGGTCCTAATTTCAGATGGGGCTATTTCCCATCAGTATCAGCAGGTTGGAACATACACAATGAAGACTTTTGGAGTGATGACTCAAAAATACAAACTCTAAAAATTAGAGCAGGCTATGGTTTAAATGGTAGTGATGCCGCAGGATCTCTCGAGTATGAATCAACAATATCCGGAGGGAGAGCTTATACATTTGGATATGGTGAGCGAATAATTAACGGGACTTCTCCTTCTCAAATTGCTAACCCAGACCTAAGATGGGAGAGTGTAGCCCAAACCAATGTTGGTATTGACGCTACATTTTTTAAGAATTTCCGTGCAACGATTGATGTTTTTCGTAGGCAAACCAACGGAATGAAAATCAGACCTACCCTACCCGATTACATCGGTAACGAAGCCTCCACCGCAAATATCGGAGTAATGTTAAACCAGGGAGTAGAACTAGAATTTGGTTGGGCGAAAACAATGGCCAACGAGCTTTATCTGAACTTTAGTGGTAATGTAAGCTTCTTGCAAAATAAGGTGGTGTTAATCGGTAATGAAAGTGGATTCCTTCAAGGCGCCGGATGGGGGCCTCAGGGGCTTCAAATTACTCGCACCACTGAAGGTTTGCCAATCGGTTATATTTATGGCTACCAAACTAATGGGATCTTCCAAAATCAAGGTGAGGTCAGTGCGTATACATTGACAGATAGTCTCGGAGTTGTTGCAATTGCTCAACCTGATGCCGTTGCAGGTGACTTTAAATTCAAGGACACCAATGGAGATGGGGTGATTGATGCAGATGATAGAACCATAATAGGTAACCCTACCCCAGATTTTACTTTTGGTTTTACTGCTAATGCAGCATACAAAGGATGGGATATTTCTGTTTTCCTCCAAGGAATGGCGGGTAATGATATTTTTAATGCCACTAGACGTTATGATCTTCCAACAGCAAACATGCCGGCCTCGGCTTTAAATCGATGGACAGGAGAAGGTTCAACAAATCAATACCCAAGACTAACAATGAATGATGTAAATAGAAATTATGCCAGGTCTTCAGACTTTTATGTCGAAGATGGCA
>MDSY01098254.1_pt1 | contig 24098 bp, 22 predicted proteins | sample 811131 | NCBI WGS metagenome assembly MDSY01 (sample SAMN05326643, study PRJNA326480) | marine metagenome | isolation source: seawater | place: Atlantic Ocean: South West | collected 2010
ACAAGAAAAGAATTAAAGGAAACAATAAATGGTAAAAATGATAATGGTTTTTTTGTACCTCCCCCGATGGCTATTGCCCATCATTTAATTAAAGCGTTTGTGGAGGCAAATTAATGAGTAAAAAGAGTATTATAATTTTTTTTTCAATAGTGTTATTCAACACTGAAATAGCATTTTCCAAAATAGAAATAAATCCAAGCGAAAATGCTTATGACCAAATACAAGAAGCCCTTATATTGGCTGAACCTTATGAAGAGATTTATTTAACTGAAGGACTTTATAATCTTGAAGATGGTCTATCTTTGGATGTTGATAATGTGATTATTTCTGGTGCTGGACATAATAAAACCATACTGTCTTTTAAAAATCAGAAATCTGGAGCTGAAGGATTATTAATTACTAGCAATGGCGTTACCTTAAGAGATTTTGCAGTTGAAGATACAATTGGAGATGCAATTGTAGTCAAGAAAGCGAAAGGTATTAGGTTCATTAGAGTAAGGACTGAATGGACTGGAGGGCCAAAATCAACAAATGGAGCCTATGGAATTTATCCGGTAGAAAGCAAAGATGTATTGATAGATGGCTGCATAGCAATAGGCGCATCTGATGCAGGTATATATGTTGGACAATCAGAAAGGATAAAAGTTTTAAATAGTGAAGCTAAATATAATGTAGCAGGGATTGAAATTGAAAATAGTTATTATGCTGAAGTTATAGGTAATATTTCTCATCATAATACAGGTGGAATTCTGGTTTTTGACCTGCCTAATCTTCCACAACAAGGTGGTCACGATATTTTAGTAAAAAATAATAAAGTTATAAATAATGATACTCCAAATTTTGCTCCAGAAGGAAATATTGTTGGAAAGACTCCCAATGGAACAGGGATAATGATTATGGCTAATGATAGAGTAAAAGTTGAAGATAATCTAATTTCAGGAAATGCTACTGCAGGGATCCTTGTTGTTAGTTATTTGGAAGATTATGAAGACGATAATTATAATCCACTTCCAAACAGAATATTTATAAATAATAATAAACTAAACAATAATGGATTTAATGTTGATGAAGTTAGAGCTGAACCCATATCAGCATTTACAAAAGAAAAGGCACCTGAGATTATTTGGGATGGAGTAACCACTATTACTGAATGGATGGGTTTTAAAAAACAACAAAGATTAATATTAGGTCCAAATAAGACTGAAAGAGGATCAACAGATATGATAAATCTCAATTTAATGACTTATGCCTTAATACCTTGGCTTCATAAAACAAAAAATAACTATGAAGAATATGCTGGCAAAGGAATTACTTTAGATAGAGTAAAGTTTGAAACTACATGGCAAAAAAATTAAATTATTTTTTCTTATTTATCAGCATTTTAATTTTTGTCTCTTCCTCTTCTTTTGCGGATCCCTACAAAAAGCTTTCAGAGTATAAATTTTTTGACGATTTAAAAAATCAAATTCCCTCCAAAAAAACCATTCCCTATAGGATAGCTAATCCATTATTTTCAGATTATTCATATAAATTTAGATTTGTTCACTTTCCAAATAATAAATATGCAAATTATAATTTTGATACCGTTTTTGATTTTCCAGTTGGATCAACAATTATAAAAACTTTTGCATATCCTATTGACGAAAGAAATTTAGAAAAAGGTTTTAAATTATTAGAAACGAGACTTTTAATTAAAACAGAAAATGGATGGGTGCCTCTAAGTTATATTTGGGATAAAAAGAATGAAGATGCTAAAATTAAATATACTGGGCATACATTTAATTTGTCATGGATTAATAAAACTGGATTAGAAAGAAGCTTAAGGTATAGAGCACCAAATATTAATCAGTGCAAAACTTGTCATGAAGTTAATGATAAAATCAAACCAATAGGGCCAAAAGGAAGAAATATGAATGTCATTTTTGATTATTCAGAAGGTAAATTTAATCAAATTAAATATTGGGAAAATAAAGGATTACTTAAAAATATTCCAAATAATCTTAATCCCAACCCAGCTATCTGGGACAACGAAAATTATCATATCAATGATAGAGCCAGATCATACTTAGATGCTAACTGTGCTCATTGTCATAGGGTTGGTGGTTCAGCTAGCAATTCTGGTTTTTATCTGGATTTACAAGAAGAAGATCCAATCACTTTAGGTATATTGAAAACACCAGTTGCGGCAGGAAGAGGTAGTGGAGGCCTAAGATATATTATAAATCCAGGAAAAGCTGAAGAATCAATTCTTCTTTATAGAATGAATTCAATTGATCCGGGCGTCATGATGCCAGAATTAAGTAGAAATCTTAAGCATGACGAAGCAATCCCAATAATAGAAGACTGGATCAATCAGTTAAAATAATAAAATCATTATCCGTTTGTTTCGCCGTGCGACGAGATATCGAGACCTTCAATCTCCGAGGTTTCATCTACTCTTAATCCTACGGTTAATTTAACAAGGTAGGTTATAATGATTGTACCTATTACTGAAAGAGCTAGAACAGCTAATACCCCTTTTAATTGGACAGATAGCTGTGAAATAGCATTCATACCGTCTGCGTATCCAGCACCGCCAAAATCAGAACTAACTAAAAAAGCTACTAAGACTATACCTAATACTCCTCCAACTCCATGAACAGCAAAAACATCAAGAGAATCATCAATTTTTAAATTATTTTTAACAACATGTACGAGGAAGTAACAAATGACACCTGCAGAAGCTCCAATAATTAAAGCACCCAGAGGACCTACTGAACCAGATGCAGGAGTTATAGAAGCCAAGCCTGCAATAGTTCCAGTCACCAAACCTATCAGTGTTGGTTTTCCAAATTTTACCCAATCTATAGCCATCCAAACTAATGAAGCTGTTGCTGCAGAAATATGAGTAACAACCATTGCCATACCAGCATTACCATCAGCAGCTAGAGCGCTTCCGGCATTAAAGCCAAACCAGCCAACCCAAAGCATTGAAGCTCCGATCATAACCATCGCAGGATTATGAGGTGGGTCAACTTGAAGAGGGAAACTAGAGCGAGGCCCTAACATAGCCGCTAAAACAAGCGCTGATGAACCTGCTGTTAAATGAACAACAAGACCTCCAGCAAAATCTAAAAGTCCTGCCTCAAACAACCATCCATTTCCTGACCAAATCCAATGAGTTACAGGCGCATAAACTATTAATAACCAAAGAGCGCTAAATAAAAGAACTGCACCAAATTTTATTCTCTCAACATATGCTCCAACTATTAAAGCTGGAGTAATGACTGCGAAGGTCATTTGGAAGGCAAAAAATACTGTCTCAGGAATATCTCCTGAAAGTGTTTCTCTTCCAACGCCTGATAAAAATGCTTTGGATGCATCCCCTATCCACTGGTTGCCATCTGCAAAAGCTAAACTATAACCAAGCACGAGCCAGAGAACTGACATTAAACAAGCAATTGATATACATTGCATTAGGACAGATAATACGTTTTTAGAACGAACTAACCCACCATAAAATAAAGCCAAACCTGGCAGTGTCATAAAAAGGACCAAAGCGGTCGATGTTAATATCCAAGCAGTATTTCCAGTATCCATGATTTTCCTCCGGCGATAAAATTATTATTTTGATCTAATAATTTAATCATAAATACTTAAATTAATGTAGATTTAATATTACTTTCAGTTAACACATATTACACATAGTGAATTAATAACTTACACACCTACGAAAATTAGATTACTTTCTTGAAGAAGGATAAACTCCCAATATTTTAATTTCCTCAGAATAATATTGTAGCTCATCAATAGCATTTTTTATGGGCTCGGATTCAGAATGCCCTTCTAAATCTGTATAAAACTGGGTTGATTGAAAATTTCCATCTAGTTGATAACTTTCGAGTTTAAGCATATTAACGCCATTAGTTGCAAAACCCCCTAAAGCCTTATAAAGGGCAGAGGGGACATTCTTAATTTTAAATACTAGAGTAGTTATACAATTATCTTCATTATTATTTGGAATAACCTTATCTTTACTTAAAACTAAGAAACGAGTTGTATTATGGCCAGCATCCTCCATCTCTTTATTTAGTATTTTAAGATTGTAAATCTCTGAAGCTAAAGGAGATGCTATTGCCGCAGTAGATTTATCTCCTAATTCTGAAACTTCCCTAGCTGATCCTGCGGTATCAGCGCTTACAACAGGTTCTAAACCTAATTCAGCAATTGATTCTCTACATTGACTTAACGCCATTTCATGACTTCTAACATATTTAATATCTTCAATAGAAGAATCTTTAAGCGACATAAGACAATGTTGTATTTTTAGAAAACTCTCCCCAATAATATGTACATCAGAAGTAGGCATTAACCTATGAATATCAGAAACTCTTCCAGCAATAGAATTTTCTATTGGTATCATAGCTAAATTAACATCACCATCCTTCAAAGAAGAAAAGACATGATCAAATGTCTTTAATGCAACTGCTTCAACCTCATCATCATAAAGATTGCAAGCAATATGTGAATTAGCTCCTGGCTCTCCTTGGTATGCTATTTTATTTTTCAATTTTACCTTCCATTATTTCTCTTACCTTTTTCAAATCTGACTTAGTATCAACACCGATTGGTAAATCATTTGTTAATCCAAGGGAAATACTCATTCCATTCTCTATTGCCCTTAATTGTTCTAATTTCCTTTCAATTTCTAATTTTGTTTGCCTTAAACTAACAAATTTCTCTAAAGCTTCTCTTGTATAACCATATATGCCTATATGATGATATAAACAATTCTTTTTCTGCCCATCTAATTGACGAATAAAGTCTTTAACGAGATTGTTACTTCCATAATCCTCAATATAAGCTTTAACAACATTGGGATTATCAAAATCATCATCATTATCAATCTTTGTGCCTAAAGTTGATATGTCTGCACCACCTTCTTCTAAAAGTTTAATAACTTTTCTCAAAGATTCTTTATCTATATTAGGAAGATCTCCCTGAAGGTTAATTATAAAACCATATTTCCTAGAGGGGTCAAAAAGATTCATTGCTTCACATATTCTATCGGAGCCAGATGGATGATTTGGATTAGTTAAAATAGCTTTTCCACCAATTTTCTCTATCTCAATTTGAATTTCTTCATTACCTGCTGCTACTAAAACATCAGCAATACCAGATTCAATCGCCCTTTTATAGACATGCACGATCATTGGTTCACCATTTATATCCGCTAAAGCTTTATTAGGGAGCCGAGTTGATTCTAATCTTGCTGGTATAATTATTAAATTTTTCATGTTGCTATTCTGTTGATTTAAACTTATTAAGTAGTTTATTAAATTTGTCTAATTTATCTACAAATAAAGTTTTGATATAGAAAAAAAATGAATTTAGATACGAGTATAATAATAAAAGGTCTTTTTGCTTCAGTTTTAACTTTTTTGATAGTTTTTGGAATCATAAGCACAGGTAACAAATTATTTTATGTCGAATCAATTAATCCACCTTCATCTGAAGAATTATTAGCAAATATTGATTATATTGATGAAAGTCATTTTTCAAGTACATCAAAACCGAATAGTGAAAAGAACTATAACCATACGATTCTTGGTAGAGATGATCTAAAAGAGAAAATAAAAAAGCAAAAGAGATTTGTTAAACATTTTAAAGCTGTTGTTTCTGTTCAAGACTTAGACAAGGAAATTAGTATAACACAAAATAATCTAGATGCATTGATCGCTGGAAAATCTCATACAATCCTTAATAAGGATGGAATTGAAGCTAAAATCCCTATTATTGAAAGAAAACTTAATCTGTTAAAAAATATAAGGTCGACATATGGAGAATCATCAATTTCTGAAATTGCCGGAACAAATATTAATAATTCAACACAAGTAGTTGTTGTTGAAAAACCAAAATTATCATTTGAAGAATTATTAACTATTGCATCAATTGAATCAGGGAAAAAGGTTTCTTCCAAATGCACTGCTTGTCATGGATTTAATTCAGGTGGTGGCAACAGAATTGGACCAAATTTATGGAATATTTTAGGGGCAAATAAAGCGAATGCAGCTGGATTTAATTATTCAGATTCTCTTAAAAGTATAGGGGGCGAATGGTCTATCGAAGAAATGAATTTATGGTTAAAAAGCCCAAAAAAATATGCCCCTGGCAATGCAATGTCCTTTGTAGGACTAAGAAAAGACAAAGATAGGGCAAATTTGATAGCTTACTTAAATTCTATGTCAGATAATCCTATACCAATGCAATAATACAAAATAATTGAAATTATATTTAAATTAATTATTTTATTGGTCTAATATAGCCTTAAACAATGGGGGATAAGTTAGTATGGATAAAATATTATCAAAGTCTGATACTTTCTTTGGTGCAGATACAGTTAAAGCTCCAGAGCCAAAATTAGGCAACAAACCAATCCTTGGTGACAGATATACTTCAAAAGAATTTATGGATTTAGAGTGGGAAAAACTTTTTACAAAAGTTTGGCAAGTTGCTGGTTTAGAGCAACAACTTGAAAATCCTGGTGATTTTTTCACTTATGATTTTGGTCGTGAATCAATTTTATGTGCAAAAGGTGAAGATTCTAAAATTAGATGCTTCTACAATGTATGCCAACATCGCGGAAATAAATTGGTACAGGTTGATGAAGGAAATTTAGATAGTTTCTCCTGTGCTTACCATGCTTGGAAATTTGGATTAGATGGGAATCTTGAATGGGTGCCTGATGAAGAAGATTTTACTCAAGGATCACCTTGCGGAAAAAGAAATCTTATAGAAATCAACTCTGAGATATGGGCTGGATTTATATTCTTCAACTTAGATCCAGATTCAAAATCATTAAAAGAATATTTATATCCAGTAATGGATCAACTTGAAAATTATCCTATCTCAGAAATGATACGAACGCATTGGGTAACAGTTGAAGGGGACTGGAATTGGAAATGTGTACAGGACAATTTTAATGAGTCATATCATACACCGTATGTTCATCCTGCTTTAAAATATTTCTCAGACGAAAAATATTATTCATGTCAGTTTGATATGTATGAAAGTATGCACGCAAGAATGTTAATGCCTGGATTTATCCCTAGTAAAAGTGTTTACGATGATGAGAAAAAGGTTTTAGAATCAATATCACCAGCAATAGAATATTGGGATATGGACGCAAATGATTATAAAGGAAGGCTTCTTGATATCAGAGCTGATTTACAAAAACAAAAAAGGAAACTAGATAAAGAAAAAGGTTATGATTTTAGTAAATTTACTGATACTCAATTAACAGATCATCATCACTATACAATATTTCCTAACATGTCATTTAGCGTAAAACCAGATGGAATGCAGTGGCTAAGAGGGACGCCTCATCCTACAGACCCTTCAAAATGTTATTTTGATTATTGGTATCTAACATTATTTCCTAAAGGTGTTGATGAATATTATTCCCATATGTTGAAAAAGAAAACATCTATAAATACAAAGATTCCTCACCTTCAAGGGCATCATAGCGAAGTAGATGTAGGTGATGGAATATCAGAAGATGTAGCTATATGGACCAGCCAACAAAAGGGCTTAAGCTCAAAAGGATATATTGGCGATTACATGCCTGCACAAGAAAACAGAATAAGATTTTTCCATGAAAATATAGATAGATATCTATTCGGTAATACTAATTAAGAAATAATAGGGAGAAACTTATGAGTAATAAGTTAGAAATAGCTGCAGATAAAATTGAAATAGCCGATATTGTCTATAAGTATTGTCGGGCAATAGATAGAATGGATAGAGAACTTTTAGAATCTGTATTCCATGATGATTCAATTCACCATCATGGAGAATATGAAGGACCTTCATCGGATTTTTGTAATTTTGCTTTTGATATACTTGCAGAAATGGAATTTACCCAACATCACATAGGTAATATTCTTATTGAAGTGGATGGTGATACTGCTTGGTCAGAATCATACTGGACTGCTTATCATAGAATAGCTAAAGGTAAAGAATCTGATATGGGATTTTTAGCTGAACATGATGTAAATATTGATGAAGATGTTTTTGTGGGCGGAAGATATATTGATAAATTTGAAAGACGAGATGGTGAATGGAAAATTGCCAAACGCCAGGGAGTTCATGATTGGTTTAGATTTGAACCAGCTAATGAGAAAGGACAACTTACTGCTGCTGGACCAACTCCAAGCAGAAGTAGGCAAGACCCAGCATATCAAAGAGGATAATTCTTAAAATTATCTCTTTTCAAATTCAATATGGAAGTCCTTCATAGGCATAAAAAACATACTAAAATTATGAACTGGCTCAGGTAATGGTTTAGCTAATTTTATATTCTTCATTCTTTCAACTAGAAATTTAAATGAACGTATCATTTCTTGCCGACCTAGTAATGCTCCTGGACAATGGTGAACTCCTGAACCAAAAGCTAAATGACTTCCTACTCCTTTTCTTTCTAATTCAAATTGGTGTGGACATTCAAATTTAGTTTCATCGCGGTTTGCCGGTCCATAACCCATCATAACCATTGATCCTTCAGGAATTATGGTTCCAGAAACTTCTGCATCTTTAGTAGTCCGCCTTAAAAGAAATTGTACAGGACTCTCCCACCTTAAAACCTCTTCAATAAAAGGTTTCAATAGAGCTTCATCATTATATAATTTTTCCGCAATTTCGGGGAATCTTACTAAACACCACATTCCGTGATTAATTGCGCTTTGAGTTGTTTCGTAGCCACCAGTAATTAGCTGGTGCATTAAATTCTGTAATTCATGCATACTTAGAGGCTCTTCATCATCGCCATGAGAATGAACCAATGCTGACATCAAATCTTCTTTAGGATCTTTTCTTCTACTTTCAAAAACTTCAGATAAAAATAATTGGGCTTCTAATTCAATCTTTGCATTTTCTGTAACTTCTTCCTCAGTTGCTACAGGAGCTCTTGATGCTCCAAGCATAGAATCGGCCCACTTTTTAAATGTAGATACATTGTCACGAGATAAACCTAATTGTTCAGCAATAATAATGCCTGGCATGCGCATCGCAAATTCATCATTAAAATCACATGAACCTCTTTCAATGAAATTATCAATCAATTCATTAACTACTTCATCAAGGTGCGGCAGTAATTCATCAACTCTTTTTTTTGTAAAAACACGATCAACTAGTTTTCGATAACGGCGATGTTTTGGCGGGTCTGTTCTTTGTAAGGTTTGGACATGTTCCCAACCTCCTCCATCTATTAGAATTGATTGATGTAAATTAGAAAACTCGCCTCTTGTTGCAACACTAACATCCGAACTGAAGGTTTCGAAATCTTTTAGAGCCATCCTTATATCATCATATTTTGTAATAACATAAATCCCAACTTCCGGAATTTGATAAACAGGAGATTGATTATGAAGAACGCCATATAATTCATAAGGATCACTATTGGTCATAGGATCTAAGAAACTGTAATCTTCAACGGTTTTACTCGACATTTAAATTTACCTCATTGATATAACTAAATATTATCCCAATCATGCTTTTTTATCCAGTCCTCAAAATAAGTTGGTGTTAAAGAAAATCTTTTATACAAATCATCCATTTTTATAGCAAGAGGAGAGGGATCTTGTTCGTTATACCATCTATAGAATGCGGCCATACCACCATAAATTGATGGTTTCTCATATTCTTCAGAACCTGTTACAAGTTTACTCATTTGTCTTGCAAAAGTATTTGGCTCAAGACTTTTAAAACTTATTTCTCTTCCAAGAGCATTAGTAAATCTTTCAGCAACTTCAGAACCTAATAGTATTTCCGGACCGCCTATAGTAATTCTTTCTGCCTTAACATCATTTGATGATAATGCAGCAACCATAAAAGAAGCCACATCCTCTAAACAAATCCATGAAATCTTTAATTCTTCGCTACAAGGATATGCAAAGATATTACTGTTAACTATAGATGGTTTAGCCCAAAACCTGGATAAATTATCCATAAAAACTACAGAACGAATTACTGCAAACTCCATACCGCTATTTTCCATGGCGTTTTCTATTTCTCTTCTTCCATCATGAGCTTCTAAACCATTATCTTCAGGAGCAACATAGCAACTTGTATTAAATACAATTTTTCTTACGCCCATTTCTTTACCAGCAAGAGTTATATTATCACCCCATTGTTTAGCCATAGCCTTATCAAAAACAAAAGGAAGGTTCATTGCAATTAAGTCAGCTCCATTTGAAGCCTGTTTAAGTGAATCAACATCAAATAAATCTGCTTTTACACTTTCAACATCACCATCAATCTCACTTTTATAATTTTCTGGGTATCTTGAAGCTGCTCTAACCTTGTAACCATTATTTATTAATGCATTCACTAAAGGAACACCTTGATCACCACTAGCACCATAAACTAGAACTTTTTCCATAATTTACTCCTTGTTTGAAAAATTATTACCTGCAGCATGGCAACCCGCTAAATAACCATAAGTAAGTGCTGGACCTAGAGTCCCTCCTGCTCCAGCATAAACAGACCCTGTACTTCCTGACATAGCATTACCAACAGTATATAAACCTTCTATTATATCTCCCGAAGCAGAAATAACACGACCATATTCATCAGTTTTAGCTCCGCCATTTGTACCCAACGCACCAATATCAAGCTTCACAGCATAAAAAGGGGCCTTATCCAATTTTCCTAAAGTTGAATAAATACCTGATTGAGATCGGTCACCATAAAAATAATCGTATTTACTCTTTCCTCTTGCAAAATCAATATCCTCTCCATTATCAACATAAGTATTAAAAATATTGATAGTTTCATTTAAATTTTTAATATTGATTTCAAGTTTCTTTGCTAATTCATCTAGACTATCCGATTTATTAAACCAATCAGGATCATCCATTCCAGGCATGATATTTGAAAAAGGGTATTTTTCCCTGAAATTTGAATCAAATATTATCCAAGCTGGAAGATTGGGGTACCCGTACTCATTTGGATCAAAAAAATGAAAAGCACCTGCCATTGCAGAATAATTAGTAGCCTCATTGCAAAACCTTTTTCCAGACTTATTAACCATTAAAGTATGTGGTAAGGTTCTTTCAATTAAGACAGGAGCTGATTTTTGTTTACCATCTGACCATTGATCGTTTGGAACAGATATTACTGGAGACCACCATGCGCTTGTCATATTTCCTAATGAAGCCCCAACTTCTTGAGTTAGTTTTAAACCATCTCCATCATTGCCTGGTGGGGAAGCTGGGGCATTCAATGGTCCACGAAGAAAATTATTAACTAATTCGGTATTCCATTCAAATCCTCCAGTTGCAATAATTACTCCCCGTCTAGCATAAATCTTAATTAAATCACCATCGTTATCAATCTCAATGCCAGTAATTCTATTTCCTTCTTTTAGTAATCTTTTTGTATTTATTTCTAAGTGAGGTTCAATACCTTTTTCAAGACATCCCTTAAGAAGAGCCCCTACTAAGGCTTGTCCCATTCCTCTAGAATCTTTTGAAATCCTATCTTTCATTACTGCTTCGTCAACAAACCCAGTTCCTCCGCCTAACGGAGTTTCGCCAAGAGTCATTGGGATAGGCATACCATTATTACGAACTTTTTTACTCCAATCACCGAGTTCAACAAAATCAAAAAGTTTATTATCTAAGGCTCTTCCACCGCCCTCAATAGCACCAGGTCTATCTAGGTAATAATCAGGATAACCATCTAAGATATAAAATTTTGCTTCAGTTTTTTCTTCAATAAAGTCTATAGCGGAAGCACAATTATCAACGAACGACTCTAAAAGATTTTGATCAATGTCATTGTTTGATAATGACATAAAGTAATCAATTGCTTTTTGACGATCATCTTCTATTCCTTCTTGTTTCATATGACTATTATTCGGAGCCCAAATGATTCCTCCTGAAATTCCAGCAGTACCACCTACAACATCTTGCTTTTCAAAGAGACCTACAGAGGATCCATTTTCATGTACAGCCAAAGCCGCAGTCATACCACTTGCCCCTGCACCAAGAATTATTACATCATATTCTAATTGCATTTATTTCCTTAAATTTATTGAACCTTAATGAAAGAATTACCTTTTATCTAGATAAAAAATAATAGGATTTACTTTAAACTATGGAGTTTATTTAATTATCATGGTTCAATAAAATTTAATAAAGGGGAATATTATGGATTTAGGCTTAAAAGGTAAAAAAGCCATAATAAATGGCGGTAGTGCAGGAATGGGAAAGGGAAGCGCTCTTGCCCTCGCTAGAGAAGGAGTAGACTTATTTATTTCCGCCAGAGGTGAGAAGAGATTAATTGAGACATGTGAAGAGATTATTAATGAAACAAATGTAAGCGTAGTACCAATAGTTGCCGATCATAGTTCAGATGAAGGAAGAGAAAAAATTATTTCTAAATGTCCTAAACCTGATATCTTAGTTGGAACCTGTACCCCTCCTCCTTTTACTTATAGCTATGAAAAAGTAAGTACAGATGAATGGAGAGAAACACTTGATGTTGCCCTTCTTAGTCCAGTAGAATTTATGAAAGCAGTAATTCCAGGCATGGTTCAAAGAAAATGGGGCCGTATAGTGAATATTGGAACTGGTGCAGCAAAAACTCCAACTGAAGTAAGAATATTGTCCGGACCCCCAAGAGCCGCTCTTGTAAATTACTCTGTGGCTGTATCAAAAAAGGTAGCAAAACATAATGTTGCAATTAATAATATTTTACCTGGGATGCACCATACTGCGAGTATAAAAGATAGATATAACAAGCTAGCTAAAGAAAATGGAACTTCATATGATGAAGAAATTAAAAAGTTTGTTGATAATTGGAAAATTCCAGCTAAAAAATTTGGATCATCAGATGATTTGGGCGCTTTTGTTGCTATGTTTTGTAGCGAGCAAGCATCATATGTAATTGGACAAAGTCTAGTTATAGATGGCGGTATTGGTAATACAACTTTTTAGGGAGTTATTTTATGGTTGAAAAAACATTACTTCTAGATATTGAAGATAAAATTGCGACAATAACAATGAATAAGCCTGAAAGAAAAAATGCACTTGATACTGAAATGATAAACCTTTGGGTAGACGCATTAGATGAGTGCAGAGAAAACTCCAAAATTTCTGCAATTATATTAACAGGAGCTGGTGATGCTTTTTGCGCAGGAGGAGATAAAGCAAACCTTGGAGCAAATAATAAAATTGATCCTCTTCAAACAAAAAATCATTTTTGGGACCATTTTCAAAGAGTTGCAAAAAAAACCGCTGAGATTGATAAACCTATAATAGCCGCAGTTAATGGAATGGCTACTGGAGCTGGTATGGATATGAGTCTTCATTGTGATATAAGATTTGCTAGCAAAAGTTCATTTTTTAGAGCTTCTTATGCTGCATTTGGTCTTGTACCAGGTAATGGTGGTACATATTTCTTACCTCGCATAGTTGGCGCTTCCAAAGCCTTAGAATTGTTTTGGTCTACAGATGTTGTAAAATCCGATGAAGCTTTAAGAATTGGATTGGTAAATAAAGTTTTTGAAGATGATGTCTTAATGGATGAAACAATTAAATGGGTTAAAAATATCTTGGATCAAGCTCCAATTCCAGTAAGGGTAATAAAAAGGTTAATTTATCAAAATTTAAATATGGATTTATTAACTAGTCTTGACCTTATATCCTCTCATATGGCATTTGCTAGAACGAGTGATGATCATGCTGAGGCAATCAAAGCTAGTGAAGAAAAAAGAGTTCCTAAATTTACAGGAAAATGATTTAAAGGATTTTAAATGAGTATTACTGATTTAGATTGGCAAAAAGAAAGTAGTCCATCTTGGGATAATCCTAAACTTAAAGGATTAGATGTTGATGGTGCGCGTTACAATTCTTTAGATTTTATGAATAAAGAGTGGGCCTATATGTGGCCAAAAGTTTGGTTACTTCTTGGAAGAGAAGATGAAATTCCTAAAACAGGGGATTATCAAATGGAAGAACTTGGAAGAGAAAGCTTCCTAATGATTAGACAAAATAATAATAAAATAAGGACATTTTATAATGTCTGCCAACATAGAGGAGCGAGGTTAACTTTTAATGATCTTGGATCAACTGAAACATTTAAATGTCCTTACCATGGATGGCAATGGAGAATAGATGGAGAATTAATAGAGGCACAAGATTCTGAGGACTTTCCTGAAGGAGATCCTTGTGGAAAACTTAAACTTGAGGAAGTTAAGACCGAAACTTTTGCAGGATTTATATGGATTAATATGGATAAAGATGCATGTTCCCTTAAAGAATGGCTTGGCCCAGTATGGGAAGATTGGGAAGCATATGAAATTCACAAATGGAAAAGATATGTTGCCCAAACTGTTAATGTGCCATGTAATTGGAAGATTATTCTTGATAATTTCAATGAGTCATATCATCTACCTACAGTCCATGCACCTGAAAGAGCTGTAACAAAAAAAAGAATGCCAAGTGGCGTAGATACTAGTTACAAAAATACTCAATTTGACCTATCAAATGAAGGTCATAATAGAATGATAATGAAAGCTGGTTTTGGTCAAGCATCATCAATGGTAGAGGGCGGAGAAATTGAAGATCCTTTAAATTCAGTTATGAGGGAATGGGAAATTAATCCTGATGACTATAAGGGAAGAGGAGTTGAAACAAGAGATGCTATACAAAATGCGAAGAGAAAACTTGGACCTAAAAGAGGTTATACGCATTACAAAAATTTAAGAAACGAGCAATTAACAGATGCTTTTCATTACACCCTTTTCCCAAATTTTGCTGTCTCATTATGGTCAGATGGATTTCATTTTTTAAGAGCAAAACCACACCCAACTGATCCTGAAAAATGCGTCTTCGATAATTGGTGGTATGCAAGTAATCCAGAACATGAAACAACTCCTGTTAGAACAACTGTAGGAGTTTCACAAAGAGGTGAATTTGCTGAACAAGAAGTTTTTGATCTAGGCGAAAAAAGTCTTGGACAAACTATTGATCAGGATTCAACAGTATTTATTCTTCAACAACATGGATTAAGGTCTAGAGGATTTAATAGAGCTTACTTTGCTGGACAAGAGAAGAGAATAAGAAGATTTCACGAGATGATTGAAAGCTATTTTGAATAGGAGAAAAAAATGATTATTATTTCAGCAACCTTAGATTTCGAAACAGAAGCAGAAAGAGATAAAGCTATTGAATTAACTGCAGATATTCAAATGGCGACTCGAACAGAAGAAGAGGGATGTATAAGTTATTGTTTCGCTGCAGATCCCTGCGTTCCTAATAGGATTCAAGTTTATGAGCTATGGAAAGATGAGCCTTCTTTAATCGCACATTTTTCACATCACACTTACTTAGAGATGGTTGAGGCCTTAAATTCTGTAGGAATTAGAGAAACTGAGAATCAAATGTACTTAATTGATAAACATAAATCTGTTTATGATGAAGATGGTAATCCAAGAACAGTTTTATTTGGAAATGATTAAAATAAAATGACAATAAAAGTTATAGATACACACGCTCATATTGTTCTCGCAAGCGCTTTCGGTAAAGCAGGAAAATATGGACCAGAAACAGGCCTAGATGAGAATGGCGTACCTTTTTTTCGCATAGGTGAATACAAGATGAAACCTATGCAATATGAGGGAACAATATTCATGGAAAATAACCTTCGTATAGAGGCTATGGATAATTTAGGTATTGATCTACAATTGCTTTCACCAAATCCTTTAACAATGTTTCATAGAATTGAAGGTGATATTGCTAATGAGTTTTGTAAAATTCATAATGATGCAATGGTAGAGTCAATTAATGAATATCCAGATAGACTTCTAGGTTCAGCAACACTTCCAATGCAAGATGTCGATGCTGCTTGCAAAGAACTTGAGCGAGCTGTTAAAGAACTTGGTCTTAGCGCAGTATCAACAGGAACAGATTATCCTTTCGGACTTGATGATCCAAGACTTGATGACTTCTACAAAACAGTTATTGAACTTGATATTCCATTATTTCTTCACCCAGCTTCTACAGGTGGTGAAAAAGGTCCTGATGATTGGCGGATGGGAAGATATGATATGAGTATAATGTTAGGTTATGCTTATGAAGAAACATTGGCTGTAGCTACTTTAATAATTGGTGGAGTGATGGACCGCCATCCCGATCTAGATATTTGCATATCCCATGGAGGTGGAGCTATGCCATATCTTATAGAGCGTTTTTCTGAAATGTCTGAATTTCGTGATTGGGCGCCTGAAGGCGTCCAAAAGAACGGATTTGTCAATGAACTCAAGCGTTTATGGTTCGATGCACATGTGCATGGAGAAAAATCTCAAAAAATGTTGTTTGACTTAATTGGAGAAGATAGACTAGTTTACGGAACTAATTTTGGTGGTTGGGATACACCTAAGGAATTAGAAAAATTTGCTCCTGATTTAACAGGAAATGCAAAAAAACTTTTAAGATTGGGGAATTAAAAGGTTTAGGATGTTAATAACAAACATAAGATTATTTGATGGTACTAGTGATAAATTAATTGAGGATTCTTCAATTTGGATTGAAGAAAATTTAATTCGTTATGCTGGTCCTTCAAATAACTTAAAAGAAATTCCAGATAATGTTCAAACTATTGATGGTAATGGTTTATTTGTAATGCCTGGAATGGTTGAAGCGCACGCTCATATTTCTTATTCTAACAGCGGACCATTGGAATTAGATAAAGCACCAGTTGAAGAGTCGATGATTAAAACTATATCCAATGCAAGATTAATGTTGGGTTCTGGTTTTACCTCAGCAATAAGTTTTGGTTCTGTTCATAAAATTGATGTCTTTTTAAAAGAAGCAATTGAAAGGGGCGAAGTTCCTGGACCACGTATTTTAGCTGGCAGTAAAGATCTCGGGGCAACTGGAAGTAATGCAGATTTTCATCCAGATAATGTCCAAATGGTACCTGAAGGATTGGGTATGATACGTAATGGCCCTTGGGAGCTAAGAGCGGCTGTTCGCCAACTCTGGAAAAATGGTGCAGAAATTGTAAAAGTCATGATAGATGGCGAAATAATATCTCTTCAAGGAAGACCGGGTGATTTAGGTTTTACAGATGAAGAAGTTGAAGTAATTGTTGAAGAAGCGCATAGGAAGGAAATGAGGGTCGCATGTCATGCTAGATCTGCGGCAGCTGTTAAACAAGCTGTAAAAGCCGGTATCGATTTTATTGGTCATGCAAATTATATTGATGATGAGGCGCTTGATCTTCTCATTAAAAATAAAGATAAAGTTTTTGTCGGTCCTGCAATAGCTTGGGAAATTACCTTCTTAGAAAATTATAAAGATATGGGGTTTGATGAAAACAGTAGGGAAGTAGTTGCTTACAGAAATGAGCTTGAAGAAACTATTGTGTCTTATAAGCGTATGAAAGAAGCAGGTATTCGAATTCTTGTTGGTGGTGATTATGGTTTAAATATTACCCCTCATGGAACTTATGCAAAAGATTTAGAATATTATGTCACCCACTTTGGATTTACTAATGCAGAAGCAATTCATTCTGCGACAAGACTTGGCGGGATAGCAATGCACCCTGATGGTTCATTAGGAACTCTTGAAGAAGGAAAATTAGCAGACCTAGTTGTAATAGATGGTAATCCTTTAGAAGATATTACTGTTTTGCAGGATCATGATCGCATAGTTTCTGTTATGAAGGATGGAAAATTTTATAAAGATCTTTTCACAAACGATAATCCTTATGAAGTTTCTGACGATCAACTCAGTCTTGCTCTTCAGCCTTCATCAAAATCAAGAAGAAAAAATGTTAGGGTTGTTAAAAATTAAATTAACTCGGCTTAACCCTTAGTTCCCTATTATAAACTCTATCATCTTGGCGCCCTCCTCTAAAACAATCTGGGGCAGAATCAAAATAAGGTTCATGAGTTGGTTCAGTTCGTGACCAGTCTACAATTTCTGATCTGTATACCATTTTCCAAACGCCATCACGTTTTTCATAGCGATCAAGATAACGTCCCGAAATAAAAACATCATTTGTAACACCCTCTTCATCAACTTTATGATAAGCTTGAAAATAGACTTCACCAAATGCTTCATTTTCATTATCGCCAAATTCAATAAGGACATTACCAATCATATGATGATTAGCATGGTGCTCTTTGAGTGCATTCATACAAAATTGTGCAAATGTGGGTGCATCACTTTTTGTAAATCCATAATCACACCAAGCTCCTTCATGAAAAACTGATTTCAATAATTCAAGGTCTAGTCTATCAAGCCCTCTCATATATTTACATGAGAGATCATAAATCTCAGATTTTGCAATAACTCTCTCTAAAGCGTCGCTCATTTTATACTCCTTATAATTGTTTTTTTTGAGTTTCTATTTCTTTTCTAATTTCTTCTTGTCTTGCTTGCGTAATAGGATAGTTACGAACACATAAAATTGCGATTATAAGAAATAACGGAAGAGCAAAACAAAATAATATTTTTAATCCTAGTATTTGTTCAGGACTATTTATTGCTCCAGGCGTGGAATTAAATCCTATTAAATCTAGATATGTGAAAGCAAAAAATGGCGCAATAGCGATAGCCATCTTTGTTATAAATGACCAGGCTGCAAAAAACTGCGCTGCCCTATCTTCTCCAGTAAGATAAGTATCATAATCTATAACATCTGCCTTCATAGCATGCGGAATCAGATGAAATGTTGATCCTGCTAAACCAGCAATTGTTGTAATTGGAAACATCCAATAATAATCACCCTCACCTAAGAAAAAATAACATGGTTGCATTACTGTAAAGACGCCTAAACCTACCTTCCAAGCATTATGTTTTCCTATTTTTTTTGATAACCAAAGCCAAAAGGGGATACCTATTAGATTAGCGACATAGTAAAAAATAAAGTAGAGAATGCCTTGCTCCTCTTCTCCTGTTACACCCCTAATAAAGAACATAACTGTTAAAGTTGATAAAGTTACTCCTATATAATTAAAAAAGTATGCAAAAATTAGCTGTCTAAAGGCTTTGTTCTTCCACATAGCTTTTAGACCTTCTTTTAAAGACCCCTGTTTGACCTTATAATCCATTCTTTCAGGAACATTAAACACTGATAAACTAATACAAACTGGAATAACCAAAAGAAAAACGGCTCCAATAATTATAATGGTCTCCTCTGCGCCGCCGAAAGCAAAAAATATCAAAGCGATAGCTGGTAAGAATTTCGATATAGCATTACCAAATGTTCCTATAAACATGCGCCAACCAACAATAGTTGATCTTTCATTATAATCTGAAGATAATTCTGCTGCCCAAGAATAATAAGGAATGAAAAGCATACTCCATCCAAACCAAAGTACTAGAAACCAAAATAATAGATAATGTCCACCCGCTCCTAAATTCAAAGAGAGGAAATCGAGATTAAAAGGAACAAATTCCCAAAGATTTTGAGGAAAAAATATTTTATATGCTGCAAGCATTAAAATAGGAATTGAACAAAACATCCATATTCGTCTTCTTCCCCACCTAGTATCGGTCCTATCACTTAAATATCCGATTAAGGGATCAGTAACGGCATCAAATGATCTCGCTAAAAGCATAACTAACGCAACCACAGCAAAATCTAGACCTAAATCTGATACATAATAATTTGGTATAAAAGCTAACAAAGGGAGTGATGCAATTGATAATGGCATCTCCGAAAGCCCATAGAAGAACAATGTTTTTTTTGGTAACTTTTGCTCAGACATAATTTATTAGGCCTTTAAGATGATTGGCTAATTTTGGACCAAGAAGAATCGTCACTTAACCAATTATCAACCCAATTATGGAAATGCTGTAGTCTTTCTTCATCATCACTTAAAATAGCTTTGTCAAAACCTCGGGAATGCATACCTGCCTGCATATCATTTAAATAATGAATATCTTGGTCTATAGTAACCGTCATAGAATTGCGTCCTTCTATTACATCTTGTCTTGTGAAAACTTCATGTTCAACTCTAGTTTCTGAATATTGATAATCATAAGACCCAGGAAGTAGCTCTAGCCCCTTCTTCTCATCTCGAATTTTATCTTCAGGTATCATCAAACTATATTTTGTAAAAGTACACTTATTTGGATCTGAAAGATGAGGTCTAGGACCATAAAACCAAACTCTTTCAGCATGAATTGTCATAAACAGATTTGGAAAAATATCATACTGAAAGACATCCGAAACTTGTTCATCGGAAAGTTCAGAATAGTCAAAACCAAGTTTTTTACCAATTACTCTTTTTTGTTTTTGAATAACCTTTCGAATTTCTGGAACTTTACCATGATAATCATCTGGATTGAGTTCCAATCCTTTAAGGTATTGAATCATATATTCAGGTGGCTCTTCCGGCATAGGATACCTAGGATTCATGACAGGACTTTCAACACATGTATGAGTATGCCCAAATGGCCATAGATAATTTTGAGCATCACAACAATCAACAAAACTAGCATGCTGGGGATGAATAAAATCTACATGATATTGCTCTAAAAAATTATCCCTTACTGTTTTCCAATTTGTATCTAATGTTACACTTTGATGTTTTACTAACTCCATATTTTCAAAATGATAAGGATCTAATTGATCCATTATTTTTCCTAAGAAAATTTTAAGAGAAGCAGGATTTTCGCTCATATTTATAAAAATCATACCTGCCCAAGTTTCTAAATGAACAGATTTCAATGAGTTTTCTTCACATAAAACATTATCCTTGAATAATGCTTCGTCAGGAACTTTCTGAATTTTTCCATCTAATCCATAAGTCCAGCCATGATATGGGCAAGAAACTTGTTTAACCCAACCAGATTCTTGAGTTAAAATTTTATTACCTCTGTGTTGGCAAGTGTTATAAAATGCAGAAATTTTACCATCCTCATTACGAGTAACAATTATTGATTCTCTGCCTATATCATAAACAAAGAATTCGCCCACATCTTTAATATCGGATTCTAAACCAACGAATAACCAACATTGTGTCCAAATCTTTTCCCATTCTAATTTCATAAAATCAGGACAAGTATATCTATCGCTAGATAATTTAGCATTATGTTTAGGATCTGAAGTTACTTCTTTAGAAAAATCTATATGATCAAAGCGCTGTGGCACCAACATTTCCCCCAATTGATGATTAGATATTATCTAAAAAAAATAATAGTACAAAATAAAAAAAATAAACAAATGTGTTGTAAGTTTTAAAACTATTTATAAATAATAACCTTATGAATATATAAATTAAAAAAATTAGGAGATTCGAATGATTGTAGTTAATGCAAAAATGAAAACAAATGATGGTAATTTTGAAGTTATAAAAGAGGCCGTAAAGCAATTAGAAATAAGTACGAGAGAAGAAAGTGGATGTTTAGATTATGCATTTAGCGTCGAATTTCATGATGATAAAAATATAAGGATAACAGAATTATGGGAAGACTTACAATCTCTTCAAGATCATTTAAAAACAGACCATGTGGCTGCATTTATAAGTTCAATTTCAGATAATCCACCTGAAACAGATGCAAAATTTTACGAAGCAACAGAAATCGAACATCCATAATGAATAATAAAATTAGCAGCTGGAATATTGGTGATATTAAAATAACAAGAATTATTGAGGGGGAAAGAGCTGGGCCAATGTTCGTTGTTCCTGATGCGGTGCCTGAAGAAATTCTTAAGATGCCATGGCTACAACCTTATTTCTCAGATAGTGAAGGAAATACAATAGTTAGTATCCATGCGCTAATAATTGAAACGGATGATAAATGTATAATAGTAGATACCTGCTTAGGAAATGATAAAGAAAGACATATACCTCAATGGAATAAATTACAGACTAAATTCCTAGAAGATTTAGAGATTGCAGGATATTCAGTAGATTCCATAGATACAGTTTTGTGCACTCACATGCACACCGATCATGTTGGATGGAATACTGTTTTGATTAATGACAAATGGGAGCCAACTTTTAAAAAGGCTGATTATTTATTTGGAAAGAAAGAGTGGGAATATACAGAAAAACAGCTAGATGATCATAGATATGCTGAATTTATAAATGACTCCATAATACCCATAATAGATTCAGGTCTTGTTAAATTTGTCGAAATGGATGAAAAAATTTGTGATGGTATCAACTTAGAACCCACAATTGGCCATACGCCTGGACATGTAAGTGTTTGTATTGAATCAAAAGGTATAAAAGCTGCAATTACTGGAGATTTTCTTCATCATCCCTGCCAAATGGAAAGACTGGATTGGGAATCAAGTGCTGATTGGGATAAAGAACTTGCAAAAAAAACAAGAAGAGAAAAACTAGGGGAATATTCAGATGAAAATATCTTAGTCTTTGGAACACATTTTGCTACTCCATCAGCGGGATATGTTAGAAGAAAAGACGATCACTTTATTTATGAAGTTAAACATCCAGATATGCCATAAAAAAAGGCCCTTAAAAAAAGAGCCTTTTTGATTTGATATATTTTTTTAATTAGAAATTATAAGTCAAACTAGCACTAAATATTCTTGGATGACCATAAGTTCCAATTACAATTGTTTCGCGCGTTGCAATATCAGGACTTCCAAATCCGAAATTTGGAAAATTTTCTAAGTCAGTATAATAATCTTCGTCAGTTGCATTATCCAAATTTAACATGAATTCCCATGGACCCCTTATTATTCCGGCCTGTAAATTTATCACTGTATAGTCAGGATTATTTATAGAATCCCAAGGTGGCATACTTTTTCCTTCACCTTGATGGCTTAGCTGAATATCAGCGATAAGATTCATGTCGTTTGGTAGAAGTTTATCGTAACTATAATTTATTGAAAAACTATTATCTATTACATTAGCAGGAGTTAAACCGCCTAAATCAGTATCATTAGCAATTGTATTATTATCCCATTCAGCATCAATCATGCCGCCTGCGAGACTAATTGAGTGGTTTTCACTTATTTGATAAGCTAATTCAAACTCAACACCATTTTGTTCAGAATTTCCAACATTAGTAATACCTTCTATTAATCCTGGCCCATTTGGGTTAGGAGTAAGAACTTGATAAGCTCTTTTTTTGTAATCAATAAAGAAAGCAGCTACAGATGCAGTGCCTCTTCCATCCATAAAACTTCCTTTCCATCCAAGTTCATATTGAATTACTTCTTCAGGCTGGAATTCTAAAAGAGTAGGTGCTCCACTAGAACTAAAAATTGGAGTTGATCCATTTAAACCGCCTGGTTCAAATCCTTTAGAAACTGTAAAATAAGCAATTGAATCATCTGTTAAAGTTCTTGTAACTGAAATTCTTGGTAAGACCTCAGTATCATTAATTACTCCAGAATGAATTGCTCCATTTGTTTCAGCATCAAGATTATCCTCATCTTCCTCCCAACTATCAATTCTTATACCTAAATCTAATTTCCAATCACCCTCTTCATAAGAAACATTAGCAAAAGCTGCTAAGTGGGTGTTTTCTTCGTCACGTAATTCAAAAGGTAAAATAAAGTCAGAATCTGGAAGAATAATTCCTGGTCCAAAATGTAAATAAGAATCCATATTATTTGTATATTTTGAAGCATATACCCCAGCAATCCATTGGAAATTACTATCATTAGTTGATGTAAATCTAATTTCTTGAGTTATAATTTCAAATTCTTCAGGTCTGTAAGTATTCATAAACCAGAACTGAGTTAGGTCAACATCTGTTATACGAGTACTTTCAGTGTCAGTATAAGAAGTGATTGCAGTTACATCGTAGCCATCTCTTTCAAGAACAAATTCAAGATGTGCGCCAAAAGTTTCTCTTTCATGACTTGGATTTAAACCTGCATCAAGATATTTAGGATATGTAAAATTAGGAGCAATACCCAATTCTCGAGCCCAATTATTTACAGGTCCATCATATTCATTGTAACGAACTGATGCATAAAGTGAGAGATTTTCAGAAAGATCTCCGGCTATAGATATACGCCCACCACTTTCTTCATATGAGCCAACATCAGTAGGTTGATTATCTATATTATCAGAGTTAGGATTATACATAAATCCATCATCTTCCCGAGTAAAGCCA
>MDSY01084859.1_pt1 | contig 24093 bp, 23 predicted proteins | sample 811131 | NCBI WGS metagenome assembly MDSY01 (sample SAMN05326643, study PRJNA326480) | marine metagenome | isolation source: seawater | place: Atlantic Ocean: South West | collected 2010
ACCAACCAAATTTGTAATTTGATGGCATGATAATTTCCTTGAACTTTTCATTTAAGTTCATTCAAATTTACTTTCTATGTAATTAATTACATTAAATATCATGATAACCCTCTTTCAGTTATGGTCAACCGCTCCTAAGTTGTTGAAATCTATTTTTAATAACATTTTTTTCATATCCTCTACTGCAAGGCGATTTGTGTTGTGTGAGTTATAATCTACTTGAGAACTTAAATTTTTATCACCTTGATCAATAAATTCACCATAATTTAAACCCCGCTTATCGGAAGGTATTTTGTAATATTTACCCATATCTTCGGCGCAAGCCATTTCCTCTCGGCTACAAAGAGTTTCAAATAATTTTTCTCCATGACGGGTCCCAATAATTTTTACTTCGTGATTAGTTTTATTAAGTAATTGCAGTATTGCCTCTGTTAAAACATCTATAGTGGCAGCCGGTGACTTTTGAACATAAATATCGCCATTATTTCCATGTTCAAAGGCATATAAGACAAGATCAACAGCATCCTCGAGTGTCATCATGAAGCGTGTCATTTTGGGATCTGTGATGGTCAATGGCAACCCAGACCGAACTGAACTAACAAACAAGGGAATAACTGATCCGCGGGATGCCATTACATTTCCATAGCGTGTTCCACATATAGTCGTTTGTGATTTTTCAAGGCTGCGCGCTTTAGCAACCATTATTTTTTCCATCATTGCCTTGGAAATGCCCATAGCATTAATTGGGTATACTGCTTTATCTGTACTTAGACAGACAACTTTAGTTAAATTATTTGCAATTGAAGCTTCTAAAACGTTCTCTGTTCCCAAAATGTTTGTTTTAACTGCTTCCATTGGATAAAATTCGCAACTTGGAACTTGCTTTAGGGCGGCCGCGTGAAACAGGAAGTCAACGTCCCGCGTGGCTGCAAGCACACTCGAATAGTCCCGAACATCACCGATATAAAATTTAAGCTTAGGGTTTGCGAATTTTTTTCTCATTTCATCTTGTTTTTTTTCGTCACGAGAAAAGATTCTGATCTCTTCAATATCTGTATCAAGAAACCTATTCAATACGGCATTTCCAAATGATCCAGTGCCACCTGTTATTAATAAAACTTTGTTAGAAAACATTTATTCTTCTATCCTTGGCAATTGTATTTTAGGTTGCGAAAAAGAGAAGACTTCTCCGACGGCGAGGGGTAGTTAATTAATACGGCACGATACTTTCCCTTAAATACGAACAGGCTACCGACCGCCGCACCGACCAAACCAATATCTTCAAAAAGGTTAGCAATATTTTCCAAAGAACCTGCGCCTCCTAATACTGTGAGTGGAATCTTAAGTACCTTTTTAATCTCAGAAGCAAGTTTTATATCAAACCCTTGCATCAGACCATCCCTATCTACAGAGTTTATAACTATTTCTCCAGCTCCAGCTTCCTGAAATTTTAACGCAAGAACTGATGGGTCATATTTATGAGATATTTTGCTATTATGGGTGCAAACTTCATAGCCACTCAAAAATAAACCACGCCGTTTTCGCACATCCAATACCGCTACCACTGACTGGCTACCTACGGTCTCTGATATTCTAGTTATAAGGCTCGGGTCTTCGAGTGCCGCTGAACTTAAAGCTATCTTCTCTACCCCCATACTTACCAGACGAACTGCATGCTCTGTCGTTCTGATTCCCCCTCCATAGCACAGAGGCATCCGACATTCTGATGCTAACTTAGCTATTAACTCAAAATTAGGACTTACATTGTTAACTGAAGCATCGATATCTAGTACCATTAATTCATCAACATTCTTTTCATTAAATATACGTGCAGTATTTATTGGATCCCCAATATACTTGGGGTTTTTAAACTGCTCTGTTTTCACCACCCCCCCATTATGGATCAGCAAGCATGGGATAATTCTTGGCTTTAACATAGTTCAAGACTCACAAAGTTTTTGAGAAACTGCTCGCCTGAGCTATGACTTTTTTCTGGGTGACATTGAATTCCATGGATGTGCCCCTGAGACACTGCAACATCAAAATCAATGCCATAGCGCGCAGTGGCAACAACATCAGACTTGTTAAACGCATCAAAATAAAATGAATGTAAAAAATAAAATTCAGGGACGTCTGGGAACCCAACAGAAAATAATTGCGCACCTTTAGTGATTTTCAATTCATTCCAACCCATGTGAGGCATTGGAAGGTTATTGCACTTCTTATTCTCACTAAAAGCACGGGTGCGTCCGGGTACCCAATTAAGACCGCTTAAAGTGCCTTCGTCTGAGCCCTCTCCCAACATTTGCATCCCAACACATACGCCTAAAATTGGGACTTTATGCTTCAATACCAGCTCCTCCAATTGAGGTCTCATACCAGAGGCATTGAAGTGCCGCATGGCATGGTCAAAGTGACCCACACCTGGAAGTATCAAATAACTTGATTTTTCCAATAAACTCGGGGAATCGGCCCTTTCAGCGCTTAATCCAAGCCTCTTGAAAACATTTAAAAAAGCCTGAACATTGCCTACCCCGTAGTCAATGATACTGATCATCTAAGTTTTCTCTTCTCAAGACCAAACTTCCGCAATACTGTAACACCCAACCCAATAAGCCAACGTTTATTTTTATAGCTGTGGAACGTTTTCTTTGGTAATTCAAACAGCATGCTTAGCTCATTGATTGATAGGCCCAATTTATTAGAAACATATTCAAATTCCTGCTTTAGAAATAACTCTGGCATTTCTGGACTTAACAGTCTGTTAGCTGCCTCTTCTCTTGTCATTTGGCCAGTCATTATTAAACTTGAAAAATGGGCCCGTCGTTTATCAAAACCAAACCGCTGCGGTAGCCAAAAATCTTCGTAAAATCGCGTAAACCTTGATTCATGATGTTTATGTTGAAACCGCTTCCAACCAAACAACTTTTCAAGTTCATCCTCCGCTTCCTTTTTGATGAAGGGGACAAGGTTTAATGGGTGGTGCATCTTAAAACCCAGTATTTTTTGGTACCAGATTTTGTATAACAAGATATCTACTAGCGGGAAGCTGTTATTTAGTTTTCCGTCACCATACTGCCTCCAAATATCACTAAAAAGCGTTTTATCTATTCCTAGATAGCCTCCCCAAGCCTCTGGTTCGCGACAACACTCTGTTGAGAAGTTTGAGCCAGTTATAATATGTTTTACGTTATGCTGTCTCGCAAAGTTATAAAGACCCGAAAAAAAAGCGGCATCCTGCACTAAATCTTGATCTGCTATGCCTGAACGAAGGAAAGCATTTTGCATTCGCTTGACAGCCTCCCAATTAATAACATCAGTAAATAAATCCAAGCCCAAACCGTCAACAAGTTTTTCAATGTTGCTAACGGCCTGGTCCGTATTCCATCCAGCGTCTACATGAAAAAGTAGCGGCCTTAGGCCCATTTTTTCTTTCGCAACGTAGGCGACATAAGAGCTATCTAATCCACCGCTGAGGCCGATAATACAATCGAAATCACATTTCTTTCCATCACGACGAATTGTGTCGGCAAGTTTTGCTAATTCACTGTCCTTTTTTTGGCCAAAACTCCAATCAGAAAGTATTGTGCTATTGAAATTCTCACAATAATCACACGTTCCATCCGGTCCAAATCTAATTGTCGGATCACTCGTATCCATCACACAAACTTTACATGCTTGATACATATAATTTATCCAAACTTATACTTCCGTTTTATAACACTTGTCATAAAAAATAGATTTTTTAAAGCCTTTTTTTGTAAGTTTTTTAATCGTGATATTCTGGGAAGAACCGTTTAGGAATTCATTTTTAAAATGGGTTTCTACTAGTTTGATAGATAAATTTATAGCTATGCAGTCAGACTGAATTTATTAAGTTATTTTAGTCGGTACCAAAAGAAACAATGATATCCCTTACCTAGGGGCATTAGTACGATGCCAATAATTTTAAATATAATATTTATTGCACTAGCTAAGAGCCTTTGGACAAGGCTTGGCCGCTCAACCCAAGATGATTGAAACTTGTTTTGGCGAAAAAATGAGTTGCTAGAAAACCCAATGGTGAAAGCTTTGTGCTTCTTAAAGCCAAGTTTATCAATAAAACTGTTTAAGGTTTTTAACGAGAAATAAATTGTATGGCTTGGCGGTGCAATCACTGGATCTTTTTCACCGTGTAGAGCGATGTTTAGTGAGGCAATGTTTGGTGTCATACCAATAAGTGATCCGCCAGTGGTCATTTTTGCAGTGAGCGTTGTAAATATATTTTTGATGCTATTATTCGGAAGATGTTCAATTACATCGAGCATGGTTACTACATCAATTTTGTTTGGTAGGTCTTCTATATTAGAAATTACCTTGTCTGCTGGTAACTCCAGCTTGTCGATCGCAAATTTTCGAAGAATTTTGGATGGCTCAAACAAATACGAATTCTTGAAACCCATTTCAGTACAAGTCTTAGTAAAAATTCCGGCCCCACCACCAAAATCAACAAGTACCGCCTCTTTACTATGAAGGGCACTAATCTCTTTAAGAATTCGACGCTTGGAAAGTGAGATCCTTTTAGCTCTCACCATAAGCTCTTCGGATGTTGATTTATCCAGGTGATTATATTCTGAATAATTAGCGCAAACGGAGTTTTTCTGATCACTGTTAGTGTAAAAGGCAATTACCGCTGCGCACTGGCTACAAGCCATCAATGTATACTCAGATAACTCTGCCGAGTTCAGTTCGAGAAAATTAGAGAAGCTCAGATTTCTATCGCAATTAAAACAAAATTCTATTCGCTGTGTCATTTCAATACCTTTCACAAATTACAATGATGATGCCAAACAAGAATTAAAACAGAAAATTTCGACTTACACACTGGCGTTATCTACTCACAAAGCTACATCGAATTAAACTTAAAGCCTCAGATCAAATTAGATTAAAAATTTACACGTCCTGATGCGAACCAACTTCATCGGTACAGTTTATTTTTTTGCAATATAAGCTGATGACGCAGTATCAACAGCAGAACGAATTCTAATAAGCTCAAGCACCTCTTCGTCACCTTGTTGATCGTCTGTTGGAGCAAACAGAGCTTTGCCCCGTGTATCAACATTCTCTGGTGGTTGTGTAAGGTAATATACTGCCATACTCTTTCTAAATTCAGTCTCTGGACAGTTTAACAACCCGGGCAACCCATGCCAGCTGTTACAGGTGGTGTCAAAAATAACTGCTCTATTAAATAATGGCTCGACTTCCTTTATTAACAAACCAGGTTTTTTAGAACTTTCATTACCCCAAAAACCTAAGTTACCACCCCAAGATGACTCCCAATTTGAATTTAAATAAACAATTATGTTTACCTTGCGTTGCAAGTTAAGTTTTGGGTGCAGTGAATAATCAAGATGTTGATTGAGCTTGCCACCACTTTTGTGAATATGCCAGCCACCGCCATTAAGCCCACCATCCGAGCTAAGCCTTATGTCATCAAATAGATAATTAGATAAAGTGCTGGTAAAGCCTTGTGAGTTCAGATGCATAAAAGCCTGGTATGTAAGCTTAGGAAAAAAATTCCAACTGTTGCAAGTCTTCTTCACTTCAAGAGCGTTACCATACTCGAACCATGAGTTGTCATCGAAGTCTGGAAAATCTTTCTCAAGCTGTTCCGCCACTTCATCCACAAAAAAATTATCGACGACGAGATGAGGGAAAGGGGCATTTTCTGTCCATCCCTCTGCAGCATTTTTAAGCGCATCTAAATTAATCATCATTTTATCCTTGTATACCTTATAGTTTTACTCAGTAAATTTGTTAGTTTAATTATCGTCAATTAAAAAGCGTATCAAAGCATCAATAAATACTACAAATTATTTATGTTTAAAAGTGTCCATTGTCTCAGATTTCCTCATTCTAAAAAGATAGGGTGAAACAAAATGCCGATAGATGGCATGATAGGATTTTTTATATTCCCAAAACTTCCTACCCGATAGCTTTCCTGTCGACGCATGATCATGATGGTATATTTTGAGTAAAGGGCAATAATAAACCATTGAGCCAACACTCTCTAGCTGGATAGAAAGATAAAACTCTTCACCATCAAGAAAACCTGGTGACCAAAGTTCTTGAAATTTTTCAAAAAAAACAGGGGTTAATAAATAACATGCACCATAACCTTGGTGTATATACCCGGGCACGTCATGGGTCAGGAAGTCTTTTCGCTGAACCCACCTTTGTAGTTTAGATGCGCAGTATGAAATAATTTTTGCTATTTGGTAGTTTGAATAGTAAATATCCCATACAATTTCTCTGAAGCGTGAAACCGGTTTTCTTACGTGTGGATTCTGATGCACATTATCTAGAGTAATTATATCTGGGGATACGACCAAGTTCTGCATTAATTCGTTGGCTTGTAGCTCCAGGCTAGTAAAAAATTGTCGCTGAAAGATTAAATCATTATTGCCAACAATAATAAATTGAAATTTAGATTTATTCTCTCGCAGAAAATTAATCCCAATATTAAGTCCATTAAAGTAGCCAACATTTTCACTATTAAAAATTAACTTAATATTGGGGTGGCGTCCAACACCATCAGCTAAAATCTTTTTTTCTATTTCACTTGAATCATTGTCAACAACCACAACTGAATAGTCACCGCCGATAGAACCCTCTTCTATAGACTTCAAAGCATTTAAAGTTAATTGTGAGTTATTAAAATTTGTAAAAACAAATCCCAAGTTAAGCATATTCACTAAGGTCTCCTTATAGAAATTATATTAATATTTTAAAATTAGGAAAGCAAAAATCATAGGTTACGATAGCACTCTAGTGCCACTATATTTAAATACTCTCTTCCGTAAAGTTCTCTCGACTTAATAGCTACTTTTTTTCGAGATTTAACGGTTTTTTGAACTGGGGGCCATATTGTTAAATCCAATCCATTACCAAGGAGGTCGCAGTAATCAGATACTTGATTAATCGAATTATTGTGAATTACGGTTAAGCCAGTCAAACAATACTCACCAAACTTTGTAGGTGACGCCACAAAGTTAAGCGGTCTTGGCTCACGAACCATTATAGCGAAGTCAGCTGCACAATATAAATCATTCATTTGATCGTAATTAACAGTTTTTATCATAATTTTTTCAGTGTCTAAACCTCGAAAAACATGTTCAGCTTTTGCTCGATCTATTGTTGCTATTAAAATTTTTGATTTGGGCAAGTTAATAATTTTTTTATAATACCACAGAAAACTTTCCAATGACTGATAACCAGTCATGCTACCAGAATAAATAAACATCTGTTCATCTTGACATAAACCTAGATCCATTCGCGCCATATGGCGCCGTTCCTCAGAAAAATAGAACTTAGTTCCCGGGACGGGGCAAGGAATTACATGAGTTAAAAGGTCAGGATTTAATGACAGCAGTTTTTTTTCAAGCGCAGAGCTTACAGTAATGCAACTTGAAGAATACCTACTAGCTATAGACCTGATAAAACGTTGGCGAGGCACTAACAGTACGTTCAATATTATTTTTTTGAACCACGTAAACTTATCAACAGTAAATTCTAATTCATCTACTAAATCCCCCCTACAATCCCAAATTACGGGTAATTTGTGTAATGGTTTCAATAGAACACATAAAAAAGCAGTATAATCAGCTCGAGCATGAATGAAACTATATTCCTGCTTTCGAAATAACCGAAGTATTTCGCAAACCAGTAAAAATAAATTATTTATAGTTGAAAAAGGAAAATATATATTCATTGCTCTTTTTAATATAACCTTAGTGGTTCCGCGTTTTTTGTAAGTGCTAAGGTTACCCTCACTCAACCTTCTATTTTTCTTCCATGGTTCAAAGGTAAGAATATCAAAATTATATCCAAGCTTAGCAAATGACTCACAATGCTCGATAACCTGCGACTGAAATATTGAGCTACCAAACCCCTCGTGTGTAACAAAAATTGCTTTCAGCTTTTCAGCCATGACCGAGCCCAGTGGATTGTACGGTCCTACCTTTTTTTGAAAAAAGGTGTAAATTGAATGCCACAAAGACTGCTAAAAATAGTGAGCCATTGCCAGCTAAGTCACCGGAAAACATTGCATTTATTAAATAGTAAAGAGACAGAGCACCAATAATAGATTTATTATATGTTTTACCTATAGCAGAAATCATCAATAATATAATTGCAATTCCCATTAATCCATACTCCACATGGAATTCTGCCAATATATTATGAGGGTAATAATTAAAGTCTCCACCCAGATAAAGCCGCCCAAATGACGCTATTCCATAACCTGAAAAACTTAATGGTATGTCCCAACTAAACTTCAACAAATCCATTCTTTGGTATAGAGAATAAAAATTTGTTTCGAACAAATAACTGTTCGACAAAAAAGAGATGGCAGTAAAAAATGAAATGACCATAAAAATAAAAAATAAAAGCAACGTTGACTTGGGTAAACCTCTACCCTTGACAATAAATAAAATGCTTGCGATTAGGCAAGCTATCAATGGAGTCCTAGACCCTACCAAAATCATGCAATATAAAATAAGTAAACATACTAATACATTAAAAATAGTCATCTTTTTTTTGATAGCTAAATTATAGCTAAAATAAACCAGCAAAGCTGCACCTAAGTGGCGAGAAATCCAAATAGGGTTATCAAGGCCGCTTAATACAAATTGCCCATAACCGTCACCTGTTTTAAATATCAAAAATATGATCAAAAAGGGGGCAATCGAGTACCTAAAAACGTCAAAACAAATTTTATTAGTTAATATAATACTATTAGGATAAACGTGCCTACTAGCCATAAAAAGTATGGAAATCAAAAATAATGGTACAAAAATTGTGTAGCTTAGGTACATTATTTTGTTTTGCGAAGTTTTAAAATCCACCGTTAAAGAAAAACTGTAGAATGAAATTAATAAAAATAACAGAAGAGCCAATGAAAGGTAACTCAGCCTAAAAGTATAAAGCTTTCCTGATGAATAACAAACGTAAATGACTAGGAATAATGATATCAAAGACACCAATAAGTAAGACGGCACGTCTATCCCCAGAACACCAAAAAAAACAGAAATAGTAGGCGGTGCTGCAATATAAAGTGTTGCTACCAGATATGGCAGTTGTCGATAGCCAATTTTACTTTTCATATTTATAATTAGGCATTATTATTCAGTACAAGCAAATAAAATTTACTAACATCAAAAACGCTCGTTCTCCAGCTAGCTTGCAAATAACCTAAACTCTAATGACACTCTAGTTTCATCTTGATTTATGTTTCTGGCCAAGCCGTGGACTAGATGCGACGAAAAAATTACCATTTCATCAACACTTGGCGATAAAGTCTTTAGGGCGCTACTCCCCCCCCAGCTTTTCACGCAATTTACATTGTAGTGTGTGCCATTCATCTCTATTCCCGCTTTTGTCCTGGATATATCACTTTCCTTTAAGAGGTGAGAGCCAGAAGCTACTGGCAATCCTGTACTGGAATTAACTCCACAAATTGGAACCCAAATATTGACCATTTGAGGTATTTTATTCTCAAGATCAAATACTTGATATACATCTTTATGTGCTGGATTGAAATTTTCACTTTGCGGCAAGTTAATTCGCGCAATGATTTTGGGCTCATAGCCTCCATTCGAAGTCCAGTTCAGTTTCTGAGAAAAATATTTACCCATTTCTCTAAGAAATGGTAAGGTATCAAAGTTGAAATCGTCTGGACTTAAACGCCGTGTTTCTAATATAACTTTCTGATGAGTATTATGGTCCACATATTTATGATAATTCTTCAGTTCAAAGTCTTTAGTTTCAACATTTACTCCATGCTTTTTCAAAATGTTACAAATTTCTCTCGTTAATGACCTCCTTACATTCGTTGCGTCAAAAAAATCAGCAGTCTTAATAATTGTATATCCGTCTTCATACCAATCCTGCGCTCGAGTTAAATCATTAAATTTTTCTGACAAAGCATTAGTCTCTCCGAAAAAGAAGTTTGTTGCTTCGTTGACAGTGCAACTAAAAGGGAGACCGTCTATTTCATAATTTAGTTTCATTAAAATAATCACTCCATTATTGAGTATATTCTTCCGTGTAGACCTAAGAGCAGCCTTCTACGGGTAGGTTAAACACGATCCAAGTCAATTAAGTGGTCATCCAAGTAATGTAAAGCTGTGGTTGATTTGATGTTAAAAATAGCGGTATTAATTGGATAAGTCAAAAAATCTGGTATAATTTTTCTTTGAGCCAATAGTACCCCTATAATCATAGCCAAATAACTATCGAGATATCTTCCCACTGGTATTAAATCCAATACTTACGAGTAATAACCACCATGGTCAAAAAATACATAAAATAATTCAAGGAAAATGCGTAAGTCACTCCAACAAGTCCAAAAGAATCTACAAAAATAACTGACAAAACCACATAGTTTACGCTAAATAAAATCTCAGTGGTAACATAAGCTTTTGTCATTGCTTTGGCTATCATTAGGTATGAAATGAGCCACGCCGCTAATTTAATAAAATCACCTATTAATTGCCACAGAAATAATTCGCGTATGGCCACGAAGTCCTTCGTAAAAACTATTATAATAATCTGATCTTTCAATAAAAATATGGCGAGGCCCATAATGAAAACAACTGGCAAAATTAACGCATATCCATACATTAATTCTTTTCGAAGTTCAGATTTATCATTTATTTCAGATAATCTCGGTAAATAATATACGCCCAACGCACTCGTCACTACGAGCAAATACATAGTGCTGATGTACATTATTGCTTGCCAATACCCAGCATCTGTCCAACTTAAATTACTGCCAATGTGGTTGCGCACTATTAACTGTGAGACTGGCAAAGTAGCAGCTGTGGTGAAGGCCATTAGGGAAAATGCGGCTAACTTTTTTGCCTCTGCTCTATTGAACAATTCTTTAAATTTTGAAAATTTTATTATTTTATGGTTCCACAAAAACCATATTATTATAAAAAATATTACTGACTGGTTGGTAACGAGCGCCAAAAGCGCACCATCTAAGCCAAAGAAAATAACTAATAAAGAAGTAAAAATCAGACCATAAACACTTTGGGTTATATTTATTTTTGCCCAGAGCGAAATTTCCTTTAAACCATTTACAATCGATATCAGAATATTATTCATAACGAAAAGTACTATAGTGAAACCGAATACAATGAATATATAGGAATATCTTTCTGTTTTTAAAAAATACTCAGAGAGTTGACTTGAAAATATTATAAGCCCAAAGCTTGCCAGCGCAGAACAAGCAAAGCTGATTTTAATTGCTGTGCTAAATAATAATGGAAGACGTCTATCTTCCTCGCCATACTCAGCAGTATATTTAGTAACTCCATTGCTAATTGCCCCATCAGCTATAGTTGTAGCTAATTGACTAAAATTTTGAAGTTGCCCAATTAATGCTAACCCTGAAGGACCAACATAAACTGAAACTATTTTATTAATCACAAAAGCAGAAATCACTTTGATGAATGTAGCCAGGCCACTCACCAACGCAGTCTTAACTAAAGCCATTTAATGCTGTTCACTTTATGTACGACTTCCTCGACATGCTCTATCGTCATGGTCGGACTTATAGGTAAACTCAACAATTCGCGGCCCATGGCCTCTGAAATTGGATAGCTCTGCGCAGGCCAGGTTTTATAAGCTTTTTGATGGTGTGGAGCAATTGGATAGTGGATCAAAGTTTCCACACCCATTTTAGTCAAGCTATCCTGAAGATAATCACGCTGGAGTGAGCGGACGACATAAAGGTGGAAGGTATGGTCCCTTAAGTTATTGTCAGCTAAACTTTTACAGTTACTAGGCAATTTTATATTAGGATTTAGAATAGATTTATTATACCGGACAGCAATTTCTCTTCTTCGTTGAGTTTCAGTATCAAGGTATTTTAATTTTACACGTAAAAATGCAGCTTGCATTTCGTCTAACCTACTATTTACACCTTGATATTGGTTTTCATATTTTTTGAAGCTGCCATAATTGCCCAACGCCCGAATAGTTTTTGCTAATTCAGAGTTGTTAGTGGTCACCGCACCCGCATCACCCAATGCACCCAAGTTTTTTCCTGGATAAAAACTAAACCCTGCGGCATCGCCAAAACTCCCAGCCTTTTTATAATCATGTATAGCGCCGTGTGATTGTGCTGAGTCTTCTAGTACTAAAAGACCATGGTCTTTTGCTAAACTTAATATTTCTGCCATCGGGGCAAGCTGTCCGTAAAGATGCACCGGCAGTATCGCCTTGGTTTGGGGCGTCAACGCGGTAGCAATTTTTTTTGCGCAGATATTAAATGTTTCAGGATCTGGATCAACTAATACCGGCTTTAAACTATTTTCTGATATGGCCAATATGCTCGCTATATAGGTGTTAGCAGGAACAATGATCTCATCCCCATCACTCAAAAACCCCATTTCTTTCCATGCACGAAGCGTCAAAATTAACGCATCCAAACCGTTTCCAACTCCCACACAGTGTTCAACGCCACAATATTCAGCGAACTCAAGCTCAAAGAGCCTGACCTCAGATCCATTGATAAACCAACCAGACTCAATTACTCGACTTGAGGCCTCTTTAAGCTCTTCATGATATTGGGCATTTAATGTTTTCAAATCTAGGAAGGGAATCATCGGCCACCCCAATCTAATGAAATTAAATTGTATATAAATTTAATTTTCGTGCCAAGAAAAAATAAAAACAGTAGCATACTTTAAGTATCCAACAAAAAATTATTAATTATGGCCAGTACGGATAATTTGTTAATTGGTGACATTCACTCTACCTCACGACAAAATTTTTATCATTTCTATTAAATAAAGACAGCGTACGACCTGTACTAACTTTCAGCACCCATCAATTAAATTTTTTGCAGTTTGTTAGCACTGAAGAAATAAGTATACATAATATTTAATTATTTTTGCTCTAGCAATCTATATAATATAACTAATACAAATCTGAACCTTTTGGAAAGAAAAGCCGATACAACTACAAACTAGTTTTGATTTTTTAATATTTGTAAAAATACCGTACGATAATTAGATACTTACGTAGTGCCAAAGCCCCTCTATAAATGAAACTATATAACTTTGTATTAATCAAACGTTCTGCCTTGAAAATATCAAATTCACTTTTGTCTGCTATTTTCTTATTTATAATCGCCAACAGTGCATCTGTACAGCTTTCCGTAGAATGTTTTGTTAAAGCGTGTTTGTAACACTTCTCTCCAATGAAATTACCTTGGTCCTCACTGACTTCTGATATTAGGTTTTCCAAGGACTTTGTGCGGAGATTTCCTAACTTTATATCTGCACCCAAATCAAAATTTTTCTCCTCATACAGCCAACTATATTTGTGGGTTTTTGGAATTCTAGATCCTGAATAGTCAACCACTGCTGTCGGTATTTTAAGATTCGCAATTTCGAGGCAAGATCCGCCCATAGCTATACCAACATCGATATTTTTCTTTAGATACGTATTTAATTCCATACCTTTAAGAACCCCAACAAGCTTTACTGATACTTTTTTTTCTTTTGCAAAATTTACCAGTCGGCCACTTTCAACTCCATCACCAATTATATGAAATATAATGTCATTGTGATTACCGGAAGCAGCAATATCTTCCATTATTTTCACAATAGAATGAATTTTATCATGTTGAAGCCTACCAAGCCAAGCTAATGAAATAATCTTCTCAGAGGTTTTTTTCAAATCAACTTCGCCACCCAGTTTTTTGCCAACAGGAACCGGCACAAAGTTGTCTGTTTCAATCTTAATATTTAACTTTTCTTTAAAACTATCCATTGAGGCTTTATTCATAAATATTATCGTGGCATCATCTGCCATTTCCCCAATGTTATCTCTTATTTTTTTATCTCCTAGCCTAAAAAAAGACCGGCCGCGTTTGTAAAGTGAGTTCACATCCTCTACATGCAAGGAATAAAGCAGAAAACTACCATTTAAACATTTTGGGTCTATCATAAACCTTAAATCCACTAGGTGAGGGAAGGGTACGATGGTTATCGAGTTGTTTGGAAGTTGAACACCGCGCACATAATCAATAAAATCGATATTAGATGACAACTTTAAGAAGTCTCGCATAAATCCGTCAGCATAATCGACAATTGCAACCTTGAAATCTGATCTTCCTGCCACTTCCTGAGCAAGTCGCGCAAAATGTATTTGAGCTCCTCCAATATTTTTACTTGGATACATAAACACAAGAGTATTCTGGACACCCAACAACATTTGACTGTCTCTGTTCATTCTAACGCGCCACAAAAGTCTATGACACAGTCGAAGTTTCCCCACTCTGTTTTCTGAATTGCCTTGAATTGGCTATGAGCAACAAGGATAATCTTGATCTGAGCATGCTGTAAGGCAGTCTCGTGGTCGCAAAACGTTGCAGACGAGTTTAAACTTTCTGGAGCCATACTCAAATTTGGCTCAACAGCAAGTACTTGGCCCATGAAAATATTAGAAATTTCGTTTGCAATCATAAGAGCTGGGCTCTCACGCAAGTCGTCGATATCAGGTTTAAACGCAAGTCCAAAGCAAGCAATTGTAACATCTTCCTCTTTAAGATCAGCATCTTTGTTTACTCGCAGAAATTCCTCAATTGCTTTCCTTATTTTTAAAATCACCCATTCAGGTTTATTTTCATTTACTTGTCGTGCCTGACGTATCAACTTTGCTTCTTTGGGCGATTTTGTTGCAATAAACCAAGGATCTACAGCTATACAATGCCCGCCAACTCCGGGCCCAGGCTTTAAAATATTCACACGGGGATGACAGCTAGCTAATTTGATTAGTTCCCAAACATTAATTGAAAGGTCATCACATATTAGAGACAATTCATTAGCAAACGCGATGTTGACATCACGAAAAGCATTTTCAGTAAGTTTACACATCTCAGCAGTTCGAACATCTGTTATAATACACTCTGAATTGAGAAATATCTTATATAATGACACCGCAAGGTTGGCACATTCCGATGTCATTCCGCCTACAACGCGGTCATTATTAATCAACTCATGTAACACATTACCTGGTAGTACGCGTTCTGGGCAATACGCTACATGAATATCAGACTTTTCAGTATTACGTTTTGGGAAAATCAAATCTTTACGTTCAGCTCTTAGCCATTCGCACACAAGCTCAGTGGTTCCAACGGGACATGTGGACTCCAAAACTACAAGGTCGCCCTTCTTCAAAACAGGAGCAATTTTTTTAATAGCCGCTTGAACAAAGCTGGTGTCAGCTTGTTTGTCGTTGTTGATTGGTGTTGGAACCGCTATTATAAATGCATCAGCAGGTTTAGCTATAGTGTTTGCCTTTAGGTATCCGTCCGAAACAACTGCCTTGATCAGTACATCCAGACCAGGCTCCACAATATGGATTTCGCCATCATTAATAGTGTTTACCACGTCTTGGTTTACGTCAATTCCGCTAACTTCTATTTTCCGTGAAGCAAATAGCGCCGCCGTTGGTAAACCTATGTAACCAAGCCCAACCACGGAAATTTTTCTAAGACTCATCTTCTCTCATGCCTTATTTAAGAATTGTAACCTAATATTTACTTTGAAGCTAACACTTCTAAAATCCGTTTACATGCATTCCCATCTCCATAGGGATTATGAGCTTGTGCCATGCTGTCATAAGCTTCTTTATCTGTTAGGAGGTGCTTGACTAGATTGAAGATTCTTTCTTCGTCCGTACCTACAAGATTAACAGTACCAGCGCAAACAGCTTCCGGTCTCTCTGTAGTGTCTCGCAATACTAAAACTGGGATACCCAGCGCCGGCGCTTCCTCTTGAATACCGCCTGAATCTGTCAATATTAAAGTTGAATTCATCATTAGAAAAACAAAAGACAGATACTCCTGAGGTTCTATAAGATAAACGTTTTTTAATTCACCCAATATACGTTTCACCGGATTACGGGCCTTTGGATTTAAATGCATTGGATATACTATTTGAATGTCTTTAAATTCAGTCGCAATTCGGTACAGAGCATGACAAATATTTTCAAAACCTGAACCAAAACTTTCGCGACGGTGGCCAGTGACTAGTATCATGCGTTTCAGTGGGTCAATAAAATGATAACTTCTTTGCAATTTTTCCCTGAGAATCTTATCCTTTTCTATGATTCCTTTGATTGAATGTAGCGCATCAATTACGGTATTTCCAGTAACAAAAATGTTATTTTTAAAAACATTCTCGGCTATTAAATTAGATTGCGATGCTAGCGTTGGGGCAAAGTGGAACTTAGTTATGCTTGCAGTCATTTTTCGATTAGCTTCTTCAGGCCAGGGGGAATAAATATTTCCAGTTCTTAGGCCCGCCTCAACATGGCCAACTGCTATCTGTTTAAAATATGCAGCTAATGCTGCGGCAAAAGTAGTAGAAGTATCGCCATGGACCAACACAAGATCTGGTTTAAAACTATCCAAGATTGGCATTAAACTAAACAGTATTTTGCTGGTTATGTCAGTTAAAGACTGATCTGGGTTCATAATATTTAAATCATAATCTGGTTGGATATTGAACAGCCTAAGAACTTGATCAAGCATCTCGCGATGCTGCGCTGTAACGCACACCTTTCCCTCAAAGCGGCTATCTTTGGCCATTGCATTTACCAGAGGAGCCATTTTGATAGCTTCAGGGCGCGTCCCAAAGATTATTAAAATTTTCTTTTTCATTATACTATTATCAAACAAAATATATCAATTTCAAGAAAACTTTTAACAAACATTTTCTTAAGCTATCAAACAGGTTGCACTATTTTCAAAAGCGAAAATAGTTCGTCAATTTTCGAAAAAAGTCTGTGTTTTTTTAATTTAGTGGAGTTAACTACTGAGATCCATAAGCACATCAGTCACAATAAGCCGTGTCTAACAAAAAAATCATTGACCTTTGGTTACTTTTATAAATTCAGAATATGGGTAAAAATAATCATCCGCATCATATAACTCTGACGCAAGGACTAAACAGACTGCATCGGGAGAGAAATTGTAGATTTCGCGCCACATCATCCTTGGAACATAAAGCCCTTTGGTCCGGTCCTCCAAGCTATAGGATTTTGCGAACTGTCCATCGTCTAGTTTGACTTCAAAGCTTCCGTTAATTGGAATTAGTACTTGCTGCAGATCCCTATGGCCGTGCTTTCCGCGCACTGAATCCCTTGGGGCGCCATACAAATAATAGAGCCTTTTAATATCGAACGGTATATCAATACTGTTTTCAGAAATAACTAATGATCCGCGCTCATCAGAGTAGTGGTGCAGATTGAGTATTTGTACATCTCTTAACAATTAAATCGCCTTTAACATAAAAACTATGGGTTTTCTAACTAGAAACAGCTTTTTTTTCGCTATTTAATAAATGCTTTAAATGGATCTTTAAATTTTTTAGCAGTCCTTATTCTTTCATTCAAAATTTAAATCCAAAAAAAATTATTAATTATTTTGCAGTTAAACTGGTAAATTGCAAGCGCTACGTTCACCAATTCTCCCAGACATGCAAAGATAGCTTTCATAAATTACACTATTTTCTGCCATCCAAAAGTTAAGATCTTAGTAGAAATAATACTAAAAACTTATACTTTTCCAATTCTGTAGACCACAGCATGACTTTAAACAAATTCACATTTACCTCGTCAAGTTTTTACAATAAAAATGTGACGTTCTCTTTTCTAATGGCTCAGGTACACCTTTTTGCACACAAATCGCACTCCTCTTAAGAATAAATTTCTTTAGACTTTAATCCTTAAAATATATTTTTCCTTTGAAACCCATTTACTACGTTTGGGACTGCTCTTCACAATAAGTCAACCAATCCATAACCAAGTTTTTGAAAAAATTCTTTCTTTTTGTCATAGTTGCTTCTACGAATTTCGTACCACTCATATTTAATATCCTCTTTAACCATTTCGGCCATTCCAAATAACTTATGAAGTTTTTTAGTATGTTTAGCTCGCTGATCGACAGCAAAAGATCCACAAAGATTTTTATTGAAAAACTCAAACCCAATTTGATAAACACTTAACATAACATCAATAGCGAGTTGAGGCGAACAATCTGGTTTGCAAACAAAACTTTGCCAATTAAAATCACAACCATCTTTAAGTTCAGTTATTCGTACTAGCCCGTTGAATTCATTTTTTGCTTTATCAAAAACTTTAAAATAGATTTCGTCAAAAAAAATATTCCTAAAGTGATAAGATTGTAAAAAATTAATTTGTTCTAGCGGATCTTCTGAAGACACATTTAAAAAACTTCCTTTTGTTCTACTTCTTATTTTGACAATTAATTTAGCGTCTTCAATTGAGCCGGGCTTAAGTGGAACTAAAATTGAATGACAGGCCTCAAAAGACTGTTTCTCAAAGACCTCACTGCTTAACATATTATCCTCGATAGCCATTATCACAATAAATAGATGAGCCAGTTAGCGATTTATTGCTTTCGACTAATTCTAGGCACTTTACCAATTCATCAATTTCAACAAAATCAGCAATACAAGATCTATCCATTAAATTTCTGATTTTTTGATCGGAAATTTCATTAATTAAGCCATAATCAAAAAAACCAAGTGAAATTATGTAGAAGTATTTTTCCATTTTTGCATATTCAAGTGCTAATGATTTAACAGCAGCTTTAAGAGCAGCCTTTGTTGCTGAATATAAGACTATACCTTTATCTCCATATTCTGCTCGGGATGAACTTAAAAATATAAAACGCACATCCTTAGAGAGTTCTTTTTTCAGGAACATTTGGGTCAAAAGCATTGGAGTATGAAAATTAACGCGCCATATGTTTTCCATATCTGCAGCATCTAGATTGAAAAATGGTTGTGGATCAGATATACCATTAAAAAATAATATTATGGTCTTTTCCTTAACAGGAAGTTTGGCAATTGCTTGAAATACAGATTCTGGTGTGTACTCATTTACTATAGCCTGAAATTCCGTAGGTATTTCGGCTAGTTCATTTGATCTAGATATTAAAAAAATTTCTTCTTTATTTGTGATTTTTTTATAAACCGCTATGGCTAACTGGGATGCAGCACCAATAAAGATAAAGCGTTTAGACATTACAGGGTCTTAATATTAAAAGATGAGCCTGCAATCCAACACCAAACCCCACCATTAGAATTAAGTCATCTTTTTGCAAGGGTTCTTCTTCATTCGAGTCTTCTATCAGTATTGGAATTGTCGCCGATACGCTATTCCCTCTTTTAACAATGTTAGAAGCAATCATTAGTCCTGGCTTTGAAAAAAGACTTTCTATTCTGGATACGACTAAAGCAGAACCTTGGTGACAAAACAGCTTTGTTATAAGGGGGTATTTTTTAAAAGCTCGTTCAATTAAAGGGACAACGTGGGTACCTAGAAATTGAAATACTGCCGTTCCATCCATCAACAGCGATTCATTATTTTTAAAGCAAATTGCATCAGCAGTATTTCTTTTAAAAACAAAATCTTGATGTATTAATTCAAATTTTGTCGGGTCAAAAAAGGTGGCTGCAGATGCGTCGCTGAAAAGACAGCTAGTAGCTCTATTATTATCTACGTCTCGTACACTATAGGTTTCACTACAAACTATCATTGTCGGGGTTTTAAGTTTAAAACTAAGTGCTACAGCATCAACAAACCCCGTACAGCCAGCGTTCAGATCATATAAACGGGTAGACTCTGAAAAATTTAAAACTGATGCTATTTCAGAACTATTTCCAGGAAAAGAAAGGTAAGGGCTTTCCGTAACCGATATCAAATTTTCAACCCTCTCGAGTGACTTTGGATACATTTTTGCTAATTCTTTTGAAGCGGCTAATCCTAACGATAAGGTGTTTTGTTCTGGTCCAGCATGCTTCAAGAAAGCGGGGCCAGTTTTATTAATAAAAGCAGAAGGGTTTTCAACTCCTTTAAGCTCCAAGAACTTGCTAACATCAAAGTCGATGCGCCCAAATTGAAAGGTAGAAACTAATGATTCTCGTATCACTTTGTTGAGCTTAATTAAGTGCGTTAAATATGTCACCAAGATTTGTCATGGCTGATAAACCATCAATTTTTGATGCGCTTCCCTCTGTCTCTTTGTCAAGAGCGAATAAAATGGTAAGATGACCCAAAGAATCCCATTCTTCTAAATCATCTGAGGTCGTTCCTAAAGATATTTCATTCACGTTTATTTCCAGTGCCTTGGCAATGCAAATTAAAAAGTCATCTTCATTCATTTATTTTCTCCAACATAAATACATATTTTCCTAATTTTCTACACCTATGGTGACGTATTGTGCAATAGCTTTTTTTGAAGTTTTTCTCAGAAAAAATGTCAAATTGAGATATAGCTGAAACTCATCAGTGCAAGTTTTTAAAGTACTTCCAAGAACACCACAGTCATTCTATTAGACTAGCGTCTTTAATTTTTTAACGATTAAATGTACAATCTAGAGCTCACCGCGCTAATGGCAGAGTAGTATTTCTAGATCGGTCCAAAGCAAAAATAAATATTTGATATTTAATCAAATGTAATTGTAATTCAGTTAAACGTCGTGATTAGAAATATAAAAACAACAGAAAAATCAATGTTATTTCAGGAATAAGAATGTTGTAGTTAGTATTTATTAGTAACTCTACTAAAAGAACTCAACTTTTCGTTCAGTAAACTTTTCCTTACTTGGTATGGAGAAATTAGGGTTATAGTGCATTTTCACATCACCAAAGCTCCAGTGAGTAACTTGGGACTTTCGTTGCAGAGTCAAATCTTTACGTTCTGGTGAGCCATGAAGCAGGTTTGCCGCCCAAATTATGCAGTCCCCTTTTTTCATTTCGGGTGTAATTGTTTGGATTGAATTCGCCTCCAAATACTCTTTCACCCATTCTTCATAAAGTGAATATAGTTTTTTCACATCTGAAATGCTCGAAGGTAGATTTGGAGAAACCATGGAAAATTCGAAAATATCAAATTTATGACTTTTTGGCACTATCTGCAAAGGCCCCGAGTCAGGATCTATATCCTCTAAAGCAATCCAAGTTCCGGCAAGCAATAACTCCGGAACTGTGCCAAAGTGAACGTAGTCAGAATGAAGCGGTTGTTGTGTGGACTCTATAAAATTTATGGTAGAAAACGCAAGTGGTTTTGATGAGTATAGATGTGTCAGCGCTTCCATAACCGATGGGTGCTTTGCCAATTTGTTACAATTCTCTGAAAATTTATGACTTTCTACTATTCTTGGGGATTCATTGTAAGAATAGATTTTAGAATTGGTCTTGAACTGGCCAGACTCCAAATGATTTTTAACGTCAAGATTAACGGCGTCGATTAACTCATTATCGTTAATATTGAAAATTATATAGCCATCATTATCAAATTTATTTTTTCTTTCTTCTAACTCATTCATAATAAATTCCTAATTGTAACACTTCAGAATGGAAGTTTTTGCGGTAAAAATACCAAAATTCTTTTTGATTTCCCAATTTTGGCACGTCAAAGGTAAGTTTTCATTTTGAATTTTATCAATTAATTTTTCTGGCATAGGCCATATTTTTGACGAGACACATTCAACATTATTGAAAATTTGGTTTACCTTTGAGTAAAGTAATTCAGTATTGGCGAGTGATAACATAGGAATAATAAAGATACCGCCCGGGTTTAAGAATTGTCGGATTTCATCGAGAACATCTGACACTAATGATAATCCATCCTCACCAGTGTTACAGCTTACGCCTGCATACCAATCAGATTTTTTGGCGATTGTCGCGCTTACAGCAGCTACGTCGCAAGACACCAGGTCAAATTTTGACCCAACCCACGGGTCTAGTAAATGTCCCACCCTATAATCGGCGTTAATATTTGCCTTAGTGGCAAGGTGCTTAGCCTGCAAAATAGACTCTTCGGAATAATCGCTACCGCTAATCTTTATTAAATCTTTCTTTTGCGCAACACTTCTTAAAATGTTCCCATCGCCACACCCAAGGTCTAAGCAGCTACTTTTAGACAGTAACTTTAAACTAGATATTGCTGAATCAATGAGCTCGCTGGTCAAATTTCGTTCAAAAATAGCCATGACCGTTGAGATCTCCTTGCTTTAAACTATAATCTAATTCTGTCGGAACATAGTTTGAACTGCCATTAATCTTTAACCATAGCATTGGCTTCATGTCCAGACATAAAACAAGTACATTTTCTAATATGTCTAAATTACTAATCAATATATTTACTCTTAAATTGATATTTTTTTGGTAGTGAATAACTTGCTGTAATAGTTCATATTTTTTCTTTTTACGCACAAAAAATTTATTTGTAGCCAAAGATTTCTCACGAATAACTTTTAAAGTTAACAAATAAGAATATTTTATCTTTTGCGAATTATATTTAAAATTTGAAAGTTTTATAAAACCCATATCAATTAATGATGTTAACAAAAAATAGGCAGATCCGTTAGAAATTCCAACTTTTTGGGCAATTTCACGCGTAGTCATTTGAGAGTTTTCATTTATTATTTGAAACACTTTAAACTTTACTTCTTCCTGATGCTCAATACGACGACTAGCCATGAATAGCTACCGCACAAAGCTTTGAAACAAAGCTTTGTGATTTTAATATAATTGACTTAGCTATTGCCATCAAATTCATAGATAAACATGCATGTTACAACATCTACTGTCAACGATATATTTGTATTATAATGAGACTATATATTGAAGGATATATTTTATTTATATGATATAAATCATAATAATTATAAAATAATGATTAATCTTGATGAGGATAATCAAAATAATACTAGTAATTTATTATTTATTAGAGAATATTAGGAATTATTAAATATTTTTTTCAAAAATGAACGCTAATTCATAGGTATATTTACATGTCAAAAGAGTGGTTCATTCTACAGTTTAAATCCAATTCTCACCATCTAGCGGCAAAAAATTTAACCCGACAAGGATTTGAAACATTCTTACCCTTACATGATGCCACTTCGCGAAGATTATCTCGATTTATAAATACTTCTAAACCTCTGTTTCCAGGCTACATGTTTATCAAGTTTGATAGAGCAGAATCCGAGTGGCATAAAATAAACAGTACTTACGGTGTATCTCGCTTAATTACTTTTAATTCTATTCTCAAATCAATTCCTACCACATTTGTTGATAGTTTGATGATGCGATACGATTTATCCGGTAAATTACTGCCTATACAAAAATTAAAAAAAGGCGATCATGTGACGGTTTTAAAGGGACCTTTTGCAAATTTTATTGCAACTGTTGAAAAATATGAAGCAGATCAACGCATATGGATTCTTATGGATTTAATGGGCAGGAAGACAAAAATTCAAACTCAATCAGATGACCTTAAACTATCAAATTGATGTATTTACTCAAATTTAATTATTCAATTCCATAACCAGTTGGATTAAGTTTATTCCAACGCCAAGTATCTTCACAAATGTTTCTTATATTTCTTTCTGCTTGCCAATCCATTTTTACAAATGCCTTTGAGGAATCTGCCCAAAAGGCAGCAAGATCTCCGTCCCGACGAGGTGAATATTTAAATTTAATTGTAACACCAGAAGTTTCTTCAAAACTTTTTATCAACTCAAGAACAGTCGTGCTTTTTCCCCCTCCAATGTTTAATATTTCAAACTTATCCAGCTTACTTTGATTTAAAGCACCTATATGCGCCAGAGCTAAATCTACTACATGGATATAATCCCTTGCTCCAGTTCCATCTGCAGTCTCATAGTCATTACCAAAAATATTTAAATGTTCACACCGCCCACCGGCTACCTGTGCAATATAGGGCATTATATTATTAGGCGTTCCAATTGGCTCTTCTCCGATTTGACCAGTTTCATGAGCACCAACAGGGTTAAAATACCTGAGGATAGTACCCTTTCGTTTTTTATCTACTTTTATCCAATCGTGTATTATATTTTCGATCATTAACTTTGTGCGCCCATATGGATTCACTGGATGAGTTGGGTGCTCTTCATCATAGGGTAGATATTGGGGTTTACCATAAACTGTAGCTGATGATGACAAAACAATATTATTACACTCAGCCTTAGACAT
>MDSY01034419.1_pt1 | contig 24089 bp, 25 predicted proteins | sample 811131 | NCBI WGS metagenome assembly MDSY01 (sample SAMN05326643, study PRJNA326480) | marine metagenome | isolation source: seawater | place: Atlantic Ocean: South West | collected 2010
ATGCAGTCGCTTGATCAACCATATAGTAATATAAGTTACTTGTCAATTGAGGGCTGGAAAAATCAGGGCTATATTGTTGTATCTTATTGGTTGTGAAATCATCAAAAAAAGGAAGTGCGATTGTATCTGTCGAATAAATAAAGGAGCTATCGATCGTTCCACTTTTGAGCTGCGGCTGAACATTTTGAAAATAATTTTGAGTCAATGGGCCAAGCTCTATCTGTCCAAAAGAAATGTTTAATATCCAAATCGGAACTAGGATAAAAATACAGCGCAATGAATTCATTCGAATGGATTTTCTGAAGCTGCTATGCCAGCATTAATAAGGATTGTAATATGCTTTGACCTTTCGAGTGTTTTATTTTCAAAATACTCGGGAGACTGCCCAAAAACAAGTGCGTTAAGCGTATCTGATTTAGTTTCACAATCATTACAAATTGTTGAAAATGATTTAAACCCTTTACTCTTTAACAAATTGACCGCATCAGCATAATTCATTCCGACGAGATTTGGAAGCTCAAGTGAAACACCAACCTCATTGCGGCCAACTACTAAGGTTATTGCCGAACCTTTTGGGATGCGAGATCCAGCTACAATTTTCAGTCCATCATGTTTTTGTTCTAAAACAGATCCGTCTGCCTCAGTGGTGGGTTCATATTCAATGGTAAAGGTAAAACCTCTACTTTCTAATCTACCCTTAGCGAACTCAACCTCGTCATATAACAAATCGGGCATTTCAGTAAGCTCACGTTTTTTGGATAGCCTAAGACCAATAACTCTATTTGATTTCACATGAACTTTTGACAAACTAGTGGGCTTAAGCATTTGTTCTTTCACAATGCCATTCGGCTCATTTGGATCATATATGCTATCTAAAATCTCATAGCTCAACCCTAAATCTTCAAGTTTTAGCTTGGCGTCTACGGCAGACAAGCCCAAAAGATTTGGTACTGGGACTTGCTCTCCGTGATTTGTAAATACATTGAGATAACGCATCGTTCCATAAAGAATCCCTCCATAAATACAAGCAAGGAGCAGTATGCTGAACAAAAAAGTTCGAGACCAAAAAAACTGCTTAATCAAAAGAAATATCCTGAGCCTAAATATGGACTTGAGCTTATTTTTCACACTGTAAATATAAAGTCTTTTAAAGAACTAGAAGTTTGGCGTTAAGGAGTGAGTAGTAAAGAAATCCTCAATATATTCTACGGCTTCTTCAGGTGTGTCTACTAGCCTAAAAAGATCTAAGTCTGAAGGCGAGATGTTTTTCTCTGCCGCCAGCATCGTTTTTTTAATCCAGTCAGTCATTCCCGACCAATATTCTTTACCTACTAATACGACAGGTCTCCTTGCGATTTTTTCAGTTTGAATTAATGTAAGCGCCTCAAAAAGTTCATCCAATGTTCCAAAACCTCCTGGAAGGGCAACAAAGGCCTGTGAATACTTTACGAAAATAACTTTACGCACGAAAAAATAATCAAATTCTAGATTGTGTGCTGAGTCAATGTATGGATTGTGGTTTTGTTCGAAAGGAAGATCAATGTTCAATCCAACAGAAGGACCAACTCCTTTTTGGGCGCCGCGATTTGCTGCCTCCATGATACCAGGTCCACCTCCGGAGATTATACCGTAACCTCTTTTAGACAGCTCCTCGGCCAAATCAACCCCCAGTTTATAGTGTGGATTTTCTTCAGGCGTTCTTGCCGAACCAAAAATAGACACACACGGCCCTATTTTAGACATACGGTCAAACCCTTCAACAAACTCTGACATGATTTTAAATATCGACCAACTATCGTTGCTTTTAATGTCATTCCAATCTTTTCTACTATTTACCATATGTTATTGATTTTGCCTTAAATGTAGTGTAAATTTGATAACGTAGAAATCTAGGATATATTCTCTAAATTCGGAACATGAGGCTAATTTTATTTTTGATGTTATTTTCGTTCGTTTCAAGTTCAGAAGCACAAGATCTGCAGGACACCTCATATACTGAGTTTTCAATGCAACGATTCTCATGGTCAACGGCAAGTGTTGGAGTTGTTAGCCTAGGAAGTATTTATGGGCTCAGCAAGTTGTGGTATAGTCAGGAAAACAAGGGCTCCTTTCACCTATTTAATGATGCTAAAAACTGGATGCAAATGGATAAACTAGGTCATTCATTTTCTTGCTATCATATGACACGAGGTCTAGACGCTCTTTATTCATGGACCGGCTTAAAAAAAAGAAATAGTCTTTTCCTAGCCGCTAGCATAAGCTTTGGTTATTTTACCACTATAGAGGTTCTCGATGGCTTCAATGAGGCTTGGGGTTTTTCACTGAGTGATGTAGGTTTTAATGCAATTGGTGTTGGACTATATGTCTTTCAAGAGCATTATTTCAAATCCCAGATTTTTAAACCCAAATTTTCTTTTCATCAAACACGTTTTGCGGAACAAAGACCGGAGGTTCTTGGAAGTAACCTTATTGAGTCCATTCTAAAAGATTACAATGGACAAACATATTGGCTTAGTTTTTCTCCTAGCCAAATAGGTATTCAAAAATGGCCAGACTGGCTGATGCTCAGCTTTGGACATAGCATTAGAGGAAGGTTAAAAGGGAATGCTACAAGCTATGAAGGCATCACTAGTCACAGAGAGTTTCTACTTTCACTGGATCTTGACCTCAGCAAGTTAAAGGTGAAATCGAAATTACTTAAAGGTTTATTCGAGGCATTGAACACCTTAAAACTACCCTTTCCATCCTTGATTTATGCCAACGGAAAACTCAATGCGCGTCCTATATATTTTTAGCGTTTAGCTGTATCTCGTAAACCTGATTCCAATACTTTCCCGTCAACCAAAAACTATTCGTGCTGCTCCTGAAGGCGATACCATTTGGAACATTTGTTGCGGAAGCTTTTCTAAGAATCTCTTGAAGGTCAATATAACTTTCTACAGCTCCTGATTCTGGATTAATGATGACAATCTTTGTGAGGTTCATGCGCGCGTCGTGTTGAAATCGCTGCTCGCTCATCCATACATTTGCATAAATTCGTCCATTGACATAATCAAGCTCATTCAAGTTTGTCACAGGTCCTCGATCAGAGTGGACTTCAATTGTTTTTGTAACCTCAAAATCGTTCGGATCTCGAAATGTTAGTTGATTGGTGCCATTAGACATAATGATGCTCGCTCCATCATTACACAAACCCCAACCTTCGCCTTGATAACTCAAGGTGTCTAAGATATTTAACCCTTCCAAATCATAGACGAAACATTGTTCATCTTGCCAAGAAACCTGGTATAACTTAGAGCCAATTATTGTAATGCCCTCACCAAAAATCGGATTCGGTCGGTTTACCTGACTTATTGAAGCGCCTGTTTTAAGATTGATTTCCGCTACCATTGTTGCATTCGTTTGGCGTGGATTACCTGTTGACTCGTAGAGTTTATCATTAAAAAACTCATAACCTTGGGTGAAATTGTTCGGATTGTGCGGATGGGTATTGAGTAACTCGAATTGTTGCTCCTGAAGCACATTTGGAGCATTTACGAATAGAAATCTTTCGTCATTATTTACGAGCTCAGCTGATGAAAACCCGCTTAACTCAATTGAATAAGTACCCAAAGCATATCCTTGTGTTGGGATTTGAAAGGTCAATGCTTCACCCTCGGACCATCCCCTTTTTTCTTCTGCCTCCCATGATTTGACTAGGCTGCCATTTAAAGAAAGTTCAATTCTATCAATATTCTGACCTGCATTCATTGCGAAAACAAATGGTTTTCCTTGCTGAACAGATAAAAAAGTACTTGAAGATTTAAATCCAAAATCAATATACTCCTGAGCATTGGGATCAGTTTTCCCGATATATGGAAGAACAAAGGCAATCACTAAAACAATAGCCAATACAATCGCTCCTATTTTTTTCATTTCAAGTCATTTAAAATGATTGCAATTTCATTTGCATCTATTGCCGAATGGGCAGCATGATGGACAAGCAGACCTTTGTGAAAAATTAAAACTTGCGGGGATTCATGCCTTACATTGAAATCAGCAGCCAATGTATTTGATATCGCTCGGTTCTCAATTACATGCAAAAGCCAATATTTTTCCTTTGAATTTTTAAACACCTCCGAAGCTTCAAAACGTCTCAAAACCATGGATGAAATTCCGCACCTTGGGCTATGCTTAAAAATAACCTGAGGCAGATCGTCTGATAAAAACCCATCAATAGATTCTTGGGATGAAAGTTCTATCCAAGACATTAGAGTGTAGATTTAAATTGATCAAGAAAGCGCAAATCATTTTCAGAATACATTCTTAGATCATTCACTTTAAACTTAAGCTGCGCTATTCTTTCGACACCCATTCCAAAGGCAAAACCTGAATATTTTTTTGAATCAATACCTGAGGCTTCCAATACATTTGGATCAACCATACCACAACCTAAAATCTCTAACCAGCCGGTATACTTGCAGACATTACAACCTTTAGAATTACAAATAGTACAAGAGACATCAACTTCTGCACTTGGTTCTGTAAACGGAAAGTAACTAGGGCGCAAGCGTATTTTTGCTTTGGCACCAAATACTTCCTGAGCGAAAAACAACAGTGTTTGCTTGAGGTCTGCAAAGGACACGCCTTCATCAATGTAGAGTCCCTCTATTTGATGGAAAAAACAATGCGCCCTTGCTGAAATAGCTTCATTCCTATATACTCTACCTGGTGATATTGTCCTAATCGGTGGTTGATTGTTTTCCATTACACGCACCTGAACGGAACTCGTATGCGTCCTTAAAGCAATTTCATTTTCTCCTTTTTTAATAAAAAAAGTATCCTGCATATCGCGGGCAGGGTGCTCAGGAGGGAAATTTAACGCTGAAAAATTATGCCAATCGTCTTCTATTTCTGGACCCTCTGAAATAGAGAACCCAATTTTTCTGAAAATATCAATGATTTCTCTTCTGACAATCGATAACGGATGATGGCTTCCAAGTGGCATTTTGGCGGCTGGCCGTGTCAAATCCTCTTTATTTTGATTCGTTGAGATACCTACAAGTTGTTGTTTAGCCTCCACAAGCATTTGCTCCGCCTTTACTTTCAGCGCATTGATCTGCTGACCCATTTCTTTCTTTTGGTCATTGGGAACATCACGGAGCAAGGTATATAAACCCTTAATCTCCCCTTTAGATCCTAAAAATTGAATTCTGAACTTTTCTGTGTCCTCAGCAGCTTTGAATTCATAGCTGGATAGCTCATTTTCTATTTTTTGAATCTGTTCAATCATCGCTTCTCTCTTGTAACTTTTATTTAGAGTTAATTGTATTATACAAAAGTACAACAAAAACATTTTTGTATGCCAATGCGCTTTGTATGTTTCTTCGGTTGTTTATTAATGGCTTTGTCATCTTGCTACAAGACAAATCCGACGACATTAAGCGTATCAGTTAAAACTGGATCAGGTGCACCTGTTTCAGGAGCAAGTATTAAAGTAAACGGGGTTCCACCTGAAAATTCAGATGGTAATTCTTTACTTGTTGATTATGAAGAAGCAACCAATAGCAACGGAATTGCGTTTTTCAATTTAGAAGACATTTACAAACCGGGACAATCAGGTGTAGCAATTGTGGAGGTTAAGGCACAAAATTCAGGAATTGTGGCAGTAGCAATTGTTGATTTAGTAGAAGAAATTGACAACCGCGTTGATTTGGTCCTACAGTAACACTTTTGGAATTAAACCGTATAGATTAAAAAATATTTAGCTTAACTTTGAGCTCAGAACTAGAAAAATGAAGAAATTATTATCCTTAAGCCTAACGCTTGCAATTTTGTTACTTGTAGGTTGCACCTCCAAGGACCCTGCAATTCTCAAGGTTTTTGTTCGTTCCTCAACGAATCAGTTGGTTTATGGTGCAAAAGTCATCATCATAGGTGACCAGCAATCCAACCCGCCAACTTTGGAATATGTGGATACCACCTACACTAATAGCTCCGGGTTTACAACTTTTGATTTGGATGACTACTTTAGCGTTTCGGGACCAGAAAACACTACAGGGTATTTTGACATCCTAGTGAAATCTAATACGAAAGAAGCCTCCGGTTATACAAGATGCAGGATTCATACTACGTCTGTTGAAACTATATACTTACCAAACTAAGCAATCATGACAATAAAGTATTATTTATTACCGCTAACTTTTATTTTAATCACAATTGCAGGAATGACCTCTTGTAAAAAGAAAGCAGATACCCTAGCAAACATATACGTTCGAGACGAAAGTAATGCAGTTGTTGAAGGTGCGATGGTTGTTCTCTATGGTACCAATACTCAAAACCCACCTGTGCAGCTAGTGGCGGTTTATGATACAGCCTTTACAAATGTTGCCGGCATGGCATCTTTTAACTACAACGACATTTATCAGCTCGGACAAGCTGGAGTTGCTGTTTTGGATATCAAAGCACAGCTGCTCAATAAAATAGGCCAAGGGATCATCAAGATAGAACCTGAGCAAGTAAACGAAGAAACCGTTTTCATTCAGCCTTAAGCGCGAATCATCCTGAGCTCCGCCCTAGGAGTTTGTGTTTGCAATTCGGAAAAAGAAACTTCCCGAGACAATAGGCTTTCAAAGTCAAATTTATATTCACTGAAATCATTTTGAGTGTACGATGATAAGTGATCGTAAACCGAATCTTCAGGGTTTAGTTTTTGAATTATGTTGAGAATTCTGTTGATTTGAGACACCTCTACCTTTAAGGTATACTCACTTTTTAGGTAACCTTTAACAATTTTTCCTTGCATGGTTATCCAGTCGTTAAAAGAGTTGAATTCTAGTTTTTGAATTTGAAATTTTGGCATGTGACTTAATTTTTAAACAAATCTAGCTTAGTAGGTCGTAAATGATTTACGTTGTAATAATTGTTTTCAGCTATTCACTCATTTTGCCTTATTATCATGGCTTTTGGTTAAATTTGTACTTCACTAACAAGGATTTTGAAAGATCAAAAAAGCAAAGCTGATTCAGACCAAATGTCGTTCATCGAGCACTTAGAGGAGCTAAGGTGGCGACTAGTTCGCTCTGCAATAGCCGTTATTCTTATTGGAATCGTCATTTGGACCTTTCAGGAGTGGATCATGAACAATGTCTTTATGTCCATGAAAAAGAAAGACTTTTTTTCTTTTCGTGTAATGTGCGAATATCTCGACACATGTGTCGAAGACATTCCTGTTCAGCTTCAAAGCATGACTGTATCCGGCCAATTCGGTTATGCACTAATGATGAGCTTCATGGGGGGACTCGTCATAGGGTTTCCTTTCATTTTTTATCAAATCTGGGCCTTCCTTAAACCTGGACTTAAGTTTGGTGAAAAGAAAATGGCAAAAGGTATTGTATTCTATGTTAGCCTGCTTTTCTTCTTGGGGATTTCATTCGGATATTTCGTAGTTGCTCCCTTAAGTATTCAATTCTTTGGTTCCTATCAAATCTCGAGTGAGATTAGAAATGACTTCACAATTAGCTCGTACATGAGCATGATTATTTCAACTGTATTCTACACTGGTCTGTTTTTTTTACTTCCTGTTGTAACCTATCTTCTTACTAAGGTTGGCGTCCTAGGCCCAGAATTTTTGATTAAATACAGAAAGCATGCTATCGTGGGGATTCTTATTCTCTCTGCAGTCATAACGCCGCCAGACATCATTTCTCAGGTAATTGTTTCAATCCCTATTTTCATTCTGTATGAAATAGGAATCCTCATATCCAAAAGAGTCGTAAAAACATCAAATGATGATTAAGACGTTTCGACTACTCTTTCTTTTCGTCATCATACTGAGCTCTTTTTATGGATTCGGGCAAGCTCAACTTCTCAAGGGACGCATCCTAGATGCCAAAACGAAAACAGCATTGCCGTTCTCCGTAATAAAAGCGATTCCATCTAAAAAAGCTACACTTTCTGACTCAGCGGGTTATTTCAAGATACTCCTAAAAGCAAATGATGATAGCCTCGAGATTTCTGCTTCGGGTTACCAAAAGACGAAAATTGACCGCAATCTGCAAGGTACGAATGGCGCATTTACTATTTATTTAAAAAGCATTTTCATTGACTTCAAAGAGGTTACTGTCCGTGCTCCCGAAGAGCTTCCCTCGAAAGTATTACATAGAAACTTAATTGCAAATAAGCAAAACAATGACAAAAGAAAGCTTGACAGTTATGCGTACAAATTATATACAAAAATTCAAGTTGACTTAAATAACATAGGAAGCGAAATCAATCAAAACAAACGCATTCAAAAACTCAATGTTCTACTCAATTATTTGGACTCAACAGATTCTGGGAATAAATATTTACCTCTGATTTTAAACGAAACAATTTCTAAGTTTTATTACAAAAACAAACCCAGAGAACGAAAAGAAGTAATCGAAGCAGCAAGAACGACCGGGGTTGAAAACCTTGACCTAAATACCTTTCTGGGAGACATGTACCTTGACCTGAACATATATGACAATATATATACCATTTTTGGTAAATCCTTTATAAGTCCAATTGCAAATAACTCCCGACTATTCTACAAGTATTACATGGAAGACTCTAGTTTTATTGACCAACATTGGTGTTATAATTTAAAGTTTATTCCAAAGCGAAAAGGTGAGCTTACCTTTTCAGGATCAATGTGGATTCACGATACAACGTTTGCTGTAAAAAAATTCAGTGCAAATGTATCCCCTGATGTGAATTTGAATTTCGTTAATGATTTCTATTTTGTGCATGAATTCGAACAAGTAAATCAATCGTCCTGGATGCTGAGCAATGAAAAGCTCATCGCAGATATTCAGCTATCAAAGGGAGGTAAACTCAGTGGTTTCTTTGCAAGAAAATCAAGTCACAGAAGTGAATTTGTCATCAATAAAAAAAGAGATAAAAAGTTCTACACTTCAAACAATACCGTAGAAGTTCTAGAAGGCGCAAAAAAGAAATCAAAAGAGGATTGGTTGGCACTGAGACCAGTAAAACTTTCAGCGCAAGAAGCAGGAATAGGAGATATGATTGACTCTTTAAATACAAATCCGTACTTCAAAAGACTGAAAAACATAACCTATCTAGCGGCAAGCGGTTTCTACCAAATAGGGAAAATTGAGCTTGGTGATCTCTATTCCTTGGCTAGTACAAACCCTGTTGAGAAGTTCAGAACAGCACTTTCGATTAGAACCTCAAACGCCTTTTCAAAAAGAATTGAATTCGGTATAAAGGGTGCCTATGGATTTGGAGATAAAGCATGGAAATATGGTGCCACCTTTCGCGCCAACATTAGTCCAAAAAAAAGAGGGATTCTCTCATTCTACTACAATTATGATATTGAACAAATTGGGCTGTCACCGTATGCGATTGGTGTAGGAAATACCTTTGCAACTCTATTTAGTACCGCTCCTTTTGACAAGCTCACTTTTCTGAAAAAAGCAGGTGTAAATTTAGAGAAAGACATCGGTAAAGACGTCATTCTATTTCTCGGAACTGAGTGGAAAGAATTCAACCCTTTAGGCTTGGCGAATTTCTTAAGGCCGAACACGTCCAATGGCGGTCTAGATACAATTAATCAAATCACAACGACTGAGTTTAAAGCCTTCATAAGATGGGCAAAAGATGAAGAATTTATATCAGGTTCATTTGACCGGACCAGCATTCGTTCTAAGTTCCCTGCCATTTCGCTGCAAGGGATTTTCGGTGTAAAAGATCTTTTAGGAAGTGAATATAATTATCAAAAAATAGAGCTTAGCATGGAGCATAGGGCTCAAATTGGAATACTTGGGCGCATGGAATACGGCGCCAACATTGGCGCTGTATTTGGAAATGTAGCCTACCCACTTCTACATGCAATCGCAGGAAATCAGTCGCTCTGGCTAATGACCTCGGCCTTTAATAAGCTAAATTTCCTAGAATTTGTCTGTGACAGATACACAGGATTTTATTTGGAAAACCACTGGGATGGATTTTTTATGAATAAAATTCCTTTGGTTAAAAAATTAAATCTAAGACTTGTGACCTCAGGAAGATTAGCTTATGGATCCTTGAGCCCAAGACATCAAGCCAAAATGTTATTTCCAGGTTTTATCAAATATTTCGATAACAAACCATATGCAGAAACAACAATAGGAATAGAAAACTTATTTAAATTTTTCAGAGTAGACCTGGTCTGGCGAATGACTTATTTAGACGAAAGCACTAATCCATTGGGTATTCGCGCCAAATTTGCGCTTAATTTTTAGTACATTATAAATATGAAACTCTACACGAATAACATCCAAAAAAGCTACAAAGGGAAAAAGGTCGTAAAAGGCGTTTCTATTGAGGTTAATCAGGGAGAAATCGTGGGCTTATTGGGCCCGAATGGCGCAGGAAAAACAACATCATTCTACATGATTGTCGGTTTGGTTCGGCCAGATGTAGGAAAGGTCTATTTGGATGAGACAGAAATCACTAGACTACCAATGTATAAAAGGGCGCAGATGGGAATCGGGTATCTCCCTCAAGAAATTTCTGTTTTTCGCAAGCTTAGCGTGGAGGACAATATAATGGCGATTTTGGAAATGACGGACAAATCTCCAACACAAAGAAAAGAACGGCTTGAAGAGCTTCTAGAGGAATTTAATCTCAATGATTTTCGAAAGACTTTAGGTAACCGACTCTCAGGAGGAGAAAAGAGAAGAACGGAAATCGCACGCGCTTTGGCTACGAATCCAAAATTTGTATTGCTAGATGAACCATTTGCAGGAGTCGACCCGATTGCCGTAGAGGACATCCAAAGTATTGTGTCAGATTTAAAGAAGAAAAATATTGGCATCTTAATCACAGACCACAATGTCCAAGAAACACTTTCTATAACAGACCGAACCTATCTTTTATTTGAAGGAAGTATCTTAAAGTCAGGCACTGCAGAAGAGCTGGCTTCCGATGAGCAGGTGCGCCGAGTCTATCTTGGACGTAATTTTGAACTTAAAAAAAAGGTGATTTAACGGATTAGGTTTACAAATCCTGTTACTAACTTCGCTTCAATTGGATTTGCACAGGATTTATATTTCAACGTGTAAATGTAAGTACCATCTTGACATTGGTTCCCCTGAGAGCTTCCATCCCATCCATTTGCATAATCTTGGCCATTGTATATAAGCTCACCCCATTTATTATATATGCTTAAATCCCACTCATGAATTTCGAAATCCGTAATGGGTAGAAAAATATCATTTAATCCATCTGCATCTGGAATAAAGGTGTTGGGAATATATATTGTAAAGGGTTCTACAAATACTTCGGCGCGAATTGAATCTGCACAACCAAATTCATTATACGCTATTTGCATAGGGTAATCAGAACCCGATTGAGTATAATAGTGTGTGAAATCTGATTCGCTTGTCATATATTGACCCTGGTCATAATAGTACGCAAAAGATGTAGCTCCGTTTGATTGATTGATAAATACGACCTCGTTATCGCAAACATCTACTTGATTTGGCGTGACACTAAAGCCTGCTGTGGGTGATGGATAAACACTGACCAAATCTTGCTCTAAAAGATAAAGCGTATCGATACAACCTTCTAAAGAAATCAATGTAAGTCCCACACTGTAGTCTCCTACATTTGTGTAGGCGTATGATGGGCTATGAACATTTGACGTTTGACCGTCACCAAATTCCCATATATAGAGCACTTCTCCCTCTACCTGACTTAAATTAATGAAGTGAGCAGCATCAGGGGCGCACAAAACACCATCAACAACCGTGAAATCAATAAAGGGCTCAGAAAACACGTACAGCATAGACTCAATAGAATCTATACATACATCATGGGATCCGGTAAGCTGAATTGATTGATAACCAGGATTAGAAAACTGGATACCCGATACGCTCAGTTCACTGGCATTCTGAAGAGAGGCGTTTGGACCAAAATCCCATAAAAAAGTTGCATCCTCAGGACCGCTTACTGTTGCCTGAAAGTCATAAAATCCATCCGTAATACAAAGCGAGTCACTATGCTCAATCTCCATCAATAGTTTTTCTTTAACCTCTATCGTAACATCGGCCGTATCGACACAATTCGGAGAATTACTGCCAATAAGCTGAATGACATAGCTGCCAGGATCGGTAAAAGAATGACTAGGACTGATTAGCGTACTTTGATCCTCATTTGAGGATTCATCTCCAAAATCCCATTGAATACTTGTAACGTTGAGTAATGTACTTTGAAAGTCAATTGTCAAGCCTAAACAAGTAAGTTCATCAGGCAAATCAATTTCCACAGATGGTTCATCAAAAATATAAATTGAATCCTCAAAGGTTGTAGCGCAATCTCCATCGTCCCCAGACAAAGAAACCGTATGAAATCCTGGACTTGAAAAACTTACTAAAGGGACGGTTGCTCCGCTCCAAATATCAAGACTAGCATCAGCACCAAAAGACCATTCAAAATTCGCGCTTTCGTTACTTGAAATTAGATTAAACTCAAAAGTATTATCCAATATACAAAGTGAATCCTCTGTCGACCAGCCTACTGAAAATGGATTTCCAACAGTAATGGCAATGTATGCTGTGTCCGTACAATTCATTCCAGGATTGACAACCAAGGTCGTCAAATAATCTCCAGGACCAGGATAAGTATACGTTGGCTCAAAAGAACTGCTCACGTCGTTGGATTGCTCTGTAACACCAAAATCCCAAGAATAAGAGGAACCTCCGTAAGAATTGTTTTCAAATTGAACCGTCAGTCCCTGACAATAGGAAACAAATGTAGGTAAGTCCTCTTGTTCAGGAAGTATTGCCTGCATGATTATATTACAATCCATCACCTTAAAAAGAAAATCACGAATGGTCTCGCCAATAAGCACTCCGTTTCTATATTCTTGAACACGCACACCCACGACAAATAGCCCCATAAGGTTTGGGTTCACAAGCAATAAGCCATCTGTATCTATTTCAGTCGAAGAACCAGGACCCAATGGAGCAGCAGAAGTAAACCCCCCAAACCATTGAACAGGAAAATAAGGCGGAGCAGGTGCTATAGGAGCAGGATCGAAAGAATCACCTCCTGCAAAAGGAGTTGCCATTGAATAGACCAACTGGTCTCCATCTGGATCCGTAGCAACATGATCAAAAACAATTTGCTCATTATTACACAGTAAGAAGGGAGGATAGTTTGTGAATCGGGGACTGCTATTTTCCGTGAAACCAGTTTCAACTCCAGGAACATGCGCAGTCAAAGTAAGCCCGGTATCATCAGGGTTCACAATATTGACAATTGCGGGGCCTCTACAGCATCTTTGGTAACTTATATTATACCCTCCTTGTATTGGGGGCAAATTGATTACTGTTTCATAAATAGCACGTTCCACACATATACCACCGGGTGCAGTAGCGCAGGGATTATCAAAGTCTAAGGGAATAAAAACACTTCCTGTAAATGAAACCTGAATGGTCTGAAAAGAACTACCATTTGCCGTATATACAGAAAGCATTAAAGGGTTGTCAAATTCTGCTCCATCTGAAGCACAATCGCGATAAAGTGTCAGTACAAATTTATAATTATTATTGCCCAAATAATCATAATAGATATCACCTCCAATGATGTGCGAAGCCTTAAAACTAAGCGCATTTATCATGAACAATAAATAGACGATGTATCTCATTGTTAGATATGACGTTTAAAAATTTTATTTGTTGTCTTTATTGACTTTATCTAGGGTCTCAACATCATGAATATCAAATTGATATTCATACTTAAAGCTAGATGCAAATTTTGAGCCATTTATCATCTTGCCTGTACCTTCTTGTTCAAATTCAAGCTCTGCTTGAAAAAGCTTACTTGCAATATCACCGTAATAATTACTTTTAGCTGGGTGTGCTGGATAACATAAGTTATAAATACCTGGACGAGGTGCATCAAGGGCAGATGTTAAAGCGCTTATAATATCCTTTCTGTGAACTAGATTAACAGGACTATTTCCATTCAGATTGATTTTCTTTTTCATAAAATAAAGAACCGGATGACGATCATTTCCGATGAGACCAGCGAGCCTAATTATAGTATTGGAATTGGGATAACTCTTCTGAATAACACGCTCTGCAAGTACAACAGGATGTGATTCCTTCAATGCGCTATCCTCATAAACCCAGCCCGACTCTTCTTGATAAACGCCCGTAGAGCTTGTGAAAATAAAATGTTCTACCGACGGGAATTGGCTGCATATGGAGGCAATCGTATGCTCATAATTCACCATCCTCGAAGGTGGAAGCATTACCAAAATTTCATCTACTTTTCGAGTTGGCGGCATTTCAAATTCTACCGCACCGGATTGGGCATGAAAAGCTATTTTTAGATGTTCAATATTTGGATTGCTTTCTTCGAGCATCGGCTGCCGTGTGGCAACGATAATTTTTCGTTTTGATGACGCCAGTTCCATAACGACAGATTTACCTAACCACCCTGCTCCGAAGATTAAAATCGTTTTCATTACAACAAAAATATAGAAGTCCACTCAAGGAATCTAATCTACTGATGGTAAATCAATATAGAAGAACAACAAAACAAAGAGGATTAGAGTAAAAAGTATAGTTGATGTTTGTTACCTTTGTTTAAAATTTAACACTATGTACGACGTCATTGTTATTGGTTCGGGACCCGGAGGTTATGTAGCTGCAATTAGAAGCGCTCAGCTTGGAATGAAAACTGCACTTGTTGAGAAATATTCTACACTGGGGGGAACATGCCTTAATGTTGGCTGCATTCCATCGAAAGCCCTTCTCGATTCTTCAGAGCACTTTCACAATGCGACGCATACTTTTCAAAAACATGGGATTGAGGTAGAAAACCCTAAAGTGAATCTCAAACAGATGATGGCACGAAAGGATGAAGTCATAAGTCAGACCTGTGATGGAGTTAAATTTCTTATGGATAAAAATAAAATTGATGTCATTCATGGAATCGGATCTTTCGTCAATAATACAACGATAGAAATACTTTCTGAAGACAAAAAGAAAACCAAAATCGAAGGGAAAAATATTATCATCGCAACCGGTTCTAAACCCAATTATTTCCCAGGAATGGAACCTGATAAAAAACGAATCATTACGAGCACAGAGGCTCTAAAAATGAAAGAAATCCCAGGGAAGCTATTGGTGATTGGAGCGGGGGTGATTGGATTAGAGCTTGGCTCCGTTTACAAAAGACTTGGAAGCCAAGTGGAGGTTATTGAATTTGCAAAACAACTTCTCCCAACCATGGACCTAAGCATCGGGAAAGATTTCTCCAAAATATTGAAGAAAGAAGGCTTTAAACTTCATATGGAGCACCGCGTTCAATCAGTAAAAAACACTGGCAAGAAAGTAATTGTGAAAGCCTTGAATAAAAAGGGTGTTGTGGTTGAAATTGAGGGAGATTATTGTTTGGTTGCTGTGGGAAGAAAGCCTTTTACTGAGGGGCTAAACCTCAAAGGCGCGGGAGTTGAAGCAAATGATCGAGGTCAAATTGTTGTTAATGAGCACCTTCAAACTAGCGTGCCGAATGTCTATGCGATTGGAGATGTTGTAAGAGGCGCAATGCTTGCCCACAAGGCGGAAGAGGAAGGAGTATATGCAGCTGAATTCATTTCAGGGCAAAAACCCCATATCAATCACAATTTGATTCCAGGAGTGGTATACACATGGCCTGAGATTGCTGCAGTGGGAAAAACAGAGCAGGAGCTTATTGCAGACAATATTGAATTTAAGTCTGGATCATTCCCGATAAAAGCATTAGGAAGAGCCAGAGCAAGTATGGATATCAATGGAATGATTAAAATATTGGCCGATAAAACAACAGACGAAATACTAGGTGTTCATATGATTGCACCAAGAGCTGCTGACTTGATTATGGAGGCTGTTACCGCAATGGAATACAGAGCTTCGGCCGAAGATTTAGCGAGAATTTGTCATCCACATCCCACCTATACAGAAGCAATTAAAGAAGCTGCACTATCAGCAACTGAAAATAGGCCATTACATATTTAAAACTAGCTAGACCAGATTTCCCAGCTTTTCAAAGCTTGTTGTTGAAGCATGCTTTTTCCATTTAGGATTATACTTCCTTTGTCCGTGGCGTTCTGTAAAAAAACCGTCTGCTCAGGATTGTAGATCAAGTCTATCACCAAATGATCGCTAGTTAAATGTTCATAGGGGAAGTCAATGGTTTCATTCATTTTTGGATACATCCCTACGGGCGTACAATTCACAATGAGCTTGCAAGAGCCAACCATATTTTTATTCATCTCTGAATACCCAAAAACGCGATCCCCTTTTGGATTTCTTGAAATGTAAAAAACGTCTAATCCGATTTTTTCTAATACAAATGCTACTGCCTTTGCTGCTCCCCCTGTTCCAATTAATAGGGCGCGATGATGATTGAAATTCAAAAATGGCTTGATACTTTGATGAAACCCAAAAGCATCCGTATTATATCCTATCGTTCTTCCTGACTCGCCTACTTTAATTGTGTTGACAGCACCAATAGCCAATGCCTCTTCACTAACCTCATCAAGCAATGGCATTACGCATTCCTTGTAGGGAACTGTTACATTTAAACCATTATAGGCCTTTATTTCTCTTTTAAAAAATGAGGCTAAATGTTCTTCGGTAACAAGCTCAATTAAATCATATTCTGCAGATAAATTATTTTCTGAGAAAAAATGGGTGAAAAAATCTTTCGAAAACGAATGGGCTAGGCTCTTGCCCAAAAGGCCGTATTTATTTAATGACACATGCAAAAATACAACTATTTCAATGGTTTTCTTTTCTTTGCTTCTCAAGTCAGTTACCTTTGTAATATGCGTGGAGAAGTAATTAAGTCAACAGGGAAATGGTACAAAGTGCTTCTTGAAGACGGTCAAACAATTCAGGCATCCATAAAGGGAAAGCTAAGACTAGAAGGATTAAAAACAACAAATCCTATTGCCGCGGGTGATGTTGTAGACATTAAAGCCGTTGATGCTTCAGGGGAAACCGTATACACAATAAGGGGAATTGAAGAACGTAAAAACTATTTGGTACGTAAGTCGACAAACCTTAGTAAGCAAATGCAAATCATTGCAGCAAATGTAGATAGGGTATATCTTGTAGTCACGCTTAAAGCTCCTGAGACTCAAGTTGCTTTCATAGATCGTTTTCTCGTCGCAGCAGAATCTTTTCGAATACCAACAACAATCTTGTTCAACAAAACAGATCTTTATGGAGAGGATGAGCTTGCACTTATGGATTACTTAACGAAAGTCTATGAACCCTTGGGTTACCCCTGTAACTCAATAGTGGCTGAAAAAGCCTCAAGCATTTCCTTCCTAAAAAAAGAAATAAAAGACAAAAAGGTAATGATCTCTGGAAATAGTGGCGTAGGTAAAACGACACTTGTCAATACATTAGATGCTAGACTATCATTGCGGGTAGGTGAAATTTCAAAAGCACATGCACAGGGCAAACATACCACAACCTTTTCTGAGATGCATGCGCTTCAAAGTGGAGGGTTCATCATAGATACACCGGGAATAAGGGCTTTTGGTCTTGTTGACTTGGAAAAAGAGCACTACGCGCATTACTTTCCAGAAATGCGTGCCTTACTTGGTCAATGTAAATTTCACAATTGCATACACATGGAAGAACCCAAATGTGCTATTAAAGCTGCAGTAGAGAAAGAAGAAATCGCTCCTTCAAGATATATGACCTACCTACAACTTATGTCTGAAGACTCGGGAGATAGTTACCGAAGAAATGATTTCAAATGAGGGTTGTTATTCAAAGAGTTTTGGAAGCTCAGGTGTGTATAAATAACGAGGTACATGCCGAAATAAAAAAAGGGCTACTTGTTTTTATTGGAATTGAGGATAGCGATACTGAAGATGATGGTTCCTACCTGGCCAAAAAAATAATCAATCTTCGTGTCTTTGCTGACCTCGAAGACAAGATGAACCTCAACCTTAAGGATACATCAGGCGATATTCTTGTAATCAGTCAATTTACGCTCCATGCGAAGACAAAGAAGGGGAATCGACCTAGCTTCATTAAAGCGGCAAAACCTGAACAATCCATACCTCTTTACACTGCTTTCTGCTCAGATCTAAAAGAATTACTGCAAAAACCTATACAAACTGGAAAATTTGGTGCCGACATGAAAGTAAGCTTGGTCAATGATGGACCGGTAACCATCCTTATGGATTCAAAAAATAAGCAATAAAAGACTTTTCTTACATTTGAGGTATGAACTTCCTTACCGATTCTTCAATTGATCTATTGCTTTCTAAGCAAAACCGTTTCTTTTATAGCAATCAAACAAAATCAATTGCGTTTAGGAAAAATGCGCTTAAAAAGCTATTAAATTCTTGTCTGAAATACGAAAAGGACATTTTAAAAGCGCTTCATCAAGACCTAAGAAAGTCTTCAGAGGAAGCCTTTTTAACGGAATTCAGTTTGGTGGTTTCTGAAATAAAGCTACACCTCAAGAATGTCAGCAAATGGAGCGCCTCTAAAAGAATTACCACACCCTTAATTCTGAGGCCTTCAAGAAGTAGAATCTATTATGACCCACTCGGAGTGAACTTGGTCATTGCACCATGGAATTACCCATTTTTACTTTTATTCGCACCATTGATTGGGGTGCTTTCTTCTGGATGCTGTGCAATACTTAAACCCTCTGCAGATAGCCATCACACCGCTGAGGTTATGGATAAAATAATAAGAGAAACCTTTAACGAAGAACATATCTCAATCGTACATGGAGAAAAAAAAGAAAATCAAATCTTATTTAAAAAACGGTTTGACCACATCTTTTTTACTGGAGGAAGTGAGCTCGGAAAGATTGTGATGCGCGCAGCAGCTGAATTTTTGACTCCCGTTACACTTGAACTTGGAGGCAAGTCTCCTTGTATCGTTGATGAAAGCGCAGATCTTAAAATTGCAGCGAAAAGAATCGCTTGGTCGAAAACGATAAATTCCGGTCAAACCTGTATCGCCCCAGATTATGTTCTGGTTTCAAATAATTTGAAAGAGAAGCTTATGTTTCAAATTAATGAGGAGTGGAAAAAGATGTACGGAGGTTCCGTGCTAAACAGTGATATGTATCCGAAAATCATACACAAAGGACATTACGATCGACTGTTGGGTCTCATAAATGATAAAAAAGTGAAATACGGAGGTGAAAAAAATGACGAGACATTGCAAATATCACCCACTATTCTTGATGGTGTCACATTGGAAGACCCAGTAATGAAAGAAGAGATTTTTGGCCCAATCCTTCCAGTTATTGGCGTAGGTTCTTTAAGCGAAGCAATTCGTATTATTCATGAATTTGAAAAACCCCTTGCCTTGTATTATTACGGCAGCTCTCATAAAGCCAAATCAGTACTTAACAAAACAAGTTCAGGAGGCGTCTGTATAAATGATGCCATGATGCATATTGCTAATCCAAATCTTCCTTTTGGAGGAGTTGGTCAAAGCGGTTATGGAGCGTATCATGGTTACGAAAGTTTTTTATGCTTTACCCACAAGAAAGCTGTTGTCACAACGCCAACATGGATTGACTTACCCTTTAAATATGTCCCTTTCAAAGGATTCAAATGGCTAAAAAGGTTTTTGACATAAAAAAAGGGCCTCAAGGGCCCTTGTAATATGTGTAAGAGATAATTATATCTTACTTACGTTAACCGCATTAAGACCTCGCTTACCTTGTTCTACATCAAACTCGACATTATCGTCCTCTTGGATATTGTCAATTAGTCCAGTTTTGTGAACAAAAACTTCTTCTTTGTTTTCTTCATCAACGATAAATCCAAAACCTTTTTCATTGTTGAAAAATTTTACCACTCCTTTTTTCATTGTACTTGTATTAGTTGTTATTTAATCTTTAGTCTGTTGTCTATTTTGTGCTTTTTGATCCATTTCTTTTTGGGTCATGGTTTTATTTTCAGGTGCACTTTCCCAATCAATGTCACTTCCTCCGGTAGATGATGCTCTTCTATTTTCCTTCTTCTCTAATTTCTCTTTCTTTTTACGCTCGCGATTTTTTTCACGCTGTTTTTTAAAAAAAGTTTCTTGTGATCTTCCCATCGTTACTCTTGTTTAGGGTTTAAAGATAATGGAATATCTCCTTACCAAACACAACGGGCTACAAAACAACTAAACAATAGATTGTGAAGAATTATATTTTCAGGCTATAAAAATTAATTTCTTAGCTTTTTATAACTTAAGTAATAAATAACACTTTAGTCAAGGAGTGTGTAACCAAACAGAAGGAATGTATAAGACACCACACAGCATTACCTGAATATATATCATAAATCGCCTGAACCGTTATCATTTTTTTTAAAACACTGTATAACAGAGCATTATGTTTTGCTAGTTAAAAACTTGTTAACGCGAATAAAAAAATGTAACCCAAAATGATATTTTGCGTATCCTTGTGCAAACTTTAAATTAATTAAAATGAAAAAATTATTACTAGTACTAACAATCATTGCAGGAACAACATTCTCAGCTTCTGCTCAGGCGCTTTCGCAAGGTTCAATCGTTGCTGACGTTTATTATGGTTTTCCAAATCTTTACAAAACTGTCCTAGAGACTGCTTATAGTGATAATGGAGATGACTTGAGTGTTGGAGGTTACGGTCCTGTTGGAGTTAGAGGAGAATACCTTGTGTCTGAAAAGTTAGGTCTTGGTGTTGATTTTATGATCAACAACACAAACGTAAAATATAGTTATATCGGTTACCAGACAGATGCAAATGGAAATTATGTAACTGATGATAATGGTGCTTTGGTTGAAGAGAATTATGAAGATAAAATCGCTACTTCAAAGTGGGGTGCAATGGTTACCTTGAATTATCATTTCATCAACAACGATAGGGTTGATTTTTACTTTATCGCAGGTGCAGGATACAAAAACAGAACCTGGTCTTATGAGTCTACAGATCCGAATTTTATCAGTGAAGAAGTTTCTTCAACGGTAATTCCTGTTGCTGCAAGAATTGGTCTTGGAACACGTATTTTCTTCACAGAAAACATTGGAGCCAATGTAGGTGTAGGATTTGGACAAGGTGGTATCTTAACTGCCGGTCTTTCTTTTAAATTCTAGATTGAATTTATAACCAAATAAATTATTGAAAGCCGAGCATGTCTCGGCTTTTTTTATGCTTTGAAATTTCTCAATGATGTTTTACCCAGCTGTATGATTTAAGGTAACGATTGCCTTTTTTTTTAGTTTTAAATAAGGTAGGTAACGTATATTGACGGCCCTTTTGGTCATAGCTGTAGACCATGAAATGTAAATGAGGCATTGAGGAAAACCCTGTGCTACCTGACTTTCCAATCGGATTCCCTTTCTTAATAGTATCTCCGATATCGACAAGCGCTCCATTCTCTTGAAGATGCCAATAGCCACCATAGGTTCCATCGCCGTGATCTATGACGACATAATTACCCTTATTGATATACTTTATATTGGCTCCACCAATATTATTATGCTCAACAACTTTTAATACAATACCTCCTCGTGCCGCACAAACTAGCTTTCCTTTTCTCAAACGAAAATCCAATGCGTACTTATCCACATGTGAAAATTTACCATTATATCCCTGCATAATCAAGACGGTTTTACCCGCCTCAAAAGGTAAATCATAGACATGTTTGTGTTTCGAATCTTTACGCTCTTTTTGGGATAAATAGAAAAACGGAAAGAGTATAAAAATGAAAAATATATTACGCATAAAAATGCCGTTAAGGTCCCATCTAAAAGTAATGCTTTTGAAATGAATCCGTAACGGCTGCTATAATTTTATAATTATAAGGTATCTATGCCTTCAAATCTTTAAATGAGAAACGAAAAGATTAGTAATTCAACTTGATTGTATGAAGCTCTATATTCTTGGCGTTTGCCACTGAAACAATCGTACTCTCAGAATTGTAATTTTCTCCAGATTCAATAAATTCATCTGTTATAGTGATCACCATTCTCTTTCTATTCTTCCAAGTATTGGCGTTCATTGCATTCAAAACCCCATCATAATGGGATTCACTGCTATAATATTTCCTTTTTTCAGTGATTAAATCCAAGGCATAATAATGGTCCTTATTTAGATCAGAATACTTAAACCATTTAGGGGATTTTGAATATTTAAATACTGCTCCTCCCAATCTTGAACCATTAGGCATTGCTTGAACTATTTGATGACTTTCCTTTGAAATATCCTTTACATTGTTTTTCATACTCCCTGAAATATCGACTAAAATTACAATATCCGTTGAATCAGTTGCATTCTGTGTAATTACATCTTCTATAGCCCGAACCACTTGATTGGAAGGATAATTCACATATTGCCCCCCCGTTAATCGCGCCAATCTGCCGTACTCAAATCCAGTTCCTGAAACGCCGACTATTGGACCAGAGGTGTTGTAGTATCCGGTATTTGGATTCGTCCCGCAGGACTGAGATGAATAGTTCCCGTAGGACGAACTATTGGCATTTGAGGAAGGGCTCGTTGAATTCGATGAACTTGAGTGACCAACTGAAGGTTCGCGGTTTGAATTCGATGATGGAGCACTAGGAGCGGGATGTTTCGTGCTATGTTCCTGAATGGAAGGTGCAGCATAATAAGTAGAGCTCGAACTTGAACTTGAGGAAGAGGGCTTTGAGGGCCTTGAGGGCCTTGAAACAGCAGGTCGAGATTGCCTAGCGGGTCTAGAAGGTCTAGAAACAGGCGAGCTTGACGGTCTAGGAGCTGTTCGAACAGCCGATTTAGGAGTAGAAGATTTGGCAGGTAGGCTCCGAACGTTTTTTTTCTGACCGAAGGCTACAAATGAGAAAAGAAAAGAAAATAATAGTATTGATGCTTTCATAAGGGTGGATTTAATTAATAATAAATACAAGGTCAACTGAATTTAAAAGATTCTACCCTGACCTTGCAAGCAATTAAGCGAGAATCGTGCCAAAAACAATAATCACCTATTCTACAGACTTGTATTTGAGACATTTGAGGACTTATTTAAAATTAAGTCAAGCACTGCACTGACTTCATCTGGAGATTCAATATGACTCATATGGCCCGCTTTTTTTAGCTCAAAAAAATGTCCCGCTAAAATCCTTTTATGTGTTTCAAATTGCTGAGAGAAAACCAATCGATCTAGGGCTCCATGAATAACGAACAAATCCTCAACAGCCATTATCTCTGTAAAATCTGTCCTTGACGCCATGGCCAATGATGCATGTGCAATAGCCTTCGGATCCATTTCATTCGCTTCTTTGATCAACTCATCAACTTGCTGTTTAAATTCATTTGGCTCCACGAAAAGGCTAGGAATTGCTTTTTGAATAAAAAATGTTTTGGACTTCAATACTAGGTTTGCGATTCTTTTTCGGTCAATCACTTTTGTGGGGTGATCCGTCCAATAATTTGAGTTCAGCAAAACTACTTTTCCACATTGTACATTTAAACGTTTTACTTCTAAAGCAACATAGCCGCCCATAGAATGCCCTACAATATCAAAATCCTCGATGCCTAAATAGTCTAAAACCTCGATGACATCAATTGCCATTTGCTTAATACCTAGCTCTGGGGATTGGGTTTTGGATAATTTGGATTCACCATGGCCAGGGAGGTCAATCAATAAAGCATGTACTCCAAGATTTACCACAGGTAAACTGTGCCACATATTTAATGACTCAAGAAAACCGTGCAGGAAGACACATGTCCTACCTTTACCAATGCTCACATGCGCTAACAAAGTTAGGCGTTCATTATTTCTTCAATCTCATCGGCTTGTAAAGGAATATCAGACATCAAGTTTAATGGATCTCCTTTTTCCTGCACAACAAGGTCATCCTCCAAACGAATACCTAAATTCTCCTCAGGAATATAAATACCTGGTTCGCATGTAAAAACCATACCCGCTTTAATAGGCTCGTGCCATATACCTACATCGTGCGTATCAAGACCGATAAAGTGAGACGTTCCATGCATGAAATATTTTTTATATGCTGGCCAAGCAGGATTTTGATTTTTTATATCATCTAGTGTAATAAGTTTAAGGTTAACCAACTGTTCTTCCATTAATA
>MDSY01117645.1_pt1 | contig 24084 bp, 17 predicted proteins | sample 811131 | NCBI WGS metagenome assembly MDSY01 (sample SAMN05326643, study PRJNA326480) | marine metagenome | isolation source: seawater | place: Atlantic Ocean: South West | collected 2010
TGCTCGTGCCATATCTCAATTGGTAGAAGGCATTGCCGTTTGCGTTTCTTCATCGGGAACCATCACAATGTATGCTAATGGAAGAGACCGCTACAAAGTGAAACTCAACTGATTCATTCTGATTCGTCTGAACGAGTCCGAGAATTCAATTTATCTTCAACCGATTGTAAAGAGGCGGTCGTTGCCATGAAATCCATCCGAACTGCATCGAGATTTGAATGATTTAGGTTTCGCTCAATGCTCATTTTGGCACGATTAATGGAGGCGATACGTTGTGTTCGGTCTTTAGGTCGAAGCACATCTCCACGTTGACCCATCAACCACTCTTCGAGCATAATTTGCCCCCATTCAGGAGCACGAAGTCGAGCAGCAAGATGAATTTCCAAGTTACGATGACGGAAGCGAACACGGCCATCTGCTGTCCGAATAGCTTGAATTGAGCCTGGGTTCCAACGATCTTGAGGAACTTGTAGATGTTCTTTACACGTCAAAGAGCCATCGTCTTCGACGACAAAGTCGGCAATAAGTACACTTTGTTTGAGACGCATAAATACCTGGACGATCTCTTCATCTGAACACCATTCACAAATTGCTTCAGGAGCCTGTCCCCATTCCTTTTCACACCATTGTTCCAGCGCCGCTTGATAGGAGTCCATGCCTATGGGTTTTGGCGAACCATCATCAACTTTGTTGAGAGAGAGCCTGTCAAGATTCAAGGAGAAGGAGTGTTTGCCTCAACCATGGATGGTGCATGGGGTTCAGTTGAAGCCGACTGGAAAGTTGTGCTCATCCTCATCTTTGCATGGTATCTTATGCTTCGTGTTTGGGAACGAAATGGTACACTCGACCGTTGGAACGCCACACGAGTCTTTGGGGTCGTGTTGATGGTACGCAGTAACTGGGGCCTGAAAACACTCGACCGTATCGCTCGACCACGTCGGTTTTGGCGGATATATGGAGAAATTGCTCTTTGGGTATGCCTCTTTTCCATGTTTATTGTCGCACTTATGATGATTCTCGCTTTCGTCACAAGCATACTCTACCCTCCGAGTGCAAGCCCGCCAACTGCCAGTGAACTTGTCGCCATCCCGGGAATTAATCCAATGATTCCATTGGGCTGGGGGGCAATGGCGTTTGTCATCGCCTTAGTCATACATGAGTTCGGGCATGGATTACTGGCTCGAGCGCATGGAATGCGTATTCGTTCCTTTGGACTTCTACAATTGGGCCCGCTTCCACTTGGTGCATTTGCTGAACCTCAATATCAAGAATTACACAAAGCGCCTCGAAAGGAACGAATGCGAATGTTTGCTGCAGGTCCAGCCACGAATTTGTTTGCAGCATTCATTTGTCTGATGCTTTTGGGAGGACTAGCCGCTAATTTTACTTCAAATTCTGATAATCCACACGTACGCGGCGTCATCAAGGATGCGGGTGCTGATGAAGCTGGAATGCAACCGTGGGACACTATCCTTCAGATTGATGGCAAAGAAGTGGAAGGTGTTGAAGGATTCCAGACAATTCTCCAGGACTATCAGGCCAATGACACGATTATTGTCGATGTCAGACACGAGAATGGCTCATTGGAAAGTATTGAACTGCTTCTTTCGGACAAGTACGATTACTATACCGAACTGGGCTGGAGTGCTTCCAATTTGGAAACGCTCGGAGTCGAACAAGGTGATGCTTTTGTCGGTGTCGAAGGAATCGTTGAAGCAACTGCTGGAATAGACCGGCTCGCTGGGCCATTTTCACCACGTTTTGAAGGAGGTGTACTCATTCAAGCAGCCTATACTCCGATTCATATCGTCAACATGATGATCATTCCGTTTGAATTACAAGGTGTTTCGATGTATCCAGTCGAGGAAGCAATGCTTACACCTGCAGACGGTATACTTGGAGATACACTTGGACTGAATGGATTGCTGTTTTTCGTTAATTTCTTCTTTTGGCTGATGTGGGTGAATATCCTACTTGGATTTACCAACCTCATTCCAATGGTACCTTTTGATGGCGGTCATTTGTTCAAAGACTGGATTAAAGGGACCCTTAATCGAGTAAAACGAATTGGAAAGAAAACAAAATTGTGGAATATCAATCCAATGTGGATTGACCATATCTCAAATAAAGCATCGAGTTTGTCATCGATTGTTCTTTTGATGATGTTATTGTTTGTACTCGTAATCCCTTATTTCTGATTAAGAACGTCGTCGCGCAAGTTCTGCAAGGACATCAAGTGGCTTTTCTGGTAAGGTTTGAGCGGGAAGGATTTCTTCAAGTTCAGTATTTGGGAGAGGTTTTGCAAAAAGTTTCGTTCGAAGTGTTCGCACTTCTAAGTTATGCAGAGCATGCTTTTCAGAGCCAGCAGAAGAGCAAACTAAGGCGACAAAGGCATGAAGTGGCATACCGTCCTCCCAATTGAGATAGACTGAACCGTTTCTCGTGGTAGGGAAAGGTGGGATTGATTTCTCCAGCTGTCGAAGTCTGCCGAAAAGATTACTGGTTTCGACTCTGAAAATACGCCATGAATCACCGCGGACTCCTTTTTGGCGATGAGCGTAGAGCGGCATCAAATTACATCTTTCACCTTCGGTAACCATCGCTTCGTACTGGAGTTTTGTTCGTCCGGAAAGGTAGAGTTTCTTCGCACGAGTCGATTTCACTTCAATTGGAAAACATAAATCACCTCGTAGAGCCAGCAAATCGCCAGTTCCTTCCATACCTGAACCTGCGGCTCGTACCACTAAGAAAGGACGTTGTAACACTTGACGCATTTTTTGTTTCTCAAGGGGATTGCAAGAACGGATTACCGCTTCAACACCTTTTGGAACTCCAGCGAGAACTTGTCTCAATTCCCGCTCATACTGACTCGACACATCTATTCATCACCGTCAATCGTTCTTGATGACTTCGGTAGAAGTCCCACTACAATCATAGTTTTCCACAATCCCAAATTAGGACCGTAGGGCGAAAGAATAGTTAATCGCGGAACATACAGTTTCCAATGTGCCTCGACTTGCTATTCGCACCATTGACTTCAAATTGGCCTTTCGGCTGATGACGGAACTCAAACGTCGAGGACTGAGGTTCATTCTTCTCGAACATGATGCTGTACTTCCTGAACAGGATATGATTTGGTTTGGGAATGATGTAGAAGTTGCGACATACCGCAATGAAGGAAAACCGATAGCAGCGTCAAGTGTTTCAGTCAAGGCGGCTGTCGATAGTGCAGTACGTCTCCAGAGAGGCATCACGCAAGTTCACCAACTTTGCTTTGGAGTCGACCCGGGTCCACGCCCAGGCATCGCTTGGTTGGCCGATGGAGTTGTGTTAGGTGTTGCTCAGTTCGAACGTATTGAAAATATTGCAGCACAAATAATTGGAATCTCGTCTGCTCTTGAATTTAACCGAATGATCATTCGAATAGGTGACGGGGCTCCCTTGAGTCGTGATCAAATCATTAACGATTGCCTGACTCACCAACTTGAGGTTGAAATAGTGAATGAAGCTAAAACCTCACGTGGCTTGCTGCGCCATAACCATGTCATTTCTGCTATAAGAATCGCATTACTTTCAGGAGAACGTGTATGGGAGTTCCGAGAAATACAACCTACAATCGGGGAACTTAGAGAAATTCAACGTCAAAGCCGAAAAAGAAGCAACGGAAGAAAAACGATTTCTTCGGATATCGCATATGCCGTTGCTTGCGGTGAATTGACACTTGAAGAAGCGATTGAAAAATAATTATTCGGATTCAGAGTCTTTCAAATTCTGGGAATCCCACGTTGAAGCATCTTCTGGTGTTTTGAGTTCAGGCTGTTTCTTCTTATGTTCGGACATAGCTTGCTCAAATTCCGGCGCTTTTGACATGAAACTACGCATTACTGGTTCAAGAAGCATGGGCAATACAAGAACGCCACCCACCAGAGTGAATAAAATCAAAAACGATGAACTCGGAACATACGAAGTCCCCGGAGTACCTTCACCACTAACCATCAACTTAACCGTTCCAAGCCAAGGGATTTCTCCACCGCCAACTCCAATCAGCCAAGAGGCTCGAATCGGACCTACTGTACCAGATGCACTGTGAACGCCTGAAGAACCATTCACCGCTTGAGACCCTTGATCGACTGAACAATTGTTGTTATCTCCGAGAGTAAGAATGCCGGCATGCCGCGGTTGCCATTGCCAGACAACTAAGTGAGACTCAACATTAGCATGTACTGGACGATTACAATCGTAAAAGCCTGCTTGAATACCATCAAAGTGAACAGTAACTGTTTCGACATCACGAACATCGGTACCTGGAACATCCCAGGTTAGGACACATACACCGAGAACACCGTCTCCATCAAAGGATTCGGAGTCAAATGTTCCACCTTCAGGGCAATGTTCACTGTTCGAAGCATTTGAAGATACATTCCGGTTTGGTGTGCTGATTTCATTCGGAACCACCTCCATAATTGCTCGGTGAATAATCGGAGTTCCTGCTTCACCGTTCTTTTTGTAAATGATCACGTCACCTCCAAGCCCGTGTTGTGAGTACCCATATTTTGGATTCCCAGGTTCGGTTGCTTCGGCGAAGGTGACGATTGTATCAAAATCTTGATTATGAACTAAAACTAAATCGCCAGCGTCTATACTACCGACTTCGCCATCGATATCGTGAATCATTGAAGATGATTCGACGACAACTAAAGGTGGCATTGAACCAGTATGAGCATATAATGCTAAAATGAGTAGACCAATCATTCCTGCTGCGAGAAGAAGTTCTCGTAACAGAGTCTTCAGCGGGTCACTGTCACTCACGCCTTCTCCCCTCAAGTTCACCGTCGAAGTCCTTTGCTTTCAAGGAATGCTGTCCATGTAATTGCATGGCCAGCACCTAAGACATCTGCTGCTTCGTTCCCTTCTTCCTTACGGCGACGAAGTTCGGAGGTTGATTCGATGGATTGAAGTTCTTCAAGGGTACTCACATGACCACGTAATGAAAGGAATTCTGGGAGTACGATTAACAGGGCAAGGGATGAAAAAACTGCTAAACCTATCGAGTGCCCAGTGAAGTCTCCCCATGAGATATGGTTTTGAAGGAAAAGTAAGTGATATGCTGAGAGGCAAAAGAGTATCCCTAGCGCACCTGAAAGCGTCGCAGTGATGCCTAATTGCCGTCCATGTTGTTGTTGCCACCAGTTTGAAATTAGACCCATATGCTTCTCTCCTCAGTGTAAGCAGGTACGCTGGCCTTCTTTTTCCTATCGCTTCGCTGAGTGACATGACGGGGCGAAGTTCAAATGCTTTGGTTAGTGTGGGCCAAAGGCCCATTGAGGGTCTACGGTGATTTTAATGCAGAAAGCACTCTTTTTAATTCTCTTATTCACAGTATCATTATTCGGCCCAATGGCATCGAGTGCCACGGTTGAGACGCAGTTCTCGGACGGTACTTCTTCCTACAGCCACACCTTTGCAGGTACCGGCAACGGTACTGCGGGCTATCTTACAATTCCATTCGGGGCAGAAGTCACCGCAGCACAATTTAACTTGAAAGGTGAAGCAAGTTCGACATCGTATTCCAACTTCACGACGAATTCACATTTCGGCGGTGCAGGCGATGGTATCTGGTCTGGTTCTGCTCCTTCACCGTTCACCTCTGGGAGCCGTACAAATGTGGATGTTGCTTCACAGACAATGTCTCTCAAAGGCAACCCGTCTCTCCAATCAGTTGACTTTTCTCGCACTTCGCAGGTTCAATCGAAAGTCGGTGCCCATCAGAATACTACGGGCCAGTTCGTCTCTTTATCGGATCAAGGATACACAAGTTTAACCAAAAAGTTCCCGCAATCTACTGTCAGTACAACCGCATCATGGGGTTATATTGGCGTAGTTGTCTTGGTTGACTACGAATACCATATCATGAAATATTCATCTTCCAGTTTGTACAATACCCCGACAATTCTTCGAATTAACTCTACGACTGGCGCCTATATTGGAACGGCCTCCCTCAACACCAACGGATGCAGTACGTCTCAATACTACAATATGGTCGATGCCACTGTTGATGGAAGTACGGTTTACACTGCTCATTACACCAGTTATTACATGACAAAATGGTCCGTAATCACAACGGGAACTTCAAAGTCATGGCGCTGTGACAGTTCATGGCAGTACAGTAGTAATTACGTCACTGGAGTCGACATCGATGATGCGACCGGTAAACTGTATGTTGCCACTTATTCCTATTCAGCAAACGCACATTACCTCAATGAAGTCAGCAAGAGTTCGCCAGCGTCAATCCAAGGCACATGGACCTTAGCAACAGGGGCAACAGTCTCCCGCTATGGTGCTGGAATAATCGTGAATATGCCGACTATTGTTTACAACGAATATGACCAGCAATATGTGAGTGGAGTTGGTTATAACTATGACTCATACCATCACTTTTTCACTATGAATGGTAACTTTATCGAACATATGGGTGAAGTGCCAGTACCGGAAGGTGGGCATTACGGAATGGTTGAATCCGAACTTGGACAATTTAGTTTTTCCTGCCACTATTACAGCACCGCATATTGCAGTTCAAGTACTCGCCACAAAATCAATAATTTCGGAGACGGAGCTTTGTATGATCAACGGAGTCACTCTTCCACAACCGCAACAATCATAGGAACTTCCTTTACCACTTCGAAAGCAATTGATACCTTGAAGATAAGCAGTATCGTTGGGTATATCCCTACTGGAACAAGTATCAGCGTGGACATTTCCAACGATGGAGGGACAACTTGGAGGCACGTCACTGCCGGGCAAACAGTTAATTTCGCTCAAACCAGTACGTCATTCGTATGGCGAGCAAGTCTTAATGGAACTGTGAATAAAGCACCTATTCTCGATGGTGTTGGTATTGAATATATCACATCCTATGTTTCTTCATCGAATATGTATACCTACCAGTATGTAGGCTCTGGAGTGAAAAATGTCGTTGCTGCTACGATTACATGGGACCAAGTATTACCAACAAGCACTTCCATCCGCGTCTACTTTGGATACACAACTTCGAGCACATGTACACCGGGTAGTGCTGGAGTTTTGACGTTCACCCAATCGAACCAAACCAAATCTGTGACTGGGACCGGTTACTACTTGTGCATGCGTGTTCAACTCGCAACTTCCAACTCAGGCGTAACACCTTCCATTTCGAACATCTCCATTGCTCAGCATTCGAATGCTCCAACTCAACCTGGTATCAACATTGATGGAAAGTCAGGCTGGTCACGTGCATCACAAGATGGCGCCCTGCTTGGACCGTTAACCATTACCCATCAAACGAGTGGAAGCAACAATCTACTCAAACGTTTTAATGACGCCATTCCAGATACAGGCACTGGTTTTAGCAACATTTCCATTGACTTAGTCGCCGCATCCTCTGGAATATTAATGTTGGAATCTTTCGCAGTCACCTATACCATGAATACTGTGAATCTTGATATCAACATTCCAGAAGGTGAAGTTCTCCATGAACGCTTGGCTCCTTACGAAGTGGTGACTCGACATATCATCGGCGAGGATGCATCCGCAATGACTGAAGCAACGCTTACACTGGTGACAAATTCCATTGCCAAGAACCCAACTTTCTATTGGCAAAATGGAGATGTGTTCCCTGAACCGAACGACCCTGAAGATTACATCGAGCTCGACATAAGTTCATGGTCATCTGAAAATAATGGAATTCTTGAAATCCACTGGATTTTCCATGTAACTTCTGAATTCCCCGACCAAAGTAATGTCCGATTTAGAACAGGGTGTTTAGATAATACCGGCTCGGCAGGATATTCACCATTAGACCTTACGAGCATTACCGGATTGGAAGTCAACCGCACTTTCGGACTTGGGTGGATGAAAGTTCGTGACAATGATGGGGCACTAATTATGGATGATGTACCTGACCATTCATGGGTTGCCGCAGGTGAAACACTTCACTTCCAAGGCGCTATGTGGTTCCAAGACACCGAAGATGCTCCAAAAGACAGCGCCTTTGATGTTCGAGTATCTCGCAATGGATGGGTAGAAAGTACTGCACGAGATACAACCAACAATAATGGTAGTTTCTTCATCTCGGTTGACCTTCCAGATATTGATGTCGAAACTGGATTGACCTATGAAATTCAAACCTATAACGAAAAGGAACCAACGCATGTAATGCAACCAAACCTTGACTGGCAACGTACTTTCATGGTCGATGCAACATCACCTCATCGTGATGATTTCCTACCGGTCGATGATGGCTATGAAGCAGCGAGCCAGGTCCAAGAAGTCAAGGTCTTAATCAACGATGATATTGGCCACCCAATGGCTCTTGAATTGATGTATTGGGTTGAATCCGACCACGACCTTAACCGTAATGGTGAGGCAGATCCCCAAGAATATGTGAGTAAAATTGTTCAAAATACAACTGAAGCAAATAACAAGTGGTTCATCACTACGATTGACCATACACGAAACCCGAATATGGGACGAGTATCGTATTATTGGACTGGAGGAGATCAAGCAGGCAATCCGTTGCATTATACCCATATCGATGAAGACGGTAACATTCTTGAATTCCAATCAGGACCTGGCTTCCTTTACGATGATGCAACATTCCGTACTCGTAAAGATTCGACTGCCGTATTCACGGGATTAGAATGGTTTGGACATGTCGATGATGGACCCGTCTTTGCAGGCATGAAGCAAGTGATTACCCTTGGCTTTATTGATGCAAACACCGCTATTGACTTCGAACACATTTCATTGGTGTTTGATTTCGAAGGACCAAATCCAATGAGAGATGCACAACGCATTTCATATTCTGGAATGAACAATACGTTTTGGTCTGAAAGTGATTTCATTACCTTGATGACAACGAGTTCTATGCAAGAAACAACGAATGAATCAGGACTACCTTGGATTATTGTTACTTTTGAATTTGTCATCGGTTGGGATTGGCCAGATGAAGAAATGGGCGATGTTGCCTTAGTGTTCAAAGAAAGAGGCTCAATGTATGATTCACAAATTTTGCTACTTGAACATACCTTCCGAGTTGAGAATGACTTGATGCTCTCGCCGACAGAATACTTCGTAGAAGATGTTTCTGAACCGAGAACCGGAATTGTAGCCGATGGAAGCCGAGTTCGCAAGGACGACCGTTTGGCATTTACTGGCCGTGTTGTCTATGAAGGCAGTACAGTCGCTGCTCCTCGGGATGTAGGTATTCTTATCGAAGTGTTCGATGGTGAAAAGATGTGGAGCGATGGTTCAATCAGTTCTTCCGGAGAGTTCTCTGTTGAAGTCCCCTTGTCCTCTGCTTCAACGCTTCAATCATCTCCAACACGAACATGTCTCATCTCAATTACAAATATTCCCGGAAGAGGAGAAGACATGACTGGAACATTGGTTTCAACCACATTACAAGTTGTTGTTGATGATGCGGCACCTCGTGTAGTTCGACGAATATCTCCTCTCAATATCATCGATATTTCGGCGAACAATGACCTCAGCTATGTCCCAGTAGAATTCCATGGAACTGAAGATGCCGACCTCACTGGTTCGAGTCAGATGGTACATTGGGTAATGCGAGATGCGACTCGAACCGTCACGATTGGTGCTGGTTCTACGTTGTTAGGTATGCAACAAGACGGTCAGAATGTAATTTGGACTGGTGCAGTCGATTTGACTGACAATGGACGAATTACGCCACAATCTGGAGATTTCGTTGGCTTTTATGTCACAGGGTATGATGCAGCAGGAAATCAATTCCCTGTCGTCTCGAATTCTGAAGCAAGTCCGATTCCGGAACTTGCTGTAGATGACACGGACTTTGAACGCCAATGGATCAAGTTGGGAGCAGTTGGCCCAGAACTCCGAGTGAAGTCAATCTCACTTTCTGACGACCATATTGCACCTGGTTCAAACATCGTCATCAATGCTGAAGTAATCAATATTGGAGGTTCAACACCTGCATTGTTCAAGGTCGCTTTCTATTCAGGTGACGATGAAAAGCCATTCGATACCGTCGGTGTTGCTGGAATAGATGGAGATGAAATTGTCAAAGTGAGCACAACATGGACCGCAGAAGATGTTGACCGTGTTCGCGTCGTTGTCGATTACGATAACCTCATTGTCGAAGTGAATGATGACGATAATAGCGCAGAACATTCAATTGAGATTGCCTACGGTCAATACTTTGGATGGTTTGATTCTCCACGTGAAAGTCCACTCGCTTGGATATTTATTATCACTTCAATACTTGTCCTTATCGGTGTTGCATCCATTGCAGCACGTACGACCATCGACCATGGTGAAGGGGTTTTCTCTGATGAAGAAGAATGGGAAGAGGAAGAAGAAGACGATGATGAAGACGACTATGAAGACGATGATTGACGCCTTTTCTTCATCCACGGTTTACTGCAAATACTCAAAAGAGGTCGACGAGACCCCCTCTCCATAGGGGTGGGGAGAGTATGCCTGATGTATTTTCCAACCTCGAACCTCGATTGGCCGCAGCACTCCATTCAAAGGGGTGGGATCCTACTCCTGTTCAAATAACAACCTTACCTGAATTGTGTGGAGGTGGCGACAGAATTATTGTTGCCCCAACCGGTTCAGGAAAGACACTCTCTGCTGTACTTCCAATGTTACATCGGTGCTTGGTTGAAGAATGGAAACCGCTGTCTATTCTCTATATCACTCCTCTTCGAGCACTAAATAGAGATGTTGACCGTCGACTCACTGAAATTGCTGAAGCAGTCGGTTTGAAAGTTGGTCTAAGGCACGGGGATACGAAACAAAGTGAACGTACTCGACAAGTTCGTAATCCACCAGATCTGTTGATTACTACACCTGAAACGTTTCAATTGATGTTCACTGGTAAAAATCTACGAGAACTTTTGAAACGTGTTCAGGCAGTCATCATTGACGAAGTTCATGATTTAGCAGCAAGTGAACGTGGATGGCAATTGTCTGTTGGTTTGGAGCGGCTTGAGGCCCTTTCAGGACATTCAGTTCAACGAATTGGCCTTTCTGCGACTGTAGGAAATCCTGAACAAGTTGCAAAATGGCTATCGCCGAAAAAAGGCAAAGCATTGCTTACAACAGGAGACCGGACTACAGAACTAACAGTGGAATGTGCTCAAACCTTGCCTGAAGATGAAATTGGCGGCCTTGAGATGAGTATTCAGCCACGCGCACATGCTAGTTTTCGAAGACTCATTGAAGTGTTACGAACTGAACCACCTTGTTTGGTATTTGTCAACAGTCGAAGTGACGCAGAAACCATTGCTAATCGATTACAAACCATGGCACCAGATGTGGCGATTGGTGTACATCACGGCTCACTTGCTGCCGGAACTCGTCAAGATATGGAAGACAAACTTCGAAGTGGAGAACTGTCGGGTTTAGTGTGTACTTCAAGTCTTGAACTCGGTATCGATGTCGGAAAAATCCGACGTATAATTCAAGTGAAAAGTCCGCGTTCTGTTGATCGTATGCTCCAGCGTGTTGGGAGAGCAGACCACCGTTTAGGCGGTGTCGGAAGAGGGCATTTACTGTCATGGGATACTGATGATATCGCAGAAAGCGCTGTCGTGGGCCGCCGTGCAATGCTTGGCCAGATCGAATCGATTGAATGGCGTCAACGCCCGTTATCTGTAGCTGCAAATCAATTGGTATTAATGGCGCATTCTTTCAATGCAGTCGCTATTGATGAGGCTACAGAGATACTAGCAAAGGTCGCCCAATTTGAAGGATGGACCAGGAACGATACTGAATCTATCTTGCGCGTGTTATCTGACAGTTGGATTCTGCGATTCACACCGGACCCTGATGAAGTCCCATGGTACAGGTGGCCAAAAGCGGTGTACACCGTGGCCCAAGAAGAGGCATTAAAGGAAGGTAAACCCCTTCCAGACGAACGACCATTGTTTTCCATTCCCGATGAAGAAGTCCCTGAACTGTTTAAGAAGCGGACTGTCCCTGTACCTCTTCCTTTCAAACTCGGTTGGTTTTCAACAGCAGGAAGAACCCGTCAATGGGTTGGGAACCACCTTTCAATGATTCCTGATAAACAATCGTATCGGGTTCGAGATGCTGTTACTCGGCGCCACTTAGGAAGCGTAGATGAGGCCTTTGTGTTATCACTTAACGACAGTGGGGAAGATGATGATGGAAGTCGTCGTCAATTTGTCATGGCCGGGCGAACATGGCTCATCATCGATGCTGACCCTGAACAATCAGAGTTACTTGTCGCACCAGTATCCGATAAAGCAGAAGCACCACGCTGGGTGGGAGAATTGCCCCCTGTTCCCAAAGCCATTGGAAGAGACATAGGGCGATTACGACAATTAATTGCCGATGATCTACTCTTGTTTGAAAATGAACCAAATGCTGTACTTCATTCTCAAGCCATTGATACGGAAGGTATCTTTGCTGACCGAGATTCCGTATTATCTGAACATCCCTTTGATGATGAGGCGCTGGGGCTCATGGCTGAAGCGATTACGGCTCACATTGAAGCGACTGGACATGTGCCTACAGACCGATTAATGACTCTCGAACAACGAGAAGATGCCATTGTCATCAACTCATGCCACGGTTCTCGAATCAATGAAGGGTTAGGCCATTTCCTGATGGCGATGGCAACGACAAAATCTGGTAAATGGGGGCGATTGGTTGTTGAACCAACAAGAATTGCTCTACAAACAGGTGCCGTTACGCCTGAAGAATTAATCGGGTGGATGATGGAAACACCGCCTGATGCCATTGAAGGACTACTCAGTGTGACTTTACCAAATTCACGACAGGTGCGCTGGCGATTTGCCCAAGTGGCGAAAACATTCGGAATCTTACGTCATGGTGTTGACCCACGTAAAATCAATCTTCAGGCACTCTTGCGGAAATACCGTGGAACAGTAGTTATGGAAGAAGTTCTGTCTAAGTTGTTTCATGAACGAATGGATGTATTAGGCGTACGGGATATACTTCGTGCTGTTCAAAATGGAAATATTGAATTGAAAATTACGGCTTCAGGTCCGATTGGACTCTCAAATCACTCGAGTCGTGACATGCTTTTACCAAATTGGGACAGTGCGCAGGTTCGAACTCAACTGCGAAGCCGTTTGACAAATGAACGGGCTGTTCTTTGTTGTTTAAAATGCAAAGTTACTCGGCGATTTCGTGTAGCCCGTTATCCCGAAATGACCGACATTAAAAATTGCATAAAGTGCAAAGGTTCGATGCTTGCATGTGCTCCAGAACGAATGCAATCGATGTTAGTCGGCTGGGTTGATTCTGATGATGAAAAAGACCAGGCAAGAATGATGAAAAATGCCTCAGTCGTTCAGTCACGAGGATATGAAGCAATTCTCTGTTTAATGGGTCGAGGCATTGGAGAAGCCACTGCCCAGAGAGTCTTACGAAAAGTTCAGCGCAACAACATTGACGGTTTACTCGAAACGATTCACAATGCTGAGATGGAATATGCTCGAACACGACGCTTTTGGAACTAATCAGTCCCAACTCTCAAGTTCATTGATCGCCTTTGCCGCAGCAACTACATCTCCATCTTCCCACCAGTCAACCGCAATAAAGGTAGGTCGCTTCCCATGTTGTTGCCAACACTCTTGGGCACGTTGAATCAGGAAATCGACATCGTTTGCCTCATCTCCACGAGAAGGGTCCGACAATCCGATTGGGCCTCTTAACCAATTGTTCATGTGGTAGACTTCTTGTTCAATATCACCACGCAAAAGGTCACAATTCATATCTTCGGTATTCTCTTCGGCAAAGTTTGTCGTCCAACTGTGCGTTAGGAAATCATGAATCCAAGGGTGCGAGGCATCTCCACCTTGTTCCCAAAAGACCACCAATGTGGTGTTGCTGTCTATGAGTTGTTGTAATGTTGGCCAAGGAGTATTTGATTCATGAATGAAGACTTTCTCATATAATTGTGAAAGTTCAAACACGGATTTGAGATGGTCTGCTTGAACATAGTTTTCGACCAACAGTGTGACTACATCACGTGGGTTCTGTTGCATTTTTTCGTGGAGATTCGTTAGCCAGTCAACCGAATCAACATTTCCATAAACGCATGGGCTGAAACCTCGGTCATCATCGCCATGGCATAATCGAACGGTTTCAACACGCTCATCGCCAAGATTTTCATAATGAGTATCAATCATAAAAGCTCTCATTCCAGCGTCCCATTGAGCATTAAATCCAGTCAGATGATTTGCAGCTGGATAATAAATTCCATCATCATGGGTGGAAAAGGCATTATGAGTTTCTGGAAACGTTACATCGTCATAGGTTCGTAAACAGAGAATCAACAAGCCATTACAAGGTTCAGTTGGTGCTTCAGGTTCTTGTGATTGATTCATTGAAAGAGTGTCAACGGACGGTGCAACACAACCAGAACTTAGGACAATGAAGGTAACGAGGAGTGCGCATAGACTCCCTCGCATAGATTTGCCAACCTCTCGTAGAGCATGAATGCGTCGGTATGATGGAAATCAAACCGTACGGACAACAATACCTGCTTCAAGGAGCATGCCATTCGAGATTGTGAAATCTTCCATCCATCGTTCGGGGATATCTTTGGTTTCCGGATACACGATTTCTTTGATACCTGCTTGAATCAGTGAGCGAGCACATCGAGAGCAGGGGGGCCACGTCACAAATGCAGTACTTCCCTTCAGAGAGATCCCTATTCGTGCAGCGTGCATAATCGCATTTTCTTCAGCATGACAAATCAAAGGATACTTTTGTGAGCGGTCGGTTAGACGTGCAGTGTCATCACTTATACCACGCGGAAACCCATTGAATCCGGTTGACCGTATCTCTCGGTCTTCACCAACAACAACACAGCCAACTTTGGTTGAAGGGTCTTTACTCCAACCTGAAATATGCTTTGCTAATTCTAAAAAACGAATATCCCATTTCTCACTCATAGTCCTCAACAAACCTCTCACATGCTAACTCTCTATCATTGCTTCGCAAACAAAGAAAGATTTTCATCAGTAGCCCAATCAAAAACATTGAGTATATTTCCTTGTAAATACAACGAACCTAAACTCACAACAAGGCCAACTTCTTCTTCTGAAAAAGTTGATAATTTCTCAACCGCTTGTTTAGCGGAAGCAACACTCAAAGGCGCAGATTTTGACCACTTCTGTTCGAGAAGAGTTTCGATTTCAACACCTGGATAGCGTCCACCGTGGGGTTGAGTGAGCAGAATGTGTTTGGGTGGCATGCGCCTACACAAATCATGCAAAGGCGAAAGAAATTCCGTAAGATTATGTTGAGGTGAAGTACCAAACAGCAGTGTCCAAACTGACTGACCGTTTTTCTGGGGTGCATGTTGAGAGATGTATCGCTCTAATTCGGGGAGAATTCGACGCAGACCTGATGAATTGTGGGCTGCATCGAGTAAATAGGGGTGCGTCGATGTTTCGAGTTTGGTTAATCCTTGCATTCTGGCAGGCCATTGGAGAATCTCTTTTGCCTGGTCGATTGTATCAGTAGTAAAGCCAATAGATTCGAACAGTGCTGAAGCTAAAGTTACAGCCTCCTCTTTGACAGTGGAACCTTCGAGAATCGTCACCAAAGTAGCGTGGGCAGGACCAAGCGTTTCGTTCAGTGCAGCATTACCGGCATTGTGTACCTCGAAAAGCATTGCTTTACGCACTTCATTGCTCTCCGGGTCCCGAATAACTATTGGACAGTTTGGACGCGCTATGGCTGCTTTTTCTTGAGCTATAGCGGGAAGGTTTGAACCTAAAATATCAATGTGTTCTCGGCTGACAGAGGTGATCAATGAAGCAGTAGCCGGGCCACTTCGAGTCGCATCAAGTCGTCCACCCAAACCGGTTTCAAGAATCAGCACCTCGCTGCCAACTGAAGCAATCATCGAAACGAGATACGTCACCTCGAAAAAAGTGAGTTCAATGACTTTGTCAATGGTATCACCAACTGCTGCATGGTATACTTTCTCTACCGCTTCATCGAATTCTTGAGAGGAAATTGGAATACCGTTCCTGCGAATGCGTTCTTCAATTCGAGCAACATGCGGTGAAGTGAAGAGTACATTGTCAATCCTGCTTAGCGATAAGGCGGTAGCCATGAGAGCACATACTGTCCCCTTACCGTTACTTCCTGCCACGTGAATGATGTGTGAAGGAAGACTGAGTTGAAGGCGGTCAAGAACGGTTTTGGTACCCTTGAGGCCAAGTGCCATACCCCGCTTTTTAGTCGATTCAAGCCAAGAGCGTGCTTCAACCACATACTGCCGAAGTGTTGGTATGATTAGGCCTTTTCTTCACTGCTGTTTGAACAGTGTTGTATCGCCCCCGTAGGGGGCGTAAGATACGCGACGCTCATATGAGTGTCCGAACTCGCACAGGTTATGACCGAACAGCCTGAACCATCGACGCCGGAACGAAAGGTTTCGGAGGAATTTGCAGCGGTTCAAGCAGAATTAAATTCTGAAGACAATCTTTTCGCAATGATGAGAGAGCAACTTCCTTCGATGCTGGGCATGGCGTTCATGTTTATTTTGACCATTGCCCTTTCGCTGTTTATTCGACCTTGGTATGATGTCGCAGGTTTGCAAGCATTTGGAGCGGCAGGCGCATCTCAAGTACGCTACATTGCACTTGAATTATTCATGATTTTTGTCTTTACTGCATTCATTTTACTGCTTGCTAAATATAAGAAAGAATGGATTATCAAATATGGAATCATGGGTGTTCTTTCGATTGCTTTGATGTATTCTACCGTGCCATTGGCTCATATGCTGGTTTTGGATTTGGAAGTTGAACCGTTTGAATACGAAAGTGAAAACGAAATCGAAATGTCTTATCTTTCGCATCACGGCATAGATACCCATCTAACTAATTCGCTGATCGGGAGCCCAGGAATGTGGAACGATTCAATCAACGTATACCATAACCAAGACATGTTGAAAGACACGCCTACTTGGAGCATGACGCATGAACGTCTTCCGTATGATGATGTTGGAGAAGTACGCGTTGTAGTTTCAGATGATTATTTTTCCTTCACCAATCAAGGATATATCTGGTATGTTGATGCTGAGACCGGGGAATTGCAAGATTCCTATGCGTGTCACCGATACGTAGACGATGCTGATGGAAATTCTAATCTCGAATACCTCGGCAGCTTATCCGGCACATGCACACTTGCTTTTTACGCAGATGAAGCGATGTATGTTATCAATCAAAACAATGTGTTGGTTCGCTTCAATGTGTTTGATGAAAGCCCGGGTCAACTGTTTTACCAAGCAGGGTGGAATCTCCCACCTGAACTAAAAACTCAAGACAGTTTGGAATATGCTGAACTGATTGATGAGGATAAAGTTCTCATTACCACACAAAACATGGCCATTGTAGTACAATTAGAAAAAACTTCAACAGCATTCGATCCACTCGCAATTGATTTCAAGGCAGATGCCAAACTCTTGTTTCAAACCAATTCTACGAGTAACTTCACCACTGCCGACTTCGGCCATTCACCGTGGTCCGAGAATACAATCAATGAATCCGTAGAGAATGAAGGATTTTTGATACTTGGAGAAGAAAATGGCGATGTCGTTAGTTTTGAATGGAAAGATGATGAATTCACACCACAAACGAAAATGAATCTTCTTGGTTATGCAGATTCTATCCAATCTGTTCGTATCACTGACCTTGATGAAAGTGGCTTTACCGACCTACTCGTCACCACTGATGTGAGTGCAAATTGGCACCATGGGCAATTATTGAAGAACAGAATTAGTTTCCCAGTTACAGAGGATTTGGCAACAAGTTGGTTTGGCCAGACAGAAAATTCTTCTCTATTCCATGCGGTATATGATAACGGTTCAATTTCAATACAATCCGGTGAGGTGGCTGATGACATGATGGCACTTGAAGGTTTACAACTCGAAAATGGGCCTCTACTGGCTGGGCTCATAGTTGCCATAATTTTGATGATTTTACTCTATGTTCACAGTGAATGGTATGTAGTCAACACCGTGGGTGTACTCGTTGGCTCTGGTGTCATTGTCATGCTAGGAGTTACATTTGTTCCAACACTAATCATGATCTTCATGATTGCTGCGGCTATTTACGATGCTTGGGCAGTGTACAGCTCAAAGCATATGCTTGCTCTGGCTGATACAATGATAGGGCTTCGACTGCCAATTCTTTTGGTTGCTCCACAGGAAAAGGGCTATTCGTTTATTGATGAAACAGTTTCAATGAAAGAAATGAACACTCCACCATCTGAGCGCCCTAAGGCAACTTCTGCACCGAAAAAGAAAGGTAAAGATGCCATGTTCATGGGACTTGGCGATGTTATATTCCCTGGAATGCTGGTACTTTCTGCTGCTCAATATATCGAAGGAACCGATGGCTTCCTTGTGGCCATGACAACCCTTCTTGGCGGATTGGTTGGATACTTTGCTTTGATGACCTATGTCGCACGTGGTCGTGCACAAGCAGGCCTTCCATTGTTGAATGGCGGGGCTATTTTGGGCTATATCATCGGTGGTTTACTGATTGTAGGAACTGCAATCTTCGACTTTGGAATTACTTTGTGAGGTGAATGGTATGCTCGATATGAATCTGTTTCGAAATGAGCCTGATGTGATTCGTAAGGATCATGATAAACGCGGCCTACCTCACGATAAAATCGACCAAGTCATTGCTTTAGACCAGCAATGGATTAACCTTCAACATGAAGCAAACCAACTTCGTGCAACTAAAAACACTGCAGCACGAGGTATTGGGGCTGCTAAGAAATCAGGCGATGAGCAAGCCGCCCAGCGTATTCTAGCTGAGGTTGCAGATTTGGGTTCGCAAATTACCGAGATGGAACAGAAAACTGAACACGCTATGGCAGAACGGGACCGGCTACGCATGAGTATTCCGAATATCCTTCACCCTGATGTTCCTGTTGGAACGGATGAATCGGAAAATACTCAAATGAGTGTACATGGAGAAAAACCACAATTTGAATTTGAACCAAGAACTCATAACGAACTCATTGAAATGAATAAGTGGGTTGATCTTAAACGCGCTGCAAAGATTGTAGGGAGTCGATTCTTCTTCCTTAAGGGCGACTTAGCACGACTTGATTTCGCTTTACAGCAGTTTGCTGTTAATTTCATACGAGAGCGTGGCTATACCTTCGTTCAACCACCTGTAATGATGAACAGAGAAGCCTATGAAGGTGTAACAGATTTGTCTGATTTTGAAACGGTCATGTATGGGGTTGAACCTGATAATTACTACATGATTGCAACTGCCGAACACCCACTCACGGCTATGTTCATGAATGAAACAATACCTGAAAGCGATTTACCGCTACGTATTGTAGGCCTCTCACCGTGTTTTCGTAGAGAAGTAGGGTCTCACGGTCAGTCGGATTTAGGGATTTGGCGAGTTCACCAATTCACCAAAATAGAACAGATCATTATTGCCACTCCAGAACAATCATGGGAACTTCAAGAAGAATTGCTGCAGAACTGTATTGACTTGTGGGATGCACTGGAAATGCATTACGAAGTCGTGAATATCTGTACCGGCGATATGGGAACGGTTGCTGCCCGAAAGTACGACCTTGAAGCTTGGATTCCTGGAGCGAACCAATACAAAGAAATCGTTTCATGTTCAAACTGTACTGATTATCAAGCAAATAGATTGCAAATCCGATATGGACAACCGGGTCACGCAGGACAACCGATTGCGCATACGCTCAATTCTACCGCTGTGGCAACCTCTCGTGCATTGGTTGCCATCATGGAGCAAAATCAAATGGAAGATGGCCGAGTACAAATCCCTCAAGTGTTACAACCTTTGATGGGTGGGCAAGAGATTCTAGAGCCATGTACTTGGGGCTAATCCAGTAAGGTTTGATATAGCCTTGCGTTGCTGTAATTGCATGGAAGGCGACGGTACGCTGTATTTCGGATACGGATCAAACCTTGACTGGGATGACTGGAAATCTTGGTGTGAAAAGAAAAACCTCCGCTTTGATGGATTGGTCGAAGTAAGTCCGTGCTGGCTTCCAAATTATTCTTTAAAATTCCACTATTTTTCCGAAGGTCGGAAAGGGGGTGCTGCTGATGTCGTGGAAACTGGTCGAGGCCATGCAGTTCCTGGTGTTCTCTTTCGAATGAATGATGTTACCTTAGAAGCGATGGACCGAAAGGAAGGGACTGCTGTTGAGGCGTATGAACGACGAAATGTGAAGGTAATTCTTCCGAATGGGACGTTTGTTGAAGCAATGACCTATTGTGTAACTCAAAACAGCCGAGAGGAGCGCTTTATACAGCCCACCAACCTCTATACCAACCTGATTAAACAAGGACTTAAAAAGAGAAAACTTCCAATTGGAGAATTAAAAAACGCTATTGAAAACTTTTCTCCTAGTTATCCGATAGAAAAAATCTTTGTGTATGGAACGCTCATGCACGGAGAGATACGGAACTCAACTTTGATGCAGTACAGTAATGGTGAAGGCAAACCAGCCACAGCAACCGGTTCGATGCTCCATTTAGGCGACTATCCGGGAATGATTGCAGGAAATGAAGGCAGTATACATGGTGAAGTCTATCAGATCGACCAAGTCTACCTCACCTTGCAGACTTTAGATACCATTGAAGGATTCTATGGCTATGATTCAACACACTCTTTATTCACTCGAACAATTGTCAGAATTCAAACTGAACAGGGTCATGAGTGGGCATGGACTTATGTTTACAATAAAGAAAATAACAAAGAATATGAGAGAATTGAATCAGGGAATTGGCTCAAACGTTAATCTTCATTTTCAGCCATTTCGAGTAAGACCGACCCTTGTTGAACTTGTTCACCCGTTGTGAAATGTACCCCAGTAACTTGTCCGGCTGTTGAGGCAAGAATTCGATGCTCCATTTTCATTGCCTCAAGTATCATCAGTGTTTGACCTGGTTCGACTAATTGGCCAACTTCAACCAAAACATCGAGAACCTTTCCTGGCATTGGTGCGGTCAGGCCCCCTCCATCATCTGATTGAGAGGCTCCCGGTTCGATACGTTCCAAGCAAAAAGTGTGGCCTTCAAAGTGAACCCACCATACGTCGCCAACTTTGGCCACTGTTGCATAGCCCGAAGTACCGTTTGCGAGTTGAATCATCAATCGACCATCATGCTCGACAGATGCTTGATGTTCACCAAGATGCCAAACTTCACCCTGCTTGGCTAAGGTCACCTCAACTGGACCTTCGGCAGATTTGAATTGGTGATGCATCAAGGATACCTCCGTTTTAGCGTTATGAACGGACTCACCGGACCTGAAAGCCCAGTTACATCAGTTGTTGATGTTGTTTGGCGGTGTAAGCCTGCACTTTCAGCAACGGCAGCAGCCATGAGTGCACCATCCTCGAATTCATCAGGAAGTGTTGGAGTCCAACCATCAGGCCATAATCGGTCAATCATTGTGGTATCCGTTGTTCCTTCGACAACATCAGGAACATCACAGAGTTCTCGCAAAAATCGGAGATTGGTAACCGTTCCAAGAACAACGAATTCGTCAAGTGAACGGCGCATACGTTGTAATGCTTCAGCACGTGAAGGAGCCCAAACAATCAGTTTTGCGAGCATTGGGTCATAATTTGGAGTGACTTCATCCCCTTGTCGAACGCCGGTATCCAAACGAATACCCGGACCTTCAGGGGGCTGGAATACTGCGAGAGGTCCAATGGCCGGAAGGAAATTATTCGACGCATCTTCTGCATATAATCGAACTTCGATAGCATGGCCACGAAGATGTAATTCTCCACAAGACATTGGCTCACCTGCTGCGATACGCAACTGCTCTCGTACAATGTCAACGCCTGTAATCATTTCAGTTACCGGATGTTCGACTTGAATGCGAGTGTTCATCTCTAGGAAAAAGAATTCTCCAGTTGGTGCAAGTAAGAATTCTACCGTCCCTGCACCTTCATAATTCACCGCCATAGCAGCAGCAACCGCAGCTTTACCCATGGCAGAACGTATTTCTTCAGTCATGGTTGGGCATGGTGCTTCTTCAAACACTTTTTGATGACGGCGTTGAACACTGCATTCGCGTTCTCCAAGATGGATTGTACGGCCATGTCGATCGGCCAAGATTTGAATTTCAACATGCTTTGAACCCGTGAGTAATCGCTCAAGGTAGACTCGCCCGTCACCAAATGATGCCAAGGCTTCTCTGCGGGCGCTTCGGGCTGCCTCGAGCAAATCTTCTGGACGGTCAACAGCACGCATTCCTTTGCCGCCCCCGCCGGATGATGCCTTTAGCAGCAAGGGATAACCAACGCGTGTGCTGGCTTGTTCAATGGCAATAAGAGCTTCATCTTCATCTTCGGTCTCAATTTCTTCACCAGGAATTACCGGTACACCTGCGTTTCTCATGGTAATACGAGCCGACATTTTATCGCCCATTCGTTCGATTGCCTTCGGACTTGGCCCAATCCATTGAATCCCTGCATCGGATACTGCACGTGCAAAGTCTGCACGTTCGGAAAGAAAACCAAAACCAGGATGTAATGCGTCAGCACCCGATGTTGCTGCAATTTTCAAAATTTGAGACTGATTAAGATAGGTCTCGGCAATCGTGTCACCTTCAAGAAGTACGGCGTGGTCTGCAAGTTCGACAAATAATGACTTGGCGTCATTGGCAGCATAGATAGCAACACTCATGAGTCCTGCTTCTTTACAGGCTCGTAAAATTCGGCAAGCGATTTCACCTCGATTTGCAACCAAGACTTTGCTAACCATTCCGTCCCCTCATTCTTTTTTCCAGTTAGCAGGACGCTTGTCAAGGAATGAAGAAAGACCTTCTTGGCCTTCTTTTGAACCTCGCATACGGCTGGTAAAGTCCAGAGTGAATTCTCGTAATGCTTCATCACTGCCGTTCCATCGATCAAATTGAAGAGTGAGTTCTTTTGCCAAAGTTACGGCTTGTGGCCCTGTACCCAATACTTCCTCAATCAAGGCAGTAACGGCTGGTGAAAGGTCGTCGATTGAATCAACCACTGCTTCGATAAATCCAGTTCGAAGTGCTTCGTCCGCCTCGATTCGACTGGCTTGCATAGCAAGTCTACGAAAACATGCTGAGCCAAGACGTCTGTAGACATATGGCCCAATGACTGCTGGGAGAATGCCAAGTTTTCCTTCTGAAAGAGCAATTTTTACGTTTGATGTGGCAATGACATGGTCCAAACATGCTACAAGACCTGCTCCGCCGCCCAAGGCAACACCTTGGATGGCCCCGATTGTGAAACAAGGATGTGCCCACAATCCATTGAAGAGTCGATCAAGTCGCTCTGAATCAACTCTATTTTCTTCAGCTGAATTGGCTCCAGCATCACGCATCATGTTGATGTCAGCACCTGCACAGAAGTGTCGCCCTGAACCTGAAAGAACAAGGGTTCGAAGGAACGGTGAACCCGCAGAATCGGTAAGTTCACCTTGGACACCAACACTGCGTTGCGCTGTCCAATCAAACAATGAGCACAACTCAGTAATCATTTGCACATTTAGTGCATTGAATTTGTCTTCTCGGTCTAATTTTATGTGGCATCCCGAGCCGACTATCTCAATTGCAACCAACTCGGTTACGGGTGGTGTATCCATTCTTATCATCTAAAAAACTCCAATTGCATTTTTGATTTTCTAATTGATTAATTCATCACATTCTAAATACGCCGAAACGGTCATCCGGCAGGGGCGCGTTGCGAGCTGTTGCCAAGCACAATCCCAGAATGTCTCGAGTATCTCTCGGGTCGATGATACCATCATCCCAAAGGCGGGCTGTTGAGTAATACGGGCTACCCTCAGTCTCATACTTCTCTAAAATTGGGGCGCGGAAAGTTTCGAGTTCCTCGCCCACCATTGCTGGAAGGCCTTCTCGGGCGCGTTGGTCTTGTTTGACCGTCGTCAGTACATCGGCAGCTTGAGGTCCTCCCATGACTGAAATCCGACTGTTTGGCCACATGAATAAAAAGCGTGGATCGTATGCACGGCCACACATTCCGTAA
>MDSY01107215.1_pt1 | contig 24059 bp, 25 predicted proteins | sample 811131 | NCBI WGS metagenome assembly MDSY01 (sample SAMN05326643, study PRJNA326480) | marine metagenome | isolation source: seawater | place: Atlantic Ocean: South West | collected 2010
CATGGTCAACGTGACCAATGGTGCCGACGTTTACGTGCGGCTTATTTCTTTCAAACTTTTCCTTAGCCATGATAGCCTCCGACAATGGGCGGCCATTAGACCGCGCTAAGTTAAATAATGCAGCTATACCCAATTATTGGGCAAACCGCAGATAACAAGAAGGGTAGATACATTTCTATATCTACCCTTCAAAATATACCGTGCTCCGCTGTTACTTATAACAATGGAGCTCTAGGGCGGAATTGAACCGCCGACCTCACCCTTACCAAGGGTGCGCTCTACCCCTGAGCTACTAGAGCTTATATCGCACTAAACTGGCTCTATATAGCCTTCAATCGGTCCACTAACTTAGTGAACCTTACTCAATGGAGCGGGTAGCGGGAATCGAACCCGCATATACAGCTTGGAAGGCTGTCGTGATAGCCATTATACCATACCCGCAAAGAATGGTGGTGGGAGGTGGATTCGAACCACCGAAGCTTACGCGTCAGATTTACAGTCTGATCCCTTTGGCCGCTCGGGAATCCCACCCAATAATTCTTCAACAGGAACTGGTGCCGGCACGAGGAGTCGAACCCCGGACCTACTGATTACAAGTCAGTTGCTCTACCGACTGAGCTATACCGGCTAAATTGCCTGTTCTCCTGAACTCAGGAGGGGCGTATAATACTGAACGAATTAGAAGGATGCAAGCATCAATGATGATTTTATTAAAGTTTTTCAGTGTTTATGCAACCCTGCTACTTGCGCTAAGCCGTCCAACACTAATTCTGCTACATAAGTAACAGCTAGTTCATTGGCAATGGCCATTCCATCACCCCCACACATTAGTATTTCATAGCCGTGACTTTGGGCGTCTCTCACTAAACCAAACACCCCATGACGGGCCATTTGTGAACATCCAGCCAATACAGCTTGGGTAGTATTAGTACCCGGACGAACATTTTTGATGGTTTTTTGGGCAAAGGTGATTTTCGCCGTGTCCCGTGCCAAGGCTTGCGACATTAATCTTGCGCCTGGAATAATATAGCTACCCTCATGGCAGCCTTCGCAATTGACATAGTCAAAAGTGATGGCACTACCACAATCAACCACACAAACAGCACTTTGGGTGAACTGTCGTGCCGCTACCATGGCTAACCATCGATCCACACCTAACGACTGAGCTTGTTGATAGCCATTGATGAGGCTTTGCCAATCCTCTTGAGTAGTGAACTGATGATGTGGCACGTTTTTTTGATAAGCCCAAGCTTCTAGACACCGGCCTTTTTCGTCGCTCGCCACACTGGCCCAATACACTCCAGCAACAGAAGTCGGTAACGCAGCTTGCAACTGAGCAAAGCTTAGATCACTGACCAAAATAGCACCAGAGCACTTTACTAGGCCGTGCTCTTGTAAGCGCCACTTAAGCCGAGTATTGCCAATATCCACTAACAGGTCGGTCACACTTGGCCCTCCAACTGCGGTTCAAGTTGCACACTTATGGGCCGTAAACTAACTTCGCCACCACTATAGGTTTTTACCACACCGCCATGTTCCACTATCAACCCACCTACCAAATCAACCCCAAGGCACATACCTTCTATAATCCTGCCTGAAAGCAACAGCTGAACCCTTTGATCCTGATAGCAGTGATAGTGCTGCCACTCATCACGCACAGCAGCAAAACCATGCTGTACAAACCGGTGCAAGTGCCGATTCAAACGCAAAAGAATCTGCGCCACAATGTCATTCCGACTTAAATCATAACCTAGCTGTTTGAGGCTCACCCATGGCTGGTCAATAATTTCATCGTGCGTTAAATGAACATTGAGGCCGATACCGATTACTACGTGACAAGGGCCTGTTGCGTCCCCTCTCATCTCAAGCAAAATACCAGCCAGCTTCTTACCCGCAACTAACACATCGTTAGGCCATTTAAGCTGTATGCCCTGGACACCTAAATCTGCCAAAGCTCGTGCTAGCGCCAAACCTACTACCAGACTCAGCCCTTCTAACGCAGATGCTCCTCCAGCAAAATTCCAACCTAATGACAAGGCTATATTTTGACCAAAAGGTGATTGCCACTGGCGACCTAAGCGGCCTCGGCCCGAAGTTTGCACTTCAGCCAGCACCACTTGTGCGTGAATGTAGCCCTGTTGCTGGCTCTGCATTAGGGTAAGGTTGGTGGATGGGAGAGACATGTGCAACTGCACGTTAAAAAGAGGACTTAATACTGGCAGTTGGCGCTGTATAGCTTCTACATCTAACAAGTCGAGGCCACCCGAGATGCGGTAGCCACGGCCTCGAACTCGGTGCAATTTCACCCCCAAGGCCTCCACGCCTTTGAGCTGCTTCCATACAGCCGCTCGTGTCATATTGAGATGTTGCCCTAAGTCAGTGCCAGAATGAAAATGGCCATCGGCTAACAAATGCAACAACTGATTGAGACTAGTCAGCGACATTAGCATTGCCGCGTCGCTGCGCTGCTCGCAATGTCGCCAGGCATTACTTCTTTTTTGCCTTTTTCTTGGCTTTATTGACGTGTTTGACTAAACGCTGCTTCTTAGTAATTTGGCGCTGAGATAACTTATTTACTCGACCTTCGAACGGATTGTCGCCAGTACGAAACTCAAAACGCACCGGCGTACCACGGATCTTAAGCACCTTAATAAATTTATTTTCTAAATATCGCTTATAGGTGCTAGGCAATGCATCGGTTTGATTACCATGCACAATAAATAGCGGCGGGTTAGATCCACCAAGGTGGGCATAGCGTAATTTAATTCGTCGGCCATGCACCAACGGTGGCTGGTGATCTAGTATGGCGTCTTCAAGCAAAGTGGTTAGCTTATTAGTACTCCACTTTGTAAAAGCACAGCCATGAGCCTCTTCTACAGATTTGTATAAATCTCCCACACCAGACCCATGCAAGGCAGAAATAAAGTGAATACGAGCAAATTTTGCAAACTCTAAGCGCGACTGTAACTCATGCTTCACATGGGCTTTATCATCAACGGTCATGCCGTCCCACTTGTTGACGGCTATGACTAAGGCTCGGCCAGCATCGATGACAAAACCTAATAAGTGCATATCTTGCTCAGTAAGACCTTCATGAGCATCAACAACTAAAACCACCACATGGGCGTCTTTAATAGCCTGTAGAGTTTTAACGATAGAAAACTTTTCTACCGCTTCTGTAACACTTCGACGGCGACGAACACCAGCGGTATCGATTAAGGTATAAGGCTTGTCATTACGGCGATAGGGAATATAAATACTGTCACGGGTGGTACCCGCTTCGTCAAAGACTACAACTCGGTCTTCACCCAACATCCGATTAACCAAGGTAGACTTACCTACGTTAGGCCGACCCACTACACCGATACGAATACCACCTTCAGATTCTGGCGGAAAACCTTCATCTTCTGGAAAGGGCGCTAATACATCTTCAATAAGCTGGCTAACACCACGCCCATGAGACGCAGCTATAGGCCGCGGCAAACCTTCAAGACCTAAGCAATAAAAATCGCCCATGGCAATGTCAGCGTCGATACCATCCGTTTTATTTACTACCAAATAGGCAGGCTTATCACAACGGCGCAGGTGATCTGCAATGAGCTCATCGGAAGGGTTTAGCCCTGCCTTACCATCTACCAAAAACAATACCGCATCAGCTTCTTCAATAGCGAGCAAAGATTGTTCAGCCATCACCTGATCGATACCGGCCTCATCGCCACTGATACCACCCGTATCAATAACAATATAGTCTCGCTCTGCAGATTTACCATGACCATATTTTCGGTCCCGGGTTAGGCCTGAAAAATCTGCCACTAAAGCATCACGTGATCGCGTTAACTGGTTAAAAAGTGTGGATTTACCCACATTTGGACGCCCAACTAGGGCAATTACAGGATTCATAAATAAACCAATTATTTCAAGCCAAGACGCATAAGACGTCCGTCTTGACTGAGTAAGAAAATATTATCCAGGTAGCCTTGGCTACCAATACGAGCGCCTTTAATCGCCATTTTTTGGCGACCTAAAAGCTCTCCGTCACTGCGTTGAAGCACGTGGGCATAACCCTGTGCATCAACTACTAATACATGCTTAGCCAACCCCATAGGGGCAGCCAGTGATCGATACTGTAGGGCATCATTGCGCCATAACACATGACCTTGTTCACGATCATATGCACGCACAACATCCTGAGCATCTACCACTAAAACAGCATCACCCATTAGGGTCACACCATTAAGACTAGAAACAGGCTGCTGCCACTTAACAGCACCAGTCAAGGCATCAATAGCAGCCAGATTGCCCTGATAGCTTGTAACGTAAAGCACGTCGTCAGCTAAAGTTAACACCCCATCCACATCAACCAAACGCTCAATTTCTGATCGACCTTCAGCAGAACCAACAGCCTTTTGCCAAACTACATTACCTGCTTGATTATCTAAAGCCACTAATTTGCCGCTAGCAAAACCTGCGTAGGTATAGCTTTCGTTAACCAGTGGTGTACTGGTTCCACGCACAGTTAAGCTGGGTAGGCTTACTGCATAAGACCACTGAAACTTTCCATCATTAATTGCATAAGCACTGACTTTTCCGTCGACCGTTTGAACTACAACAATTTTGCTATTCGCTTGCGGCGCAGCTAAAGCCTCACTAGAAATATTCACCTGCCATAATACCGATCCATCATCACTACTTATAGCAACTAGCCTACCGCTTTGGGTGGCTACAAATAATTGCTGATTAATTTGACCCACGCCAGCGGTTATTTGCTCTGTAAGATTTATCGTCCAGTTTGCTTTACCCGTGTCTAAGTTAAAAGACCCTAATTGTGGTCCGGCAGCAGCAAAGATCGCCTTCGCTGTCAGCACAGGCTGCATGAGTGAACCACCCTTATAACTGCCTTCTCCTACGGTTACCGACCAATGCTCTACTAACTGCACTTGTTCTTTAAACGTAGCCAGTGGTGTTGGGTCAGGGAGGTTGCCACCAGATGATGAACACGCACTGATGGCTATCAACGTTAGACTAACAATCAATAACTTAAACGGTCTGCCAATCATGTTAACAAGTCTTATGCTTATCATTATTTAAAAGCCCCTTAGGCAAATTGCTAACACTACTGAGCAAGGTTATCCAGCTTCAAACCTAGCAGCGGTTTGTTTGCACCACTGGCAACAGCTAGTAAGGAAGACTGCGTGTAGGCCGTTAGGGCAGCGTCTAATTCACCTTGTGCAACTAATAAATCGCCACGAGCCTCAAGCCTACCCGACTGCCATGCGTCATCAACGTCCACCAATAATGCCAAGGCCTCGTCGTATTGCTTTTGCGCACCCAATACAGAAGCCAAACGAATCGTGGCTAAAGCAAGAACTTCGGCATCACCACCTTGGTCTATAACCCATTCCAATTGCACTTCGGCAGCTGGCAAATCACCTTCTTGAACTTCAACTCGCGCTATCATCAGTGCTGCAAATTGAGCATAGGTGCTAGAGCCAAATTCGGTTTTAAGTAGCTCACTGTTATAACGTACTTGCGCTATTTCAGTATCACTCAGCTGGCCAGCAGGGGCGTTATTTATTAGCTGCTGAAAATATACGCTAGCCGTCTCTGCCTGACTAGCCTGATTATCCTGATACGCATTCCAACTCAGTACGCCACCTATGCTAACGGCAATAGTAAGCACCAAAGACTTACCATTTTCTTGCCACCAACGCTTTAATGCTTCTACTTGTTCTTCTTCTGTCTTCATTTCGGCCACAACCAAAAACTCCTTTATACTGCTTGTAATAATGATTAAATAAGCTCAGCCACATGTGCTGATACTTGATCTAGAAATATGCTTTTCTGCTGACCTTGCCCTTGCAATGGTTTGATCTGAATTTGACCCTGAGCCAATTCATCTGCACCCATAATAAGCACCAGTTTAGCGCCACAACGGTCAGCTTTTTTCATTTGGTTCTTGAGACTGCCACCACCACAGTGCCACAATAGGCGTAAACCAGAAATATCAGTTCGTAACTGCTCTGCCAGCTGCATGGTGCGCAAACTCGCAGCATCACCCATGTGAGCCAGATATACATCAGCTTGCTGCCCTAACCCAGCAGGTTCTTGCTGCATTTCCTGTAGCAACAAAATCATCCTTTCTACGCCCATGGCCCAACCCACTGCAGGAGTGGGTTTGCCACCAAGCTGCTCTATCATACCGTCATAACGACCACCACCGCATACCGTACCCTGAGCACCCAACTTATCAGTTACCCATTCAAAAACAGTTTTGCAATAATAATCCAAACCCCTTACTAAGCGAGGGTTAACTACATAAGTAATACCTGCGGCGTCTAGAAGTTCTCGCAAACGCTCAAAATGCACGCGAGATTCGTCATCTAGATAGCTATAAAAATCAGGGGCGCCATCTAACACAGCCTGAGTGTTTGCATCTTTACTATCCAACACCCGCATTGGATTAGTCGTCACTCTGCGCTGGCTATCTGCATCGAGCTTGGCCATATTGATTTTTAAAAAGGCGACTAAATCAGTTTTATAGGCGGCCCGAGCAGCAGAACTACCAAGGGTATTCAACTGTAAAGTGACGGCGTCTTGCAAACCAAGCGCGCGCCACAAACGTGCCGTCATTATAATGAGTTCGGCATCAACATCTGGACCATCGATGCCATACACCTCTGCACCAAACTGATGAAACTGCCTTTGGCGACCTTTTTGTGGACGCTCATAACGGAACATAGGGCCGTGATACCACAAGCGCTGTACTTGATTATAGGTTAGGCTGTGTTCTTGAGCAGCACGCACACAGGAGGCCGTACCTTCAGGCCTCAAGGTCATGTTGTCACCATTGCGATCAGCAAAGGTATACATCTCTTTCTCTACTACGTCTGTGGCTTCACCTATCGAGCGACAAAATAAATCTGTCTTTTCAGCAATGGGCATACGAATTTCTTGATAACCATACTGATCAAATACCAATTTCACTTGTGCTTCAAAAAACTGCCACAACGGCGTTTGATCCGGCAATATATCATTCATGCCACGAATGGCTTTTATAGACGCCAAAATGTGTTCCTTATTTAATAGGGGTGTCGCTAACTAATGCGGCTCTACTTACGCAGAGTAAGACGCGCAATATCTTTACGGGTATGCGGATCTAAATCAATAAGTAGGCCATCAAACGTCATTGAGGTCACCCCTGACGAACGCCCTAACAACACTTCAATTGGCGCTGTTACAACTTGGTCAATGGTGCCACCTGCAGAGTATAAATCCGACAGTATCATCTTCCCGTTACCATCTTTAATCTCTACCCAACAATCTTTTGCAAACACCATAACGAGTTGAGCTTGACTAGGCCCCAGTACAACAGCATTGCTAGCTAATAAAGGGGCTTGTTCTTCGCTGGCCTCTATCACTTCATTAGCTTCAGGGGTTGGCTTAGCTTGAGCTTGAGCTTCAGTTGCAGTTTCAGGCACAGTTGTACCCACTTCACTTTGAACTATTAGCTGGGCTAGATCAAGACTCTCTTCTCCGTCTTCGGTAGCAAAAGCATTAACATTATCCGCTGACGCCTGCTGCGTCATACTGGACAATTGTGGCAGCATTAGACTGCCATTTTGGCCTTGCCACCAGACAATAGACACAGCCAGCAAACCCAGCACAAAGACGGCTGACACCAACTTAACCCAGGTGTCACTTGGCTTGCTTTGCCGACCACCATTACGGATACCTGACATGGGTTTAGCACTGTGATCTGGCACTCCATATGCCACATCAAATTCTGCCACTAAGGCTTGCCCATCTAGCCCCACATGGCGCGCATAGGAGCGAATATACCCTCTGGCAAATACAAAGTTTGGAATCAACTCAAAGTCATCTTCTTCAATTGCATTGATGACTTTTGACGTTAAATGTAAATCGCGGGCCGCTTCTTTTTGCGACAAACCATGCTCTTCGCGGGCCTGGCGCAACAAGTGCCCAGGAAAGCCTGGCAACTTACCATCTAATTCCGGTTGATCCTGCATATTTAATAACCCCACATTACTCACTATCAACACCTCTTACGATTATTCGGCGTTGAGTTAATTAATATTAGCTAGACTCGCCTATAGTCTTTTATAGGCCCATCATAACGCCCATTTTTGGACACTACCAGTATAGGTAAGTTCCTTAATTAAATTTGCTTAGCTTCAATGCGCGCAGCATGCGCTGCACTGCGACGCGTACGATCTACTACCTGCCCAACTAACTGGCCACAAGCGGCATCTATGTCATCACCACGGGCAGATCGAATGGTTGTAATGATTCCAGACTTCGCCATAATCTGTTGAAAGGCTTCAATTAACGGCCTAGGACTGCGACGATAATCTGACCCTGGAAACGGATTAAAAGGAATTAGATTAAGTTTACAAGGCACACGCTTAAGCACTTTCACTAATTCGCGGGCATGCTTGGGCTGATCATTGATCCCGTCGATCATGGTATATTCCATGGTAATCACACGCTTATCACTTAGATTCTCTAGATAGCGATTGCATGCATCTAACAAGGTGTCGATATTGTACTTTTTGTTGACTGGAACTAGCTCGTTGCGCAGTAGGTCGTTAGGGGCATGTAAAGAAATGGCAAGGGATACATCGGTTATCTGGCTCAATCGATCAATAGCTGGCACCACACCTGCCGTGCTTACAGTTACACGGCGTTTAGATAAGTTATAGGCATTATCATCCATCATCAAGGCAATAGCAGGAGCCACCTGATCAAAGTTGAGTAAGGGCTCTCCCATACCCATAAATACCACGTTAGTCACCCGTCGTGGCCCATTTGGGTCCACCGCACCAAACGACTTAATAGCAATACGCAGCTGACCAATAATTTCGGCCGCCGTTAAATTGCGGTTAAAACCCTGCTTACCTGTAGAACAAAAACTACAGTCAAGCGCACAACCCACTTGAGATGAAACACATAAGGTGGCCCGATCACCCTCTGGAATAAGCACCATCTCAACTTTGTTGCCACCTGAAACGCCAATTACCCACTTACGCGTACCGTCTTTAGAATCGGCACGGTGAAGTACTTCAGGCTCAACAATTTCAGTACTTAGAGCAAGTTTTTCACGCAATTTTTTACTGACATTAGTCATACTTTCGAAGTCATCTACACCAAACTGATGTATCCATTTCATCACTTGAACTGCCCGAAACTTGGGCTCATTCATAGTTTTGAAAAAGGCTTCCATTTGAGCTTGTGAAAACCCTAAAATGTTAATTTTTGTGCTGACTTCGGACATCTTAAAACCTGTAAGTAATACATAATTTTTGCGCCGCCATTTATTTGGCCTAAACGCAGTGCGGCGTTCCCCAAGGAACGCCGCACGCTGCATGCTGCCATTGGCTCTAACAAACTAGCTAAAGCAATAGTAGCATACTTTAATTAGCAGCTATTAGCCGCCAAAGAAGTATGCAATTTCACGAGCGGCTGACGTAGTAGAGTCAGATCCGTGTACCGCGTTTGCATCGATAGATTCTGCAAAATCGCCACGAATAGTGCCTTGCGCAGCTTCTTGTGGGTTAGTTGCACCCATTAGATCGCGATTCATATTTACTGCGCCCTCGCCTTCAAGAACCTGCACAACAACAGGGCCAGAAGTCATAAAAGAAACCAAGTGACCAAAGAAAGGACGCTCACTATGTTCTGCATAGAAACCTTGAGCTTCTGCTTCAGACAGTTGCTTCATTTCCATTTTAACAACTTTAAGGCCGTTAGTTTCAAAACGAGAAACGATTTTTCCAATTACATTTTTTGCTACAGCATCAGGCTTGATGATGGACAGAGTGCGTTCTACCGCCATGGTATTCTCCAAACAGTGGGACCCATTACATGGGTTAAAATTAAAAAAGCAAACACGCACTAACACGTACGGGAATTTTGACCGCATAATTATACGCTGTAAAATGTGCTTTTAGTAGACCTTTACGAGATCTATCAGAACTAATCTAGCTCTCCAATCCACGCTGTTTGGATCGCCTCCAAAATCATTTCACCACAACGGTTAGGATCATCATCAAATTCTGGCAAGGCCATAACCCAAGCCATCAAATCTGTGAATCGCACCAACCGCGGATCTACGTCTGGATGAGTTTCATATAACTCAATAGCAATATCTAATGTATCCGTCCAAACCATACTCATAAGAACCTCCCAGGCAGTTGATTACTTTAATGCGCTTCAGAAACGATGTTAATAGTATACTTGGGAATTTCCACTACTAAGTTGTCATCGGCAATAACCGCCTGACAGCTGAGCCTGGAGTCTGGCTCTAGGCCCCATGCTTTATCCAACATATCATCTTCTAGTTCGTCAGACTCGATCATTGAATCAAACCCTTCACGAACGACAACGTGACACGTTGTGCAAGCACATGATTTTTCACAGGCGTGCTCGATGTCAATGCCATTGTCTTTGGCAGCATCTAGTATCGTCTGCCCAGCTGGCGCCTCAAACACTCGCCCTTCTGGGCAATGTTCGGCATGGGGCAAAATAATAATTTGTGGCATTTGAGTTAGCTCCTAAGCTTTTAGCTGTTATGGCCAGCTGTGTTACAACTGGTCCACAGCCTTACCCGCGAGGGCACGTTTAATACTGTCATCCATACGCATAGCAGCGTAGGTGTCACTGGCCTTAGCCATGACTTCAATTTGCTTCGCAATGGCATGATGATCCTGACCATTGCGGGCGATCACTAACTGCTCCATTTGATGCACAATACCCTGTTGTTCTTGCGCCGTAAGCAGACGCTCTCCATCTTCAGCAAGCGCAATGGTCACCGCTTCTACTAGGCGATCAGCATCAACTTGCTGCTCGCGCAAACTGCGAGCACTACGATCACCTTCCACATTGGTCCAACTGGCTTTAATCATGTCTGCAATCTGTCCATCCGACAAACCGTAAGACGGTTTCACTTGCACCGATGCAGCCACTCCTGAAGTTAACTCACGAGCACTAACCTCTAATAGACCATCTGCATCTACCTGAAATGTAACCCGAATTTTTGCAGCTCCTGCCGCCATTGCTGGAATACCACGCAACTCAAACCGAGACAGCGAACGACCGTCTTGAACTAACTCACGCTCTCCTTGTAAAACATGAATAGCCATAGCTGTTTGACCATCTTGATAGGTGGTGAATTCTTGCGCACGAGCTACAGGAATAGGCGTGTTGCGATCTATTACTCGCTCCACTAAACCACCCATCGTCTCTAAGCCCAAGGATAACGGCAACACATCAAGCAATAATAACTCTTCACCACTTTGATTACCCGCCAATACATCTGCCTGACGTGCCGCACCTAAGGCGACCACCCTATCAGGATCTATATCGGTGAGCGGTGGCTGTTGAAACAATTCTGCTACCCGTTCTTGCACTAACAAGCTGCGTGTTGAACCACCCACCATGACAATTTTAGCAATGTCGCCTACCGTCACTTTTGCATCGCGCAAGGTGCGCTTTGTTGCTCTTAGTGCCTTACTAACAATGGGGTCTAGCAACCGATTCATGTGCTCGCGAGTAAGCTCCAGATCAGCATAAGTTGCATCACCAGGCCATCCTTCAAAAGACAGCTCAGCACTAGACTCATCACTTAGGAGCTCCTTGCCCCAACGAGCCAAACGCAATAAAAAACGCTGTTGAGCCAGGTCCAACTGCGTAGGCATTTGAAGCTCTTGACGCATCCATTCAGCTATTTCATGGTCAAAATCATCACCACCCAAAGCTGAATCGCCACCAGTGGCAAGTACTTCAAAGACACCCTGTTCCATACGTAATATAGAAATATCAAAGGTGCCTCCACCCAAATCAAACACAGCAATGGTTCCCTGCTCTTGCTCATCATGCTCTAAACCGTAAGCCACTGCCGCAGCTGTGGGCTCATTAAGTAAGCGCAACACTTGGATACCTGCTAATTGAGCAGCATCTTTGGTTGCCTGTCGCTGAGCATCATCAAAATAAGCAGGCACAGTAATCACCGTACCCACCAACTCACCACCCAAGCTGCTCTCTCCACGCTGCACAAGTGCACGCAAAATATCGGCAGACACTTGTACTGGACTCTTTAGGCCCGATACCGTATTAATTAGGGGCATTCCTTGCTCACACGCCTCAAACAGATACGGCATGCTTTCACCTAAACGCTTTACATCTTCAATACCACGGCCCATTAGGCGCTTAACAGACATCACAGTGTTAGCAGCGTCATCGACGAGATGGGCTTGGGCTTTGACACCCACTTGAGGCAGCTCATCAGCCAAATAACGCACCACAGAAGGCATTAGATGTTCACCGCGACTATTAGCCAACGTTTCCACCTGCCCGCTACGAACACTGGCCACTAATGAGTGCGTGGTTCCAAGGTCTATACCGACAGCGAGTTTGCGTTGATGAGGCTTAGCGCTTTGCCCGGGCTCTGCGATTTGCAACAAGGCCATGTATATATTCCTTAATCCAGCAAGACACCTTCAAGGGCGTCTAATTGCTGTTGTAATTTAACGATAAACTGAAGCTTACGAACGGCTGTTTCTGCGCGCTCAAAGTCTGATGAGCCGTAAGCTTGCTCAAAATCACCCTTCAATAAACTAGCCTGACACTGAAGCTTGGTTGCCATAGCATCAATTTTAGCCTCTGGGTCTTGAGCCTCAGACATGTCTTCCAAAGCTTCTCGCAGTTCAATCTGCTGCAGCAAAAAATCCATGGGCATTTGTGTATTGGTAGGTGCTAATGGGTCCATACCCTGCAACTGAAGCAGGTACAAGCCGCGCGTTAGCGGCTTACTCAAGGTTGCATAGGCTTGGTTTAAATAGGCAGTAATTTGCACTGCCCGCCTTTTCTCGCTATCAGATCCAGTGACAAAGCGATCTGGGTGATGCGCCTGCTGCAGGCGTCGGTGAACTTGCCTCAGCCCTGCAAGATCTAAGGAGTAGTCACGAGAAAGACCATAACAAGAGAAGTAATCTTGGCTAATATCCATAGTTCTAAAGTACCAAAGACCGACTAAACGTTAAAGCTTTCACCACACCCACATTCACTTTTGGAGTTAGGGTTGTTGAATTGAAAACCTTCATTAAGACCCTCTTTGGCATAATCCAATTCTGTACCATCTAAGTACAACAAACTTTTTGGATCAATTACTACTTTTACGCCCCTACTGTCAAAAATCGCATCATCTGCAGAAATTTTATCAACAAATTCCAAAATGTAAGCCATGCCCGAGCAGCCCGTGGTCCGGACACCCAAACGCACGCCCTCACCTTCGCCACGATTAGCTATGTAGCTAGTGACATGATCGGCGGCTGCCTGTGTAATGGTAATGGCCATGATGCCTTCCTCTTAATAGGTACAATAACACCGAGACGTTATTGCTTGCTCTTATAATTATGAATTGCAGCCTGGATAGCATCTTCAGCAAGCACAGAACAGTGAATCTTTACCGGAGGCAAAGCTAGCTCTTCTGAGATATTAGAATTGCGAATTTCTCCCGCTTGATCCAAAGTCATGCCCTTCATCCACTCGGTCACTAATGAACTGGATGCAATGGCAGAGCCACAACCGTAGGTTTTAAACTTAGCGTCTTCAATCACACCTTCGTTATTAACCTTAATTTGCAGGCGCATTACGTCTCCACAAGCTGGAGCTCCGACCATGCCAGTACCTACGTGCGCATCTGCTTCATCCATTTTACCGACGTTACGCGGGTTTTCATAATGATCTAAAACCTGTTCGCTATATGCCATGTGCTTATCCTCTTAGTCTATTTTAGATATAGACGGTGTATAAATCACCGCCTTTATTAGTTCTCAAAACGCTGCGCTTTAGTTAGTGAGCAGCCCACTGCACAGAGTCTAGATCAACTCCGTCTTTATACATATCCCACAGGGGTGATAACTCACGTAACTTGATCACTGCGTTACGAGACAACTCAATGGCTTGGTCAATATCTGATTCTGTGGTGAATCGTCCAATACTAAAACGAATGGAACTGTGGGCCAATTCGTCATTCATGCCTAAAGCACGTAATACATACGATGGTTCCAAGCTAGCAGACGTACACGCTGAGCCAGAAGAAACTGCCAGCTCACGCAAAGACATAAGTAAAGACTCACCCTCTACATAATTAAAGCTTATATTAGCGTTGCCAGCTACCCGCTGTGTAGGGTGGCCGTTCATATACACTTCTTCCATGTCTTTAACGCCATCCCACAAACGCTGACTTAGGTGCTTGATACGGGCATTATCAACATCCATTTCTTCTTGTGCAATAGCAAACGCAGCTCCCATGCCTACAATTTGGTGAGTTGCTAAGGTACCAGAACGCATACCGCGCTCATGGCCACCACCATGGATCTGAGCCTCTAAACGCACCCGTGGCTTACGACTTACGTACAAGGCACCTATGCCTTTGGGGCCATAGGTCTTGTGAGCACAAAACGACATCAGGTCTACTTTTGACATGGCTAAATCGATGGCTAATTTACCTGTGCTTTGGGCAGCATCAACGTGGAACAATACTTTCTTCGCACGGGTCACTTCACCAATAGCCGTAATGTCTGTAACCACTCCAATTTCATTATTGACGTGCATCAAAGACACTAAGATTGTGTCTTCCCGGATAGCTTTCGCTACTTGGTCAGCACTAATAATACCATCTGATGTGGGGTCTAAATAAGTCACCTCAAAGCCTTCACGCTCAAGCTGGCGGCAAGTGTCTAACACTGCTTTGTGCTCAATTTTTGAGGTGATGATGTGCTTACCTTTTTTATGATAAAAATGCGCCACACCCTTAATCGCTAAGTTATCTGATTCTGTAGCACCCGATGTCCAAACAATCTCTCTTGGGTCTGCATTAATTAGATCAGCAACCTGACGGCGGGCATTTTCTACCGCTTCTTCCGCCTGCCATCCGTACACGTGGGACCGTGACGCTGGGTTACCAAAGTTACCCTCTTGAGTCAAACAATCACACATCAGCTTAGCAACCCTAGGGTCTACTGGAGTGGTTGCTGAATAGTCCAAAAAAATAGGCAATTTCATGTATGTTCTCCGCTGCTATTAACAGCTATTAATCAATCTTTAAAACACACGAGCAGATAATCACTCGCTTACAAAATTAAGAAACTCTGTGGTGTTAGTTTTATCTAACTGACGCTGAGCATGCTCACGCTCATGCATTTCACCCTGGCTTACCAAGTCTGCCAAACTAATGCCACTTAAGAAAAAGTGTATTTGATTGCTAAGGTCTGTCCACAGGTGGTGCGTTAAACACATACTACCAGCTTGGCAGTCCTGTGAACCGCCACAACCTGTTGCATCAACGGCTTCATTTACCGCATCAACCACTTCTGCTACAAAGATATTTTCAGCATCTTTACTCAGACGATAACCACCACCTGGACCACGAACACTTTGCACTAAGCCTTGGCGGCGCAACTTAGAAAAAAGCTGCTCCAGATAGGACAAGGAGATCACCTGACGATCTGAAATGTCAGCCAAACTTATTGGCTTATCTGACGCGTGGATTGCAAGATCTAGCATTGCAGTCACCGCGTAACGGCCTTTAGTTGTAAGCTTCATTGGTGAACCTTTGTTTTATACATGGCCCTATATTACTAAAGCCCGACTAAATTAGTCAAGTATTAAAGCACATCCATCGATAAAAGCCCTACTAAATTAGTCAAGTATTAGAATACCAACATTAACACCAAACTTATGACTGCTGATCATCACCAGGATTTAGTGTTGCCTCAAAGTCCACCACATTTAATTTTGGTAAATTTTCGTCTATGTAGCTGGCGTCCAGCTCTTTAATTTTAGCTGACATACAATGCATTTTCCTGTCCACTGCGTGCATATGGTCCAGTATGGCTGACAATGATTTAGCCACTGGGTCAGGTAAGTCTGAGCTCATGCCATAGGCATCAAACTTATCCGCCCGATCTTGCCGTACCTTTTGCTCTGCTTCGCTAGGACGCTCAATAATACGGCCGGGAATACCCACAACTGTTGCGTTTGCCGGAACAGCTTTAGTCACCACAGCATTGGAACCGACACGAGCATTTTTACCCACTTCAAACGGGCCCAATATTTTTGCCCCTGCACCAACCACTACACCATCATGCAGCGTAGGATGTCGCTTACCTTTATCCCATGTTGTGCCACCTAAGGTTACGCCATGGTATAGGGTCACATCATCACCAATAATAGCCGTTTCGCCAATCACCACGCCCATGCCATGATCAATAAAAAAACGGTTACCGATCTGCGCTCCAGGGTGGATTTCAATACCGGTAAGCCATCTGGTAATGGTGGACATGTAGCGCGCCAGCCATTTAAGCCCTATGTTCCAAAAACTATGAGCAATGCGATGCAATAACAAGGCATGTAAACCAGGATAACAAGTAAGCACCTCTACAAAGTTTCTGGCCGCTGGATCACGGTGAAAAACCGAGGCTATATCTTCTTTCAGGTGTCTAAACATGACCTTAACCTTTAATTTATGAAACGATGCCAATAATGAGTCTAGTATGCTAAATGGCCACCTTACTTGGCATATAAAGATTTATATGGTGGCTAGCGCAGCTTTTTCAACGTGCGCTGAGTGGCAGTTAATATGCCACGCATAATATTATGCTCAACGCGATCCATTCGGACTCGCACATACAAACGCCTCAACCGTGCCATTAGCTGACGGGGATTTTCTAGATCCAAGAACTCTATTTCTACTAGGGTTTCTTGCATATGATCAAACAGCTTTTCCATTTGATCATTAGTAGCTAGCTCCGCATCCCACTCAGTGCCCCAAACCGGGACCGGTTCATGACCTTTTTCTGAAGCCAGAAGTGCCATACGTAATTCATAGGTAATCACCTGCACTGCGGCCGCCAAATTGAGCGAACTAAAGTCTTCATTTGAAGGAATGTGCACATGGAAATTGCACAGATGTAGTTCATCATTAGTAAGGCCACGATCTTCGCGACCAAACACAAAGGCAACTTGATGCTTTGATAATTCAGCCAGGGCTTGCGCTGCAGTTTCTCGAGGATCTAACAAGGGCCATGGAATGTTGCGGCTACGCGCACTGGTACCGACAACTAATGAGCAACCTTCGATAGCTTCTTCTAAGCTACCAACCACCCTTGCATTTTCTAAAATATCTTTAGCACCAGCTGAGCGCGCATCAGCCTTACCGCTTGGAAATTCTTGAGGGTCTACCAGTACTAGATTATGAACACCCATATTTTTCATGGCTCGGGCTGCACCACCAATATTGCCAGGATGTGACGTATTTACCAGCACTATGCGCGCATTGGCCATTAAATTTTGCATGGAAGCTAGTAACCTAAAAAGTGAATGAATTTAGAAGCTGCGATAATAGCGATATTCCGTCATTTTGTCGTGGTTAGAGCGCAAATCTCCAGCCGTAACTGGGTTTTTTTAACACTTTTTTGCTATACTGCTCGCCATCGACGCATTTGTGTCCCGTTCTTTATAAACTATTAAGGTAATAGACCCATGCTTCCGCTAATTAATATTGGCCTGCGTGCTGCGCGTATCGCTAGCGAACAACTTGTCAGATCAATGGAACGTCTGGATCTTATTCACAAAGAAGGCCAGGAGCTCGACGCTCATATACGTAAGCAATGTGAAGGTGCAGAACGCACTATTGCCTATGAGATCCATAAGGCTCACCCGGAACAAGGCATTATTGGCGCCGTAGCTGGCGAAATGAATCCACCTAAAGAAGCGCCAAACAAGGTGTGGCGCATTAGCGCTATCGATGGTGTCGATCAATATGCCCATAGCCTGCCTATGTTCACCTTGACTATGGTGTGCTACGAAGATGGCAAACTAGCGCACTCTATTATCATCTGCCCATCAAGCGGCGAAGAATACTGCGCCAGCAAAGGCCGCGGGGCTCAACTTAATGGGCGCCGTATTCGTGCTAGCAAGCACGCCAAACTTGCTGGTGCTCAAATATTTGGTGGTGGTAACCAGAATCGTGAAGACCTAACAGACTTTGACCGTGGCCAAGCCATAACTCGAAACCTGTTCAGCCAAGGCGCTACTAGCTACAATCAACTCAGCATCAATATGGCATTAGCTTACACTGCTGCTGGTCGCTTAGACGCCCTATGGCACACGAGCTTAGATGAAACAGCAGACGCTGGTTTGTTGTTGATATTGGAAGCTGGAGCGTTAGCTGCCGATTTTAATGGCGGCGCTGCCTTAAACAAGGGAGAGCTGGTCTGTGCTACCCCTAAACTACTTAAGCTTATCCTCAAAGCGGTGCATAGCGCTTAATTCTAAGCCTGTGAATTATTGCACTCGCACAGAACTCTTTGGCTCTGCGGGTGCAGCAATATACTTCACTAGGGACTAAGGCCTTTTTAACTCGGGCTCTAGATCCTGTTCGAAACCCTCACCTTCTTCAAAGCCTTCGCCTTCAATGACTTCTTCTTTAGGTGGAATGATCAGATCCTCTTTGCAAATACCTAATAACAACAACACGTTGGCGGCTACGTAAATAGATGAATAGGTGCCCACCAAAACCCCAATGGTTAATGCTAAAGCAAAACCGTGAATCAACTCTCCACCAAACACTAATAACGACGTTAACACCAAAAGGGTGGTAATGGATGTCACTAAAGTGCGGCCCAATGTTTGCGACAGGGACTCATTAATAATCTCGATGGTTGTGCCCTTGCGCATTTTGCGAAAGTTCTCTCTAATCCGGTCAGATACAACAATGGTATCGTTTAACGAATAACCAATCACCGCCAAAATCGCTGCCAATACGGTAAGATCAAAGTCCAGTTTAAATATCGAAAAAATACCTAACACAATTAGCACATCGTGGATCAGAGCAACCACAGCTCCTACCGAAAACTTAACCTGAAACCGCAAGGCTACGTAAATCATTACTATAGCCAAAGCCAGCAGCATGCCTAGACCACCCTGTTCGGTAAGCTCTTCACCTACCTGAGCACCCACATATTCAGAACGACGAAGCTCAATCGACGAGGTCAATGCCGACTGCAAGGCAGTAAGCACTTGCTCACCTACCTTATCATTAAAGGTTTGGCCCAAGCGCACCAAGACATCTTTATCGGAGCCAAAGTTTTGCACCACGGCGTCAACGAAACCTGCATCCTGCAATTGATTACGCACATCAACTAAACTGGGCGCTTGCTCATAACCCACTTCGATTAAGGTACCACCAGTAAAGTCTAACCCCAGCTGCAACTGGTTAACTGCCAAGGAAATCAATGCACCTAACACTAAGGCAATGGACATAGCCCCAGCAATTTTACGCAAGGCCATAAAGTTAATAATCTTCATGTCGCTCATTTAGTTGCTCCCATAAACAAAGGCCATATTTTAATATCAGTAATTTTTTTACCACCATATACGCCATTTACCATGGCACGACTCACCATCACGGCAGTAAACATGGAGGTAACGATGCCAATTGACAAGGTCACTGCAAAACCTTTAACTGGCCCAGTGCCCACGGCGTACAAGATAACGGCCACTAACAAGGTGGTAATGTTAGCATCAAAAATAGTACTGAAAGCCCTCTCATAACCTGCATGAATAGCCGATTGCGGCGCCATACCAGCTTTTAGCTCTTCTTTAATGCGTGAGAAGATCAACACATTGGCATCTACCGCCATACCTACTGTAAGCACTACACCTGCAATACCAGGTAAGGACAAGGTAAAACCAAGTAAAGACATCACTGCCGCTACTAGCAATAAGTTGAAACCCAAGGCTACGTTGGCAATGACACCAAATATGCCATAAAAAGCCAGCATGAATACCACCACAAAAGCCAATCCGATCTGCACAGAGGTTAAACCAAGATCAATGTTTTCCTGACCTAAGCTGGGTCCAACAGTGCGTTCTTCAACAAAATACATAGGAGCTGCCAAAGAACCCGCTCGTAATAATAAAGCCAGTTCAGAAGCCTCACCAGTACCATCAAGCCCAGTAATACGAAAACTGTTACCTAAAGCGGTTTGAATAGTGGCTAAAGAAATGACACTTTTCTCTACATAGGATTGTCGCTGATCAACCAGTTGACCATCCACTTCCACTACCGTTACTCGTGATTTATGCTCAACAAAAACCACTGCCATTCGACGCTTAACAGCATTACGCGTCACCCGGTTCATCAGTTTACCACCCTGACTATCAAGGTCTATGTTCACTTGAGACATGCCATTTTCATCAAAGTTAGATTGCGCATTAGAAACGCTAGTACCACTTATAATGAGATCTTTTTCTAGGATAGCTTTACGATCTGGGTTAGACCTAAAGGAAAACTCTTCTGTAGAAACTCGAGCTTCACCAGGTTTAGCTTCTAGACGAAATTCCAAGTTAGCCGTAGCGCCTAGTACACGCTTTGCAGCAGCTGTATCTTGCACGCCCGGTAACTGTACAACAATACGGTTGCGACCCTGGCGCTGTACCAAAGGTTCTGATACGCCCAGTTCGTTAACACGGTTGCGCAAGGTGGTTAGGTTTTGGTTAACAGCATAGTCTTCAATTTCACGCACAGTTGATTCATTAAGGCTAATAAGCAGATAATTTGCGCTGTCGGTATCTTCAGCGCTCATCAAAAACTCACTATAGTTAGACTTAAGTTCTGATCGTGCTTGATCACGGACTTGAGCATCCATAAATTTAACACGCAAGCTACCATCTGGCTCGCGAGAAACAGCACGATAACGCAGTTTTTCAGTACGCAGTGTGGTTTTAATTTCACTAACGTATACATCTAAACGCTGTGCAACAGCCTGCACCATGTCTACTTCAAGTAAAAAGTGCACACCACCACGTAAATCTAAGCCCAGTTTCATCGGGCCTGCACCTAAGTTGGTTAACCAATCAGGTGTGGTTGGAGCAAGATTAAGGGCAGTGACATACTTATCCCCTAGAGCGTCACTCAAAACTGCTTTAGTATGTAATTGAGACTCAGAGTCTGCCACACGCACTAGTACGTTTTTAGCTGTTAGCTCAACGCCCGTGGTACTTAAGTCGGCCTGCTCTAAGGCATACACGACCTGATCCAGCACTTGCTCATCAATTACTGTAGCACTTCTTGCTCCAGAAATTTGTATGGCGAGGTCATCGGGGTATAAATTTGGTAGGGCGTAAAGGCCACCAAGGGCCAAGCTAACAATAATAAGTAGGCTTTTCCATAAGGGATAACGATTTAACACAGGCTTTCCTTGAAAAACGAGTCATAAAAAAAGCCTCATTGCCTGCCCAACAGAGGCAGACATAACCGAGGCTTTAATGTGTTCAAAATTAGATAGACTTAATGGTGCCTTTTGGCAACACAGAAGCCACAGCAGCTTTTTGGAAGTTGGCATCAACACCTTCAGCCAAAGTAATGGTAACAAAGTCATCATTTACTTTAGCAACTTTACCAATTATGCCGCCGTTAGTGACCACCTCATCGCCCTTAGCCAAACCACCCATTAGGTTTTTGTGGTCTTTAGTTCGCTTAGATTGTGGACGCCAAATCATAAAATAAAATACGGCAGCGAAAATCACCATCATAATCACAAGAGAACCGGTGTCTCCGCCTGGGGCTACTGCACCTTCGGCCATGGCTGATTCAATAAAGAAACTCATATTATCTCCAACATTATTAACTAAAAAATAAATTATTTATTATTCAAAGCAGGTGTGGGTAAGCCACGTCTACTATAGAAATCATCGACAAAGTCGTCCAATGTACCTGCTTCCAGTGCCGCACGCAATCCTGCCATGAGCCGCTGATAATAATGCAGGTTATGAATGGTATTAAGCTGCGCCCCTAACATTTCACGACACTTATCTAAATGATACAAATAAGCGCGAGAAAAATTACTGCAAGTATAACAATCACACTCTTTATCGAGCGGGCCCGGGTCTGTTTTATGGACAGCATTACGAATTTTTACCACCCCATTGGTGATGAACAAATGTCCATTACGAGCATTCCGGGTGGGCATTACGCAGTCAAACATATCAACACCACGGCGCACACCTTCAACTAAATCTTCTGGCTTACCTACACCCATAAGGTAGCGCGGCTTATCTGCAGGCAATTTAGGAGCCGTATGGGCAAGCACACGCAGCATGTCGTCTTTAGGCTCACCTACCGATAAACCACCAATAGCAAAGCCATCAAAATTCATTTCAGCCAAGCCTTTTAGAGACTCATCACGCAAGTGCTCATACATGCCACCTTGCACTATACCAAACAAAGCAGAAGGGCTATCGCCGTGTGCGTCCTTACTGCGCTTTGCCCAACGCATAGAGCGGCGCATAGAAGTTGCAGCCTCTTCTTCTGTTGCTGGGTAAGGGGTACATTCATCAAAAATCATTACCACGTCGGAGCCTAATTCTTGCTGCACCTTCATCGACGATTCTGGCGTCATAAATACCGTGTCACCGTTCACAGGTGATTGGAATTTAACACCTTCTTCATTGATTTTGGCACCCAAGCTAAACACTTGAAAGCCACCAGAATCTGTAAGAATTGGTTTTTGCCACTGGGTAAAATTATGCAAATCACCATGCAACTTCACTACTTCGGTGCCAGGGCGTAACATTAGGTGAAAGGTATTGCCTAATATAATTTCTGCACCCGTGGCCACAATATCTCTGGGCAACATACCCTTTACGGTGCCATAAGTGCCCACCGGCATAAAACACGGTGTTTCTACTGATCCACGGGGGAAGGTTAATCGACCACGCCGGGCTTCACCACTTTGCGCCAAGCGCTCAAATTTCATAAAACAACTGCGACTCATGTGCGCTCCAATGCAGAAGATTTTGGTGTCACTAACATCGCATCACCATAACTAAAAAAACGATACCCTTGCTCAATGGCTTGGGCATAAGCACTCATAACAAAATCTCGGCCTGCAAATGCACTCACCAGCATCAACAAGGTTGATTCAGACAAATGGAAATTAGTTACCAAGGCATCAACACTTTTAAAATGATAACCAGGGTAGATAAAGATATGTGTCTCACCGTTAAACGGTGCTATTTCGCCATTAGCACTGGCACTTTCTAGAGACCTAACACAAGTTGTACCCACAGCAACAACTCGGCCACCATTAGCTCGGGTGTTTTGAACCGCGTCACACACCGAACTACTCACTTCCACAAGTTCACCATGCATATGATGGTCTTCAATACGATCTACCTTCACCGGCTGAAACGTGCCCGCACCTACGTGTAAGGTGATGTAAGCAAACTTTACACCTTTGGCCACTATAGCGTCTAACAACGGCTGGTCAAAATGCAACCCTGCAGTGGGTGCAGCCACTGCGCCATGGTGCTTACCAAACACTGTTTGGTAACGATCCCGGTCTGCGGTGTCATCTGGACGGTCTATGTAGGGTGGCAGTGGCATATGGCCTAAGCGCTGCAACACATCTAATGCCGCCTCACCCTCATCTAAAATAAGTTCAAATAAAGTATCATGACGCACAACCATGGTGGCCCACACTTCACCCTCAAGCAACAACCGCATGCCAGGTTTAGGGGATTTACTTGAACGCACATGAGCTAAAAAATTACGCTCACCTAAAAGTCGCTCGACCAATACTTCAATCTTGCCACCAGACTCTTTCACACCAAACAAGCGCGCCGGGATTACCTTAGTATTATTTAATACCAACAAATCACCTGCCTGAAGAAACTCAAGAAGATCAGGAAACCCCCCATGGGTTACTGCGCCAGATTGACCATGCAACTGCATCAATCTACTCGCCGTACGTTCGGGTGTTGGGTAGCGAGCGATAAGCTCGTTAGGAAGATGGAAACTAAAATCAGAAACTTGCATATTTGAAAAATGGGGCCGAAGTGTAAAAAATCAAGGGCCATAGGCCGACGAGGGCTATGATACCCAATCCTGAGTGGTAGTTCAGCACATTGTTAGCCCATTTACTGAGCACTTTTAAGGTTTAGATGCGGATTTATTAACTTTTTACAAAGTAAAG
>MDSY01000995.1_pt1 | contig 24029 bp, 23 predicted proteins | sample 811131 | NCBI WGS metagenome assembly MDSY01 (sample SAMN05326643, study PRJNA326480) | marine metagenome | isolation source: seawater | place: Atlantic Ocean: South West | collected 2010
TGCATCTCCTTTCTTAGGAAAGCTAGTTTTAGAGGGACCTCTAGGTGTAAAAAGAGGCGATTCACCTCGGGCCGGTTCTTATATTTTTTCAGCTAAAAAAAGTCTCTTAGATGTAACTTCTGAGGCACTATATCCAAACATAAACGAAGGGAATGGCTTGCCATTTAATTTTACCGATTTGTATGGAAAAGTGACGTTTACGGGTGATGGAGGAAGTAAATTCAGTGCTTTTGGTTTTAGTAATCAGGATAGTGTTAATTATGATATTGCAGATTTAAATTGGAATGCCGCAGGTGGTGGAATAAATTTCCTGCTCGTACCTAGTGGTTCTCCAATTTTCATTAGAGGACACGTAAATGGAAGCAACTTTACCACAACCTTTACCGAGGCAGAATTAGAACCTCGAACCTCAAGTATTGGAGGTTTTGATTTGGGCTTTGACTTCAGCCTTTTCTTGAAAAATGAAAGTGAAATTAATTATGGTTTTAATTTAAATGGATTTAATACAAGGTATACCACATTTAATGAGGTTGGACGAAAAATTGAAGACGAAAACTTTACGACAGAAATTGGTAGCTACTTTAACTATAGAGGGGTATTTAAAAGATGGGTTGTACAAACAGGAATGCGTGCCCAGGTGTATGCTTCTCTCAATACAATATCACTTGAACCGAGACTTGGAGCAAAATACAATGCTACTGAAAACATTCGATTCAAATTTTCAGGAGGTCGTTTTTCACAAAACTTCACCTCTGCATCCTCGGACAAAGACATTATCAATCTATTTAACGGTTTGTTGAGCGCACCAACAAATGTTCAAGATCAATTCGTAAATGAATTTGGTAATACGAGACAGGTAAATAACGGACTTCAATATGCTTGGCATGCGATTGCAGGTGTTGAAGTTGATTTAGGAAAAAACATAACGGTAAATCTAGAAGGATACTATAAATACTTTTCACAGCTAAGCAACATCAATCAAAATAAGCTATATGACGATGTTGCCGCTTTTGAGCTAATTGACGATGTATTCAAGAAAGATTTTATTATAGAATCTGGCCAATCACTAGGGGCAGATTTCCTTATTAAATACAGCAAGGACCGCCTATTTTTATGGGGCGTATATTCCTATGGACACAATGTACGATGGGATGGATTTAATGAATATTTCCCGGTGTTTGACCGAAGACACAACATTAACATTGTCGGTTCCTACATTTTCGGTAAGAAAAAAGATATTGATTTCAATATAAGATGGAACCTTGGTTCAGGTTTACCATTTACACCGACAGCGGGTTATTACCAACCGGAAGATTTCTCAGGAGGGGTAACCTCAGATCCAATTACCAATAACAGTGACAATATTTCAACATTATTGGGAGAATTCAATAGCCAAAGGTTACCTTATTACCACAGATTTGATGTGACTATTAAAAAGAAGTTTAAATTTAAAAACAAAACTATTTTAGAGGTTGTTGGTAGTGTTACAAATGCTTACAATAGAAACAATATATTCTATGTCAATAGAGTTACAAGTGAAGAAATCTATCAATTTCCTCTTCTACCAAGCTTTGGAATGAGTTACAAATTCTAACTATGGCCGTAATAGCTAAATTTAAAGCGCTTCGCCCGGTTCGAGATAAGGTTCACCTCGTCGCGACACGACCATATTACTCATACAAAAAAAATGTGTTGAAGGCGAAAATGGAAACCAATCCATGGACTTTATTGAACATCATAAATCCTGAATTTGATCATTCGAAGAAAACAAAACCCAATTCAACAGAAAGGTTTGAGCTTGTAAAAAAGGGATATGATCAATTTGTTCAAGATGGTATACTTATACAAGATGCTGAACCTAAACTATATTTGTACAAACAAACATCAGAAAAGCACTCATGTATTGGTGTTATTGCAGGTGCAAGTGTTGAAGAATATTTGGCAAAAAAAATAAAAATTCATGAAGCGACTCTAACAAGTCGAGAATCAGTATTTGAGCATTACCTAGATGTTGTTGGTTATAATGCAGAACCAGTACTTTTATCTTATTCAGGAAATAAAAATATTCAAGGTTTAATTGAAGAAATTGCATTAAGTCGCCCTGAATATGAATTTACCACAACGGACAAAATCAAACATGAGCTTTGGATTATACAGAATGATGATGCGGATAAAATGCAAGCCTATTTTGAACCGATAAAAGAAGTTTATATCGCCGATGGACACCACAGGTCTGCTTCATCTGCAGGTTTGTACAAATCAAAAGGAAATCAGTATAAATATTCCAAAAACTTCCTAGCTTACTTTGTTGATGAACAGCAACTTAACATTAGTTCATTCAATCGAATTGTAAAGTCCTTAAATAACATAAAACCAGAAACTTTTTTAGCAGAAATTAGCCAAATAGGGACCATAGAAAAGCTGAATCAAGGAACACCTCCTGCATTTAACCATACCATACATTTCCTAATAAATGACGCTTGGTACGCGCTTAGCATTGACCAAAATTTAATTGATAAAAATCACCCGGTGAAATCTCTAGACTCTAGTCTATTAACGGAGCTTATCTTAAAACCGATTTTGGGAATTGAAGATCTGAAAACAAGCAAAGAGGTAGATTTTTTACCAGGGACTTTCGATGCTGAAGCGTTCGCCAAAGAATTGAAAAAAAAGAAGTTTGTATTGGGCATTATGCTTTTTCCTGTCTCTATCGCACAAATTAAAGCTGTGGCAGACGCAGGGTTATACATGCCTCCAAAATCAACTTGGGTGGAACCAAAACTACGCAGCGGTCTCACCATTTATAACCTAAAAGAATGATTGGTGAAAATCTAGATAAAATTAGAAAGGAGCTACCTAAGCATGTCATACTGGTTGCCGTTTCTAAGACCAAACCAATAGAAGCCCTTCAAGAGGCCTTTGACGCAGGCCAAAGAATATTTGGTGAAAACAAGGTTCAAGAAATGGCTGCGAAATGGGAAGTCCTGCCAAAAGAGATCGAATGGCATTTTATTGGGCACCTCCAAAGAAATAAAGTAAAGTACCTTGCACCGTTTGTATCTCTGATTCATGGTGTTGAGAGCTTAAGACTGTTAAAAGAGATAAACAAACAAGCCTTAAAGTCAAATAGAATTATTGATGTCCTACTTCAATTCTATATTGCAGATGAAGAGACAAAGTTTGGCCTTTCTGAGGAGGAAGCTAACGATTTATTGAATTCAGAAGAATTTAAGCTGCTACAGAATATTCAGATTCGAGGGGTAATGGGCATGGCAACCTTTACAAAAGACCAAGAAAAAATAAGAGGTGAATTCCAAAAGCTCAAAAACATTCAAAACTCCTTAAAAGCAAATTGCTTCAGTGACAACGATCTTTTTGATGTTGTATCCATGGGAATGAGTGGAGACTATACAACAGCAATAGATGAGGGAAGTACGATGATCCGTATTGGAAGCTCAATATTCGGTGCTAGAAATTAGTCCTTGAGGTCAAAAACTAAAAAGGAAACTTCGGACTTCCTCATGTATGTCTGAGCTAGCTTCTGAAGCTCATCAGCGGAAATATTGTCAATACTTTTATGAATCTCCTCAATTGTATCAATCTGCCCAAAAGCCAATAAACTTTTACCTAGACTGTGCATCAGGCCTGAATTCACATCCATACTCAAGGCTAACTGACCTTTAAATTGTTGCTTTACCTTTGTCAACTTTGCTGGACTAATCGGTTTATTTTGAAGACGCTCCAATTCCTTTTCAATAAGCTTGATTGATTTTTTGATGTTCCGGGACTCACAACCCACATAAACCTGCCAAAATCCAACATCGGCATAAGGCACGTAGTTTGCTTCCACGCTGTAAGCCAAAACATGTCTTTCTCTCAGAGAAATATTAAGTGTTGCATTCATTGCTGGTCCACCAATCATGTTCATAAGCATAGCCATGGCGGTTCTACTTTCATTAAAATAGCTCGGTGCCATACCGCCCATTACGAGGTGGGCCTGATAATTGGCCTCCTTACGAATCATTCGAAATGGTTTATACCCGGAAAACGAATTTATTTCAATCTGCGAACCACTTTCAGGCATAGCATGAAGATGTTTTTTAAGCATGCGTTCGATTGTCTTGAGTGAAACGTCTCCCACAAAAGAAACTACTAAGTTCCCTTTGGAAAAATAATCTCGTACAAATCCTTCAAGGTCTTTTTTATTCAAATTCGCCAGCCCCTCTTTAACACCTAAAATATTATTCCCCAATGCATGACCTTTGAAAAGCTCTTCCTCAAAATCGTCGAAAATTTTATCATAAGGGCTATCTAAATAAGAATTGATCTCATCAAAAATAATCTCCTTCTCTTTTTCAACCTCTTTTTTGGTGAAGACTGGATTAATCGAGATATCAGATAAAAGCTCGAGCGCTCGAGCTGTATGAGATTTAGGAAATGATGCATGCAAACATAACTCCTCCTTTGCTGTGTAGGCATTTAGCTCTCCCCCAACCTCATCGATACGAGAAATCGTTTGAATCCCATTCCTTTTTTTTGTGCCTTTGAAAACACAATGCTCTAAAAAATGGGCCAAACCCGTTTGGTTTTCCTTTTCAAAACGACTACCAGCTCTAAAGAAAAATCCAACATGGGCAACCTCACTAGGTTTATGGAGATAAACCAATCTCAATCCACTTTTGTACGTGATGCAAGTAGGTTCCAATTAATCAAGGGTTAATGCGGTGTGATGCCCATAAATTTTCTTCTTTTTCAAACACAATTCTATCGTGTAATCGCGAAGGTCTTCCCTGCCAAAACTCAAATTTGAAAGGTGCCACTCCATAGCCTCCCCAAAATTCTGGCCGATCTATATTTTCTGGAAATCTTTTTTCTAGGTCTGCGATCTTTTGTTCTAAAGTTTCTCGAGACTTTAACGGTCTAGACTGATCCGAGGCCCATGCACCCAATTGGCTCGAACGAGGGCTTGAATTAAAATATCGGTCACTTTCCTCAGGGGATATTTTTGTTACAATTCCCTGTATGCGAATTTGACGCTGTAATCCTGGCCAAAAAAACAACATGCTCACACGTGGATTACCATTAATATCATCAGATTTCTCACTCTGGTAATTGGTGTAAAACACAAATTCTTTACTACGAAGCTCTTTTAGATAGACGATTCTACTCGACGGTTGGTTATTTTCAGCATTTGCCGAACACAAGGAAAATGCATTCGGTTCTGCTTCTTTGGAGCTACATGCTTCATCAAACCATTCCTGAAAGGCCTTGAATGGATCGTTCGCAAATGATTCATCCAGTGCATTCAAGTCAAAATCTTTATGTTCGTCCCTTAGGCGCTCTATGTGCTTACTCATTTGTATCTAATTCATCTACAACCTTAGATTCAACGTTTGGATTAAAATCGGTATTGGGTACCATTCCTGTTCCTGATGAAACTTCCTTTGGCTCTATCTTCTTGGTGGTTTCATTTGGATAGAAAACCTCAACTATTGGAGACTCAGCAACAGAAATAACTTTATAATCAACCATCAAATTTGACATATTATCAGCAAGGTTATCATATGCCTCCTTTACTGTGCTCGCTTCAACTAAAATAAACTGATTGATTTTTTTATTCTTTCCACCATCTGCATCTGCACTTTCGTAAGAGATTTTACACTTGTACCAGACATTACTGCCATCCAAAGGGAAAATTTCATGAATATCAGTGCGTGCAATGCCCGTCACTAAGAATTCCCCATTGATACTCGTGCCGAGCTCTTCGTATATTCTTGCTTCAGCATCGGTGAAGGTCATTCCAGCCAATAAATAGGGCTCAGTAACTCTTTTAAGCGTTCCGTCTTCGAGCTGTTTTGTGTATTTTAATTTAACGGTAAACCAATTGATCATAAGTAAATTTTGAGTCAACAAAGATAGTTATGACAAGCTCCAAAACCTAATAGAAAATGATTTAATGCCCTGCACTAAATCCAAAAGGCAAAAGATCAATGACGCTGTTGAGAATAAGTGCTCTATTATCCTGGTTTACAATAATAATTCGAATCTTATTTTTTTGCCTGTTTTCGGTTTCGAGCATCACCTGTCGACAAGCTCCGCATGGGGACAACAATTTCTCTGAAGGGATTAGATCGCCTTCAGCAACAATACAAAGTGTTTGAACGGCCTGTTTAGGATAATTCGCCCCGACATAAAATAATACGACACGCTCAGCACATAGCCCTGATGGATAGGCAGAATTTTCTTGATTGCTTCCCGTAACAATTGCATCGTTATCCAAGCGAACTGAAGCTCCAACCTTAAATTTACTATAAGGAGCATAAGCGGCTTGCATAGCGTCAAAGGCACGATCAACCAAAATTTGATCCTGAACCGGTAATTCTTTCCAGTTTTCATGTAGCTCGTAAGAAAAAGAATGCTCTTGTTTCACACTCTAATTTACGCAAGAAACAACTAAGGGTTACATTGTATTTTGTACAACAATTTGTGTGACAAAGCTTTAATTTTATGTACCTTTGGGCCTCCTAAAATACAATAATGCAAGAATTAAAAGATAAAGTAAGTTATGCGGTAGGTTTGAGTATCGCCGAAAGTTTGAAAAGCCAAGAATTAGGTTCATTAGACCTTAATTTCTTAAAAGATGGAATTCAGGATGTCTTTGAACAAAAAGAGCTTAAAATCAATCCGCAAGAAGCAAATGGGCTGATACAAGCATATCTCGAAGAAGCTAATACGGCGGCTTTTGGCGAAAACAAAGAACAAGGAATTGCCTTCCTAGAAACAAATAAAAGCAAAGAAGGTGTTTTTTCTACTGAATCGGGACTTCAATATGAGATCATAGAAGAAGGTAAAGGTGATAAAGCCGGAGCAACGGATACGGTAACAGTGCATTATCATGGTACGCTTATAGATGGGACAGTTTTTGATAGCTCAACGGAAAGAGGAACACCAGCAAGCTTTGGGGTCAATCAGGTTATTCCAGGATGGACAGAAGCACTTCAGTTAATGTCTGTAGGAGCTAAATACAGATTATATATCCCTCAGGAGCTGGCATATGGAGCTAATCCGCATCCGGGTGGACCAATCAAGCCTTACAGTGCATTAATATTTGATGTTGAACTCATTGAAATCAAATGAAAATAGCCCTTTCAATATTTATTGGACTTCTTTTAGTCTCCTGTTCTGAGGATGCAACAGGATCTAATAAAGAAGCAAGCTCTTCGGGAAAATCTGAATCAACCTACACAAGCAGTAATATTACCTTGTCTTCGGAACGAGATAGCATATCATACACACTTGGCTTCGAAATGTCGAAACCATTTATAACAGATACTGTATTTTCGAAATTGAACAAAACAATAATCGCAGAAGGATTCAATGATGATGTCAAAAACTATTCAGTTGATAGCTGCATGATGATGGTTCAATCATATATGTCCTCAATTGACCTAAGAAGAGACAAGAGCTTTTCAGATCAATGTGCGCAGAGTATGGGACGATTAAGTAGAAGTGATATTCAAAAAACTTTCACAGACCTCGAAGCGACAGAAATTATTGATATGAGCACAGTTCAATTAGGTTTTAACGATGGGCTTTCACTTAAAAATGTATTCAAAAATGATTCAATCAGTGTGAAAAAATTGTTCGCCTCATTAAATACGAAAATGGAAGAAAAGTACAAAATTTCCATTCAAGAGTTTGAAAGAGAAGGGATTGATTTTTTAAAGAAAAACAAAAATAAAAAAGGAGTAAAACAAACCTTCTCAGGACTTCAATATGAGGTCTTGAAAAAAGGGAAAGGAAAAAATCCGTCTGCGTCATCAAGGGTAAAAGTTCACTATAAAGGAACCTTGCTTTCAGGAGAAACATTCGATAGCTCGTACGAACGTGGAACCCCTTCAGAATTCGGACTAAATCAGGTCATTCCAGGATGGACAGAAGGTATTCAGCTCATGAAACCGGGTAGTAAATTTGTCTTTTACATTCCACATGAGTTGGCATATGGTCCTAACCCAAATCCAAGGAGTGGGATAAAACCATATAGTCTTCTTATATTTGAGGTTGAACTTTTGGAAATTCTAAACCCATGATGAAACTCATTTTTGCACTTGCGACACTCATGCTTCTTTTCAGCTGTAGTGAAAAAATAGATCTTATTGGCGACTTTAAAGAAACGGCAGTAGTATACGGCCTGTTGGACCATAGCGATTCTATGCATTATGTAAAAATAACGAGAGCATTTATCGGACCAGGAAATGCACTTGAGCTTGCACAAATTGAAGATTCTAGTTATTTCGATGCCGTTGATGCTACCATTGAAGAAATTCAAGGCGGAAATGTGCTAAGAACATGGACCTTAAAAGATACACTAATAGAAAATAAAGACACAAATGGTGTTTTTTATGCTCCCTTTCAGAAAGTATATTATTTCAAAACACTTCCTACTACGACGTCTAGCTCAGGAGCTTTCGGTACGGTTCAAACCTCTCCGAACGAAATGATGAGTTCTTTAAATCCTGACAATCAATATCGATTGAAAGCGGTCATCAATTCAGGAGAATTTGAAGTAACCGGAACAACCAACCTAGTAAACGGAATGACAACCACAGCAACCTCTCAAAACTTCACCTTCAAATTCGCAAGCAATCCGGGAGAATATAAAGCGACGAGTGTCACCATTTCAAATTCAGGAAATGCCTATGTCGTAAATGCCCAATTGGGGATTAGAATAGCTGAATACATAGCAGGAGAATCAAGTTTAAAGACGATTAATTGGCAAGTTGGAGAATCTAATGTTTCCCCAAATTCACCAAAAACATTTTCTGCAAATGGTGTTACGTTTTATAACCTTGTAAACAACAATGTAACAGAAGATGCGCTAATTGATGAGCGAAATTTTTTAGGTTTTGAAGTAACGATAACTGGTGGATCTGAGGACTTAAACAACTACATTACTGTAAATCAACCCTCTAGCTCTTTAGCTCAGAACAAACCAACCTATACGAACCTCGAGGTAACAAATGACTACCGAGTCATTGGTATCTTTTCTTCGATTCAAACAATAAAAACGTACAGGCCTTTTTATATCTCTCCTCAGCAAGCTTTCATCCGAGCGATTGATAAAAAAAGTACGCAAGAACTTTGCGAAGGACCCATCACTGGACTCCTACAATTCTGCTCCAAGCACCCCGCGGACAACGTTTTAGGGAATGAGGAGAGCTTTGCATGTAATTAATATACAAAACCCATAATGTCAAATCGGCGCACCTTATTTGCTGATGTGATTTTGCCCGTACCAATTCATAGGGCGTTCACCTACAGGATTCCATTCGAAATGAATGATGCAGTAGGTATTGGCTTAAGGGTTATTGTTCCGTTTGGAAAAAATAAGCTTCACACTGCTATTGTTGTGAATATTCATGAAAATGTGCCAAATGACTACCAATCAAAATACGTTGAGGCAGTATTAGATCATTCTCCGATTATTACAAAGAAACAATTATCATTTTGGAAATGGGTTTCACAATACTATATGGCGGCTATTGGAGATGTAATGAATGCAGCCCTACCCGCCAATTTCAAGCTAGGTAGTGAGACCAATATTTTATTACACCCTGATTTTGAATCGGGTATTGACGGCCTTGATGACAGAAGCCAAGAAATAGTAGAATACTTGGAATCCAAAGGGACCTGCGATCTCAAAGAGCTCTCTGAATTCCTAAATATACAGACGGTTCAACCCATTGTAAAGACGTTGATTGAAAGGAGAATAATTATTTCAAAGGAGGAAATTAAGCAACGATATGCTGCGAAAACATCAATATGTTACCAGCTTAAAACTCAATTTCAAAATGAAAATAACCTCAATATTATTTTAGAAGAGTTGGAAAGCAACACGCGACTGAGCAAACAATTAGAAGCTTTGATGCAGATTATAAAAATTGCCGAAAAGGAAAATGGATATTTCCCGGTACAAAAAAAGATACTACTCGAATGTGGAATTAGTGCATCAGCTCTAGCTACTTTAGAGAAAAAGGGTGTGCTAAGTGCAGAACGTTTTCAAATTGATAGAGTTCAGCTCAATTCAGGTAAAAATATAGCTTTCAAAAAGCTTACTGAGTCGCAATCCATAGCCCTAAAACAGCTTGAGGGAGAAATGCTTGAACATAAGGTCACCCTGCTTCATGGTGTGACAGGATCGGGGAAAACAGAGCTATATGTTCAATTGATTCAAGATCAGCTTGACCAGGGTAAACAAGTTTTATTTTTGCTACCTGAAATCGCTTTAACCACTCAGTTGATTCAACGTTTATCGGCCTATTTTGGAGAGAAAATAGGTGTTTATCATTCAAAATTCAATCAGAATGAACGTGTTGAAATTTGGAATAAAGTGCTGCAAGACGATCCTCATGAGTTTAGAATTATACTAGGCGCAAGATCTTCAGTCTTTTTACCCTTTCAAAATTTGGGTTTAATTATCGTTGATGAAGAACACGAAAGCTCTTTCAAACAATATGACCCTTCTCCGAGGTACAATGGCCGAGATGCCGCCATTGTTCTTGGACGGATGCATGAGGCTAAAGTATTACTCGGTACAGCAACTCCATCTTTGGAAACCTATACGAATGCCAAGCAGGGGAAATATGGATTGGTATCACTGAAAGAAAGGTATAAGGGTTTACTCATGCCTGAGGTGCTTTATGCCGATTTAAAAAGAGCACGAAAGCTCAAAAATATGAATTCTCACTTTTCAAATTTTCTTTTAGAGGAAATGGATCGTGTTTTAAAAAAAGGAGAACAGGTTATTTTGTTTCAAAATAGAAGGGGATATACCCCTTTATGGTCTTGTGAGGTATGTAATTGGACGCCTAAATGTAGCCATTGTGATGTCTCGCTCACCTATCACAAATCTGCCAACCTGCTCAAATGTCATTATTGCGGATATTCTACAAACCCAGTTGGATCATGTCCTTCATGCGGAAGTAATAGACTAAATATGATTGGTTTTGGAACGGAAAAAATTGAAGACGAGCTGGGCCTAATATTTAAAGACCACATCATTAAGCGACTTGATTTAGATACAACTCGCTCAAAAAATGCCTATGAAAAAATCCTCAACGATTTCGATAAAGGCTTAATTGATGTGTTAATCGGAACGCAGATGGTTACAAAGGGACTTGACTTTGATAATGTTTACCTCGTTGGCATTCTAGATGCAGACATGCTTTTGAATAGACCTGACTTTAGAGCCTATGAGCGTTCCTATCAGCTCATGTCGCAAGTTGCAGGGAGAGCAGGAAGACAAGGGAAACAGGGAAAAGTAATTGTTCAAACGGGAGACCCTGACCATTGGGTCCTTCAGCTTGTCGGACAACATGATTATGAGCAGTTTTATGAAAATGAAATCATTGAAAGAAAGAACTACCACTACCCCCCATTCTATAAGCTCATTTCTTTCACACTAAAACATGAGAACATCCATAGCTTGGATACATCGTCTCAATACTTAGCCGAACTTCTTAAAAATGTCTTTAAGGAGAGAGTAATTGGGCCTGAATACCCCCTTATTCAAAAGATTAGGAATAAATTTCTGAAAACCATTAAGTTAAAAATCGAAAAAAACGCACCTGACTTAAAGGTCAAAGAAAAAATAAAGGAAATTATTGACAACTTTTACGCTGATTCAAGCAATAAAAAAGTTCGTGTTGTCATCGATGTAGACCCGCTGTAAATATTTACCCCAAATAAGACTTGAGAATAACATTTTTAGTGGTGTGCTTCAAACGACGAATTGCTTTTTCTTTAATTTGTCGAACACGTTCTCTGGTTAAGTCAAAACGATCACCAATTTCTTCTAAAGAAAGCGGCATTTTGCCTTCTAATCCATAAAACATACTAACAACTTGACTTTCACGTGGCGTTAAGGTCTTTAAAGATTGTCTTATGTCACTTCTTAGTGATTCAAGCACCAAGTTAGATTCTGGACTCGGCAAAGAATCTTTACTTCCCATCACATCATACATACTCGATGAAGAATCGTCACCTTCCACCAAGGGAGCATCCATCGATATGTGTCTTCCATTTTGAGACAAGGATTGTTTTACTTCTTGAGTTGTGCAATCTAAAATTTCCGCTAATTCATCCGCAGATGGGGGACGTTCAAGTTTTTGCTCAAGTTCTGAAAAAGCTCTATTTATTTTATTGATATTTCCGATTTTATTCAAAGGAAGTCGAACAATTCTGGCTTGTTCAGCGAGAGCTTGAAGAATAGACTGGCGAATCCACCAAACCGCATAAGAGATAAATTTAAATCCACGCGTCTCATCAAATCTTTCAGCAGCCTTGATTAAACCCAAATTCCCTTCGTTGATTAAATCTGATAATGTCAAACCTTGATTTTGATATTGTTTAGAGACAGAAACTACAAAACGTAAATTTGCTTTGGTAAGTCGCTCAAGCGCTTGACGATCTCCCGTTTTTATTCTCTTCGCTAATTCTACCTCCTCGTCCGCAGAAATCAAATCCACTCTACCAATCTCCTGAAGATACTTATCTAAAGAAGCCGTCTCACGGTTGGTAACCTGTTTTGCAATTTTAAGTTGTCTCATAGTTTATCGCATTTACACCTAAGACGATAAAATTTCGCTAAGGTTGGATGTTTTTACTATTTATTTTTAAAAAGGTTCTAAAAAATTGAAAAAAAGTGTTATCGAATTGGATTATTACTATGCTAAAAATCCTGAAACTTGCTTCTTGAAAGAATCTCTCAAGTCATCAAAAGACAATGAATCTGTATGTTTTGAGTACCGGTAAGTATCCAAGACAGTAAACAACTGTCGTATTTCTTCTATCTTTTCCGAATCAATATGATTGGACAACAAAACATATATTTCATTTCTCGACAAGCGAACACTGTCTTGCGAAAGTACATATGAGCAATATATAAATAGGCATTGCTCCATTAACGCAATAGATTCAATAGTATCAGATGGTCCGATTGCTGCTTCTAATGCGTTTTTTACGTCGATTAACTTTGGAGGTTTAAACCCTTGTTGTTTTATGCGCTTCGGACCTAACCATTTTTTTGGATTCTTAAAGAAAAAGAGCAACAATAGAAGTAAAACGCTTAAACAAGAAAGCACATAAGCGTTTTGCCAAAAACCGTCTTTGGAAGGTTTCAGGTTCTGTGAAACAGCTTTCGATTCCGTTTCAACTTCTTTCTGAAGTGCCTCTCGACCTTCAGTCGACTTTAATTTTTCACCGAAGGTATTAAGTTCCAAATTTTGCGACTTCAATACCTTGTAGTGCTCGTTCTTCGGATTGAAAAAAGATAACTCAACAGGTGAAATACGAATGTATCCATCCTGTAATACTCGTATCGGATAAGTATAAATAATATTACCCTTAAAACCTGATTTTGTGAGCTGATAACTATCAGTTGTTATAGGGTCAGAATATAACTCTAGGCTATTTGGAAGCACTAGCTCGGGCATTCGCATTTGATGTAAGTTTCCTCGACCATTAATTTCTATGGCTAAAGAAACGATGTCGTTAGCATTGGCGTTGGAATCAGAAAGAGATACTTTTAGTTGAAAATCACCAACTAAGCCGGAAAAATTAAGAGGTTGTCTTTCTCGAGGTAAATCAAGAACTTCTATCTTTTTAGCCTCAGAACGCACGACATAGCTGCCATAACCTGCTAGAACCATTTCGAAGGGCTGAATTGTTGCTTCACCAGGTTCATTCAAAAAAATCACATTTTCTTCAAATTGTAATTTAAGGTATTCTTGACCTTCTATTGCTACCCTAATCCAATCCAACTCTTTTGATGCATTCATTTTAAACTCGTCGTAATTGACCTCAATTTTATATGGATTATAATTTCTAATACTCGAAAACTCTTTCTTAGAGAAAATACTTGATTGAAGATATACAGGTTCTCCACGGTATATTTTGAGTTTTGAAGGTTTTGTTTCTGCAAAAATGGCAGGTCTTTTAGTTCTTGGAGCTATATTCTTTTGTTGCTTTTTTTGTGTTTGATTAGAACCTTTTACAAACACGCTTAGTTTATTAGACTTATACGATTTCTTCTTAGACTTTACCTTTACTGGACCAAAAGTATAGGACCCCGGTTCCATAAAGAAACCCGTTAGGGTTTGATGGTAAATTGTGCTACTACTTCCATTGACAATGTTTTGTCGCATACCGCTCATAACATTCATGCCTGACTGAAATTCAGCTGGGAAATTCAACTCAAAATTGCTCCCTATATTTGAAGACATCTGAACTGTGATATACTCTCCTACTTTAGGCTGAAGGTTTGAAACCTCTAGTAAAACATAAGGACTTTGACATAGTGACCAGGAGATCGAAAAGAAAAAAGGTATGTAAAGCAAAACTTTCATTACCAGTCTTTGCCATTTTTGGATGGGGCACCATGTTTCTTTTCAATTCTACGCTTTGTTTCTGCCTCTTTTCTCAATAAATCATTTAATATTTTCCGCTTCTGTTCCTCTTCGAAAGAATAAGCTTTCTCTTGATTTCCAGACTGCTTCTGTTCATTTAATTTGGATTGCGCTTGCTTATCATCTCCCCTATTATCCTCCTGGTTCTTTTGACTTTTAGGATTATTGGATTGAGATTTTTCTCTTAAAGCTTGGGATAGATTATACTTCAGCTCTTCATCTTCCTGATGAATCTTAATGCCTTCCTTATAAAAATCAATAGCTTGATCTATTTTCTTAAGCTGCATGGAAGTATTCCCTAGATTTCGAAGAAGCGCTGCACGTTTAATGTTATTAGATTCAGCTTTAACTGCATTCTGAAAATGCGCTAATGCCTTTATGTAATCTTTAGACCGATAGGCTGTCTGGCCAAGTTCTATATCTAATTTGGCTCTTTCATACGCTGACATCTTTACACCATTCTGTAATTTCTTGGCACGCTCATAGCTCATTAAAGCATTATCATATTCCTTAAATTTATAAAGCTCTTGTGCATTTGATGCAGAATCTGAATACGAATGAACCTGCTGTGATAATGAAGTTCCGTAGACTAGGAAGAGACTAAAAAATATAAAGTTTCTCATCTATTTCTTTTTAATTCTAAATGGAATTAATGTATATACAAAGAATGCAAGCAACGCTATAAACAGAGGAACATGAAAGACCCTCTGTTCAACTTTGAACTTCAAATCTCGTGAATATCCTGTTGAAGCAAGGTTAATTTCTGTTAATATTGGATCAGGGTTAGGATAAGTTTCGGTGATATGAAACCAGGGGCCTTTTGTTTGTTCCGAAAGCCTTTTTACCAATGATAGATCTACCTTGGAAAGTATAATATTACCCGCAGCGTCTAAGCGCATTGACTTTTTATCTGAACGAAGAATAGGACCTCCGGATTCTGTTCCAACTGCAATAGATAATAGCTTTATGTTCGATAAGCTCAATGAATCAGCAATTGAATTGAGAGATGCCTCATGGTCTTCACCATCGGTAATTAAAAGTATGGAATGTGCAGCTTTCTTTTTTTCAAAAGAAAGCATAGCTTTCGTTAATGCGCCGCCAACATTTGTTCCTTGATTACTAAAATGACGCGTATTTGCATCAGAAACCATAAGCTTGAACTGCTCATAATCGCGTGTAAGAGGCAATTGAACAATAGCATTTTGGGCGAAAATACATAAACCTATTCTTTGGCCAGATAACTTATTCACTAATGATTTAAGAAGGTTCCTTCCTGACGCTAATCGACTTGTATTCTCTATATCCCTAACATCCATAGAACTTGAAAGGTCAAGACACACCATAATATCTCCTGTTTTCAAGGGAACAGCCGTATCCTCCTCGCCAAAAACAGGATCTGCGATGGCAAAAACGATACCCAAAAAACAAAATTTCAAAGCCAAAAACTTAATAATATGGCGCTGGGGATGATCTGAACTCCCCTGTGTATAATGATGAGTACATCGCTTTAGGATTGATTGGTGCTCTTTGTAAAGAAAGAAATAAGCAGGAACAAGAAGCAGAAATATATAAAACACATGCACAAACTGGAAGTGAAGCCCTCGAGTCAAATAATACGCAAGAGTCAAAATCAAAATAATTGACAATAAAATATCAATCAGAAGACCATTTCTTGCATTCAAAGTATATCTACTTGCGCTCTTACTCATGGCTCTTGAATAAATAAAAATCAACAAAAAGTATAAGACAACCCAATATCAGAATTAAAACTAAAAGATTGTGAGGCAGAGGAATCCCCGCCTGAATATCAGGCCTATTCTTTATTCTTTTTTTCTCAATCTTATCAATTTCAAATAAGATTTTCTTTAAAGATTGAGAGTCAGTAGCACGAAAATATTTTCCGCCAGTAACAGCTGATATCTCTTTAAGGACCTCCTCATCAATTTCAACAGGAGCATTGAAATAACCAAGGCCAAAGGGAGAAGGATCGGGCATCGGAGCATAGCCATTGGTTCCCACCCCAATTGAATATACCCTAATACTTTCACTTTTGGCCAATAAAGCTGCCTCCACAGGATTTAATGTCCCTCGATTATTGGTTCCGTCGGTCAATAAAATGATTGCTTTTGACTCTGTCGTGTCTCCTTTTAACTGTGCAACAGCTGTACCCAAACCAACTCCTATTGCGGTTCCGGGAAGCATATCTTGACCATTAGCCCTCTTAAGTTGAGAAAGAAGCAAGGAGTGGTCGATCGTTCTAGGACAAAGCGAATACGCTTCACCAGCATAACTTACTAAACCAATTCGATCTCCCTTCCTTTTGCTCACAAATTGTTCAATGACATCTTTTGCTGAACTCAACCTATTTGGTTTCAAATCCATGGCCTGCATGGATTCAGAGACATCAAGAACAAAAAGCATATCTATACCAACACCATTTATATCCTCATTTTCCTTTTGTTTTTCCCATGTAAATGGATGGGCCAAAGCAATTACTATAAAACCTACAAAGCATAATTTCAGAGATAAAATGATGCGCCTTAACCAATCTATAGATAAAGAAGAAAGGGCATGCTGAACAGCGGAAATGTGTGTGAATGTAACACCGAATTTTTTAGATCGTTCTTTGCGAAGAAGAAGTAAAAAAAATATAGGTAAAAGCAATAACAAATAAAGCCAATTCGGCACTAAAAAATCATACCCAGTATATCGTACAAATTCAATCATGCTCTTTGGTCTAAATGAGGTGTGGTATCTTCTAAGACATTTTCTATAGTAATTTTTAAAAATTCGATACGTTCGTTTGAAATACTTGAATCAGCAAATTTCACGAAATCAGAAGCTGTGAGTAACTCTCCTATTTTGGTTCGTGTAGATTCATTTATATCTATTTTTTTAAGTAAAATTTTAGACTGATAAGTAGTCTTGTCTAAAAAAGAGACCTGGAAACGTTCCGTTAAGTACATTCTCAATAGATATGAGAAACGCACAAAATGTTCTTGTAGCTTATGATTAAGCCACAATTCTTCGGAATACAATTGATTAATATCAGATAGCACCCGCTCTTTTAATGGCAATACCTGCTCGAACTTTTTTTGGTTTTTTAAAAATCGCTTAGACCAAAAAACAATAGCAATCAAAACCAAGCCAGAAGCTAGAAACAGTAATGTCCAAAAACGAATATTCGAACCGTCCCCGTTAACTTTCCAACTTGAGAAAGATTCCTTAATATCATACATTTCTATGCCCTCAACTGTATCATAAAATGAAACTTTTAAATATACCTTTTGCGATTTTAAAGTCTTGTTTTTGAGTCTGTACTCAAAACCGTCTAAAGAAAGCTCACATGAATCCCATGCCACAACGGTAAACTCTCTTTGGCTTAACATTTCATTACTTTGTCTATAGCTAGTGTCTTTTACATCAATTATTTCTAATCCCGTATATACTTTTTGATGTATAGCTGAATTTGAAGATATATAACTAGCAGGGTAAAATACAGAAGAATCAAGTAATTCTGGAAATACATTTTGATTTTTCAGGGTACAAGTAATTGAGAAAAAATCTCCTACCCTAGGTTCTTTATTAGAGACAGCCACCTCAACATAATCCTGACAAAAGGATATAAAGGATAAAACCATGAAAAATATACCTAGCGAATTTTTCATTACATTAATCCATTTAGCTTTTTAAATACATCCACCTCTCCACCGAGCTCCATGTAATGAATATTATTTTTGCGACATTCATCATGCCAATATTGACGAGTTTCGTGTTCAAGCTCCTTTAATTCAATTCTTTTCTTCCTTGAAAAACCGTTGTACCAACTTTTCTTCCCCGTTTCGGCGTTAATAATTTGATAAAACCCTTTTAACGGAATATTCGACTCCATTTGATCTCGGACATTTAAGGCATAAACCCTATTCTTTTTCTTAGTTCTTACCAAAGCCTCCTTTTGAAGTTTATTTCTTTCAAAATGAAAATCACTAAGTACAAAAAGTCTAAAACGCTTCAGTTTCAAGGCACGAAGAAAGCGCAATGGCTCCTGTAGGTCAGAATGAACCGATTCATTTTTCCATTCAATTAACTGCATAGCAATCATCCAAATATTCTTCATGCCCGATTTAGGCTCAAAATAACGCTCCACCCTATCTGAAAAAAAAAGCACCCCTACCTTGTCTTTATTTAATGCACATGAAAATGCAATTGTGGCATAAAGCTCAATCATTATTTCCTTTTTTGATTTTTTACGGCTTCCGAAATCCATAGATTTTGAAACATCAATCATGAGTATATTAGCTTGTTCTCTTTCCTCTTCAAATACTTTAACATGCGGTCTATTATATCTTGCGGTCACATTCCAGTCAATAAATCGAGTTTCGTCTCCAAATTGATATTCACGTACCTCACTGAAGTTCATTCCAAAACCTTTAAAAGAACTTGAGACCTCCCCCAGCCTGTTTTGATGAGTCAAGCTTTGCGTCTTGAATTGAATCCTACGCACAGAACGTATGAGCTCCTTTAGGTTCAAGGGACTTCGACGTATTGAATAACTTTTTCTATAATATCTTGCGCTGAAACGTGGTCCATTTCTGCTTCATATGTCAAGCCTATCCTATGATTAAGCACAGGAGTAGCCATAATTTTCACATCGTCTGGAATCACAAAAGATCTTCCCTCCATAAAAGCACGTGCTTTGACTGCACGAGCTAAACCAATACTACCCCTAGGAGAAGCACCGAATAACAAATAAGGTTTCAAAGGTTCAAGTGCTTTGATGTTTGGTTCACGAGTCTGATGAATGATATCAACAATATACTTTTCAACCTTTTCATCTAAATAAACCTCTTTGACAAGCGCTTTAAGCCGCAGTACATCTTTTTTAGATAATATTTTTTGAAGTTTGCTAGACGGCTCAGGTTGTATCTGAGATTTAATTATTTCCTGCTCTTCAAGCGCGCTTGGGTAAGCTACCTTTACCTTGAGTAAAAATCGGTCCTTTTGGGCCTCAGGAAGTGTATATGTACCCTCTTGCTCAATAGGATTCTGTGTTGCCATTACAAGAAAGGGCTCAGGAAGTTGAAAGGTCTCATCACCAATGGTAACTTGCCCCTCCTGCATTGCCTCTAACAATGCACTTTGCACCTTTGCTGGGGCTCTATTGATTTCATCCGCCAATAAAAAAGAAGAAAAAATAGGACCCTTTCGTACAGTAAAAGCATCTGACTTTTGTTGATAAATCATTGTACCTGTTACATCCGCTGGTAATAAATCCGGGGTGAATTGGATTCTACCAAAATCCAAATTCATTGTCTGAGAAAGTGATCTAACGGCCATCGTCTTGGCCAATCCTGGCATTCCTTCAAGCAAAACATGTCCCTCTGTCAAAAGCGCAATGAGTAGAGCATCAATCATATCACTCTGACCAATAACAGCCTTACTAACCTCAGTTCTGAGCTGATCCAAAAGCATCTTCTCCAAGGCAATGTCAGCATTCAATTTCCTCAAATGTTCGGCTGGATTTGTTTCTTTAGACTTATCCTTTGATTTATCGTCATTCATAGCAATGGATTAAATATTTGATGATTCTTTATTTAAACAAAAATCCGAAACCTTGAATTTTATGAATTGTATTTCATGTTAATTCTTGTTAATCTTGTAGAGGTGAATAATCGAAGAGAAATAAATTGCCTGGAATGCCAGGAAAAGCTAGTTGGTCGCAGAGACCAAAAATTCTGTTGTGACTACTGTAGAAATACATACAATAATAGACAAAATGAAGACGCAAATGCGGTCGTTCGAAAAATCAACAGCATTCTTAGAAAAAACCGAAGAATATTATCCAAATTAAATCCAAATGGAAAAAAAACGGTTCATCTCATACATCTTGCCGAGCTTGGATTCAATTTTCACTATCACACAAATAGCTACTCCACAAAAAATGGCCACCAATATTTCTTCTGCTATGATATGGGATATAGAGCCATTGAAAATCAAGAGTTTTTACTCGTGCACAAACAAGAATATGTTTCTTGATAAAGAAAAATAACAAGCATGGAGCTTAAAAACAATACCTACCATGGTGCCGAAGGAAAAAAGAGTCTAATAGACCTAGAAATACCAAAGCGCTTCAATGGACAGATCATTATCTTTATTCACGGTTTTATGGGATTTAAAGATTGGGGAGCGTGGCATTTAGTCCAGCAATTCTTTACAAAAATGGGATATGGTTTTTGCAAATTTAACACCACGCATAATGGAGGCACAATATCGGATGGTATTGACTTCCCCGATCCAACATCTTTTAGCAGAAATACATATAGCAGAGAAATTGCAGACGTCAAAGCTGTTTTAAAATGGATAGATCAAAAAGTCGATGTATGGACCGGACATTTCATCGGGCATTCAAAAGGTGGAGCTATTGCACTTATTGCAGGACAAAGTAACCCATTTATTCGTTCAATTTCCACATGGGCGTCAATTGCCTCTATTGAAGAACGATTCCCCAAAGAATCCTCACTTGAAGAATGGAAATCTAATGGGGTCAGAACAATTAAAAATGGCAGAACGCTTCAAGATTTACCTCAAAGTATTGAACTATGGAATGATTTTCAGCAAAATAAATCTAATTATGATTTGAAACAGATATGTGAAGCATATCAAAAACCTCTATTTATTTGTCATGGTAAAAATGATACCTCTGTCAGTTTAGACAACGGAGAAAGACTTTCCAAATGGTCCAATACGAAGTTAAATCTCATTGAGAATGCTGACCATGTCTTTCTCAGCAAGCATCCTTGGCTTGAAGAAACATTACCCCATCCACTTCAGGTATTATGTGAACGAACAGAAAAGTTTATTTCTACTACAGTTATTTGATCTTTGGTAGAGGCATTTTACCCTAAAAATGGTATTGTATTTCATGTTATAACTATATTCTTTTGTCAAGAGTTAAAATGCTTTTTTAATTTTGCGCTCTAAAGACAAATATGGATGTAAAAATAGTTTATGGGTCGGATACGGGAAATACAGATTATGTGATTGAAACGTATTTACTAAATGAACTGAGCGTTCGTTTCGATAGTGTATCCCAAGTAGATATATACAATATTGACCCTAATGAATGGTTATCAAATGACCTTTTTGTTATTGGGATCCCAACTTGGTATGACGGTGAATTGCAAAGTGATTGGGACGACTACTTTGAAGATTTTAAACAACTAGATTTTAAGGATAAAACTTTTGCTATTTTCGGTCTAGGAGACCAAATTGGATATGGTGAATATTTTGTTGACGGAATTGGCATATTGGCAGAAGTCATTTTAGCCAATGGAGGTCGTATTATTGGTTACTGGCCAACAGATGGATATACTTTTAGTGAATCAAAGGCACTCGTGGACAAAGATCATTTTTATGGATTGGCAATTGACGAAGATAATGAGGATGAGATGACCTTTGAGCGAGTAAAGATATGGAGTGAACAGATACACGAGGAGTATCGAAATGTCGTACTTAATCCTTAATCGAAGGTTATTTTAGAATAAAAGATTTAAAAAATATTAATCACAGGCCCAAAATAAAAGCAGAAATTAATATGAGGAGCGGTAGGCCAAACAAACCGATGATGGCTAAAACTTTACCCTTCTTTTTTCCTTTACTTTTTCGAATATCGAATAATCCAAAAATACTAAGCGAGGTACCAATTAAGGCCATTACAAAAAGGGCAATAATTGGGATGAGGCTGGTCCATAAAAATATGTACAAAACTGGTACATAGGTCACAACTGCAATAGTGCTAAGAATAAACCCTACTAAAGCGTCTAGTTCATATGAATCCTCTTCATTTTCAGGATCTAAGGATTTTTTAGGGGGCTTCCTTAAAATTTTATTGTCATCCGTTGATGTGAATTTGTTTTCTTCGAATAAATTGATTTCCTTTTTTAACGCATTTTCTTTTTGAGCGATGTAAGTATAATTAGCAGAACTTCCAATGAAAGCATCAATGGGCGAGTCATTTTCTATGGAAGCCAAATCAGTCCCTTTATTGATATTTCTATAAGTTAATTCCTCTTTTAAGTTTTTCTTAATGTGAAGTTCCTCTTTGTCGTGAACGATATTTTTATTAATGGAAATAAGATCGTTATTTTTCTCTTTTTTGCTGAATAAAGAAATCTTTTTCCAGTTGACCGTCAATCCTTTTCGATGGTATCTTTTCTGTACTGAACAAGAGAAAAGAAAAACGATTAAAGTCAGTGCTGTATATTTAAATAGGCGGATATTCATTCTTTTTGTTTTGATGAATATAACAAATGTACCTGAAACTTCATAAGAAAAATGAACATGAAGATATACGTTGGCCCTATAATAGAAAACCTTTCACGTTCGTGAAAGGTTTTCATTTGGGTGGAAGATGGGTCTCGAACCCACGACCCTCGGTACCACAAACCGATGCTCTAACCAACTGAGCTACAACCACCATTTAGTGGCGACAAATATAATAAATTCTTATCATAAAAATTAATCAAAATAAATGCCTGTGTAAATCGTTATGGTCTTAACTTTAGCATCTTGAAAATAACAAACAGCATTTTATTCGTTATGTTGGCCTTGCAACTTTGCAGCCAAGTCAATACTATCAAGGGCTTCTGTATAGATAATAAAGGAAAACCGATAGAAAATGTATTTATAAAAGCCAATACAATTCCAATTCAAAATACCTACAGCGATGAAAATGGAATGTATATTTTTTCGTTTAGGATAGGAGACAGTATAGAATTGGTCTATCAAGCAAATGAAATCACCAAAAAAGAAAAAGTTTTCATAGAAAAAGAAATGAAACTATTTCCAGAGATCAGCTTTTCTATTCAGCAACAGCAAGGAGTGGATGTTATTAAAGACCGAGAAACACCTTTTGAATTGGAATCATTACCTGTAATTGATGCACAGCGAATTACGGGAAGTGTAGAAAAAGGACTAGTATTAACAACCGCAGCTACCTCAAATAATGAATTGACTTCCAATTATAATGTTAGAGGAGGGAATTATGATGAAAATCTTGTATACGTCAATGGATTTCTCGTTTATAGGCCTTTTTTAACACGAAGTGGTCAGCAAGAAGGAATGAGCTTCATTCATTCGGCACTCGTTCAATCCGTTCGTTTTTCTGCGGGAGGTTTTGATGCCCAATATGGGGATAAATTGAGCTCGGTTTTGGATATATCCTACAAAGACCCAAAAACCTTTAAATCGTCTCTAATGCTCTCTTTATTGGGAGTTGAGGCACATGCAGAGCAGAAAGTTAATGACCGGTTTAGCTATATAGCCGGAGCCCGATACAGATCAAATGGTTACTTTCTAAATTCTTTACCAACCAAAGGAGCCTATAACCCAGTTTTTATGGATGGGCAGATTGCAACAAAGACAAAACTTTCAAAAACATTAAACTTAAACACCCTACTCCACTACTCTTCGAATAATTATCGATTTAGTCCTCAAACATCTGAAACAGATTTCGGAACAGCAAATGAGGCATATTCGTTTCGAATTTATTTTGACGGACAAGAA
>MDSY01063378.1_pt1 | contig 24029 bp, 19 predicted proteins | sample 811131 | NCBI WGS metagenome assembly MDSY01 (sample SAMN05326643, study PRJNA326480) | marine metagenome | isolation source: seawater | place: Atlantic Ocean: South West | collected 2010
AGACTATTATTCCCTGGAATGTCTAGTCGTTACAAAGCTAAGAAACCCGAATAGTAGAATTCATTGATTTTAAGTTTAAGAGCTTATAATATTAGTTAACAAAAATATATTAGATAAAACATCTTAAAATTGTCATGGCAAGCAGAAGAGTAGCCCTAACGATATTAATGGTCCTTCTTTTCTATCTACCATCCAATGCAATAGGTGACGAAGATACAAGCATAGTTTCGCAATTCGGCGTTGGCTTCGATGAAGTGACTATTGCAGACTCAACAGACTCGCTATCCGACCCTCGTGATTTAGAGTTCCATCCCGGAAGAGCGAATGAACTGTGGGTTGCTAACAGGGCAACTGACAGCATAACTATCGTTCATAACACGGGACTTGATAACCAAACCTCAGAAAATCGTGAAGACTCCAATAGAAATCATTTCCTCGAAGAAGTAAGCGCAATTTCATTTGGTTCATACCACCCTGAATTTGACTGGCAATGGGGTTCTGCGCAAGAGACCGTAAACACCTATTGTGGATTGGGAGAGCCTAATAATTTCATGGGCCCAACACTATGGCCATCGTCGCTAAACCATTTCGCAGTAGAGAACCAAGCACCCGGTGGACTTCTTGGTAGTCACCTTGACATGAACCATGAATCGCCTTACGGCGTGGGTATTGCTCATGATTCTGGCAATTCATACTGGTATAATGATGGATACTATGGAGAATTGGTTTACTACGACTTTCAAGAAGACCATGATACTGGACAGGATGACCATTCGGATAGTTTAGTGAGAAGATATTCCGACATTCAATTAACACACTCATACGGAATTCCTGGCCACATGATATTGGATAAGAGTTCAGGTATTCTTTACATTTCAGACCCAGGAGCAAATCGCGTTATTTGGGTAAATACAGACGACCCGACATACAACACACAGAATATATATAGTGAATCTTCAAGATTAGAGCCTCTAGAAGAGTATTCAAGAATTACTGGAATTGAATGGGGAGTACTTGCATCCGGATTGGACAGTCCAACTGGAATTGCGCTAGAAGGTGACCAACTTTTCGTTTCACTAAATGGTAATGGCAAAATAGTTGCTTATGACCTGAATGCGAACGGCAAAGGCGGCACTGAAGCTGACTTTATTCAAACTACAGCATCTTCCATCATGGGACTTGAAATTGGCCCAAATGGACACTTATACTACGTTGACAATGGCCAAGACGAAGTTGTGAGAATTGATCCTTACACCGATGCAGATGGTGATGGAATAATTGATGAAAACGACAATTGCCCATTAGTTGCAAACCCCAATCAAGTAGACCATGATAGTGATTTAATCGGGGATTCATGTGATGATGATGACGATAACGACGGCATTCTGGATATTTTAGATGATTGTGCCACCGGCAAGAAAAATTGGAATCCTTCTGCCGCCACAGATTATGACATGGATGGTTGTGAAGATGAATCTGAAGACTATGACGATGATAACGACGCTGTTCTTGATAGCGGCGACAATTGCGCCATAGGAGAAAAGGACTGGACATCAAATTCAACAAATGACTTTGATAGTGATGGCTGTAAGGACTCAAGTGAAGACCTTGATGACGATAATGACAACATCTGCGACTCAGGCTGGGACGAATCTTGGGGCTGCCTACAGTCATCAGTACAAACAGACATATGTCCCCAAAGTGCATTAAACTTCTATTCCAACCCCTCCAACGACGCTGACCAAGATGGTTGCGAAGATAGGAATGAGGACGAGGATGATGATAACGACGGCTTCATAGACAAGCATGATGATTGTCCTATAGAGGCTGGACTGAGTGATTCTGGTAAACTAATCGGATGCCCGGATTATGATGGTGATGGCTATGCCGACACCGATGATGTATTCCCTGAAGAACCATCTCAATGGTCCGACATAGATGAGGATGGCTTCGGAGATGAAGAAAACGGACTAGAAGGAGATGGTTGCATTACAACTATTGGAACATCCACCGAAGATAGAAGAGGATGCCTAGATTCTGATGGCGATGGGTGGTCTAACCCCGATAGTGGGTGGACCGTAACATCCGGAGCAGATGCCCTCCCTAATGATGAAACTCAGCACCTCGACAGAGATGGTGATGGATATGGAGATAATGAAACTGGATTCCAAGCAGACTTGTGTCCTGATGTGTTTGGAACTTCAACTTTCGATAAACTTGGATGCCTAGATTCTGATGGTGATGGATGGTCTGATGCAGGCGACATGCTACCATTGGAGCCAACTCAGTATGTAGATATGGACCTAGATGGGTATGGTGACTCTGCGAACGGTAATAATCCAGATAGTTGTCCTGAATTGCCTGGTACCTCCACACAAACTCTTCTTGGATGCCCTGATTTAGACGGTGATGGCTGGGCTGATCCAATAGACGGGTTGCCAGACAACTCGGATTATTGGGAAGATGATTGTCCTGACGAAGTTGGAACCTCATTTGAAGATAGAACTGGTTGCTTAGATTCTGATGGAGACGGATGGTCTGATGCGTCAGATGATTTCCCAAACGATGCTTCACGCTACGTCGACAGCAGTGAATCCTCCAATTCCTATCTACTGATTATTTCGGGAGTAGTAGTAATAATTGCACTGCTGGGGCTTGTTATGGTTTATCGCAAGCGGAATAGCTCAGGTAATATTCAGAGTTTGGCTCCAAACCCAGTTTCTTTGGCCCCTCTAATCACTCAAAATGGCCCCCCACTACCACCAGAAGGGCTACCATCCGGCTGGACAATGGAACAGTGGGCTTGGTACGGAGAAGACTATCTCAAGAGTCGATGATTCAGAGAAACTTATGTCTGAAGTCTTTAACGAGCAGACATGGATTTTAGAGAACTTCGGGAAGAAGATATATCTGGAATATGGGAAATTAACGAGCAAGGCTTGCCGGGAACTGGCCAAGTAAACCAGGCAGAAATCAAGGCACTGCTCGAACTTTCAGAACTCACACTCGGGGCTTTTAGCGATGGCGAATTATTGGGGTTCGTGATATGCTTATTGCCAAGAACTGATTATGGCAGTCTCAATTATTCTTGGTTTAACGAAAGATATGACCACTTCATCTATGTCGATAGAATAGCAATCGCAGAAAACCACCGTAATATGGGAATTGGGTCTAAGATCTATCAAGAAGTTGTAATTTATGCTACGCAGCATGGCATCCCAATCGCAGCAGAGGTCAGCCTAGAGCCACCTAACCCTGGCTCCATGCGTTTTCACCATAGATATGGTTTCAATGAAGTTGGAGTTCTGACGCATGATTCCAAATCGGTTACAATGATGCTTCGTAGCTCACGATAAAATAAATCGGTAAAACCGTAAACAGGAGATAATTCTCCCCTCGTTTCCCTCGTCAAGCGATACGCTCGACTGTCTCTGGAGTAATACCTTCTTCAGGAGTTACTCTGTAAACCATAATCGAAAGATTCTCAGGAGCGTTTCTGAATTTTGAAACTATCATTGACGTTTCGAAATCTGAACCAACTGTTCGAACCTTGAAATCACAAACCATGTCGGCAATAGCTGCCATTTCTTGCTTTATTGCTGGAGTAATTGTATCATTCGATACTGTAATGAAAAGTATGCCTCGGTTTAGTTGGGTATGGGCTTGCATCATCCTGAGCATAGCCACTACACGGCTAGGGTCTTCTCTTTGCATGAAGAAGTCGAAGGAGTCGACTACTGCCCTGAAGTAAGGACCCATCGACATAATCTCATTCACCATTTCAGTTAAGAAATCTTGAGTGTCATCATCTACGAACCTGGTCTGAGCTAATCTCTGAATATCCGGTAGTTTGAATCCTTCTAATCGATAACGACTTGCAAGTAATTCTTTCTCTAGAACTCTTGCATTGAACTCTTCACCTAGAGTACGGACCGAAATATCGGTTGGCCAACTGTATTTCTTGAAAACACGAGAAATCTCAAGTTGGCTTTCATTAGTAGAGATAAGGATAGTATTGTCTGGTTCTTCGGCCGGTGAGGTGAATTGCTTAGCGAATAATTCAGAACCCGCACCGATATCAGTGAATCCAATTACAAGGAAACCGCGTGGCACTCCACCGTACATTGCATTGTCGAACTTCGGAACTCCAAAACTGCCTACGCTACCGAAGAATTCTTCATCTTCCAAGTCGAATTTGACCTCTTTATCCATTCAAATCATCTCCTCAGTGAATTACAACTTGGCCACGATCAATTAAATCGGTGCAGTATAGATCTAAGTTTGAAAGCACCATAGGGGGTACTTGGTCAGGTACATTCAAAATAATCGATAACACTTCCCTTTGGCGGAAAGTGTTGATAAAAGTGTGAAGATATTCTGCTAACATCCTTTCTTCATTGTATATTGCCAATGCATTTACCGAATCTATTAGAACGAAATTGCGTTCTGAATTAGAAATTCTTAGAATGTAAAGGGTTCTTAGCAACACACTCTCTAGCATAATTGGGCTATCGACGAAAGTTACGTTCGAATAAGGCACATCTGTACCGCCCAAAATTCCTGAAGATACCAAATCGACGAATTGGATGTGTGAAACATCGACACCGATTGCTTCGAATGCTTCGATAATCTCAACCGCTCCACGTGTGGCACAGATGTATACGCCACCCATCTCAAACATTTGCATAAGAGGAACCATTGTTGAGGCAGCTACCATAAACGCATTAGAGTTACCACATCGGACTTGAACAGATGAATTAAGGCTAACTTCGGTTAACTGCTCTGCAATCCTTTGGTCTAATTCAAACATAATCATGACCCCCATCTGCTGGTTTTATCGCTTACGGCTCCCCATTTCAGCATAGGGGTTAGCATAACTCCCAATGGAGTAAGTTCGATTGCATGTTTGGCGCGACTGTGAGAGGTACCTCTCATTTTTACGACCTGTAAAAATCTTAGAAGATGCCCCATTCTCTCAACGTCACCCATTACAATAATTCCATCCGCAATTGCTTCTTCTACACCAAATGAAGACCAATGTGCATTCTCGGTTGCAGAAGTGATTTCTGAAATCAGAATTGTTGTACAACCTAATGTTGCAAGTTTCTTTCCAAGGGTGAAAAGGAAATCTCGAATTAATTGCTCACTCTTAATCTTGTAACAAAGTGTAGTAACCGAATCAATAACTAAACGAGTTACTCCGATAGTATTGACAATGTCAACTATGGCTTTAATCAAAGCATGAACATCGTCTAAATCGAATGATGCTTTATCCAACCCTAACCAGGAATACAATACGTCCATGTCGAATACGTTGATTAGTCCGCTATCGATCATATTCATGTCGAAAAAGGCATATTGTCGAATATTCTCCAATAATTTCACACTTGGCTCTGTTGCGGTAAAATGTGCACATGCCTCTCCCGCTAAAGCGCCTCTAACTAGGAATTCCATCGCAAATGTGGTCTTTCCTGAACCACATGTTCCAGCGGCAAGAACGGTAGACCCGTAAGGTATTCCACCCCGTAAAATCTCGTCCATCCCATGTATACCGGTTATACAACGGTCGCGGCTGTATACTGTTGCTGGCTGCATGGCTAACAGTCGAGCCAAATCATCGCACTAAATGAACGATACGCCAAAAACGTTCATACTTCGCCCGGAGTTGGGGATTGTGAGACGTTCCAAGAGGAGGGTTGAGACGGGGGGCCTCCGTTCCAAACAATGGTATTGTCATATAGTATGCCAGTAGATGGACTCCACTCGATTTTACAGACCTGAGTGCCTTCACTCTCATCTTCTTCTGCAAATAGCATTCTAAGTCGCCCCTCGGTATCATCTAAGCCATTTATTGAACCAACGCCAAGGAAACCACTATTTCCTAAGTCATAGACTAAACTAGCATTACCTACTTCTTGACTAGAAGGATCTCCGCTGAATAGAGTGATTTCGCCCCCGGGGATTACTCCTTCTTTGTACAAGAAATCAGTTGTCCCACTTGGGCCGCTTCTTTCAAATGACCAACCTTTCAAAGACAGAGCAAACCCATTCAGGTTCTCAACCTCTATCCACTCAGGGCCTCCATCTGAAGGTCTTGGAGAGAATTCTGTTATTCGGAGAAGCTTTGGCGCCTTTGCCCCATCATGTACTTCTAAACTTACAGAAATAACATCACTGCCACTAGTGAAACTACGACTAGCAACTGAAGATGTTGTGGCAAAGGAGCGGTCTGAACCCCCATCGAATAAAACAAGGCCACTTCTTGATTGATTGGAGGTCGATTCCACCTGTATCAATAACCTAACTTGCAAATCATTTGCTAGCCCTAGGCCACTCGTAATAGCCTCAATACTAACATTTGATAATGCATCAACTCTATCCAAATCCAAAATGCCATCTTTGATAATACCAGGTTGGAGAACACCCTCGTATAATTCAGCCACTGGAATTTGGTGCCAATTCGAAGTTGAGTTTGCCTGGTCTCGCACTCCTTCGACATAAGGTACAAACCAACCTTCTCCGTTAGTTAAGCGATCTAAACCATCTACAGCCGATCTATCGACTAAGTCTGTGTAGGGGTCATTACTTCCCAATTCGAGCTGTGCTAAAGACATGAATGCTGTTAAAATCATAAGGAAAAGGGTGAATGCAGATAAAAATTCAACAACCGCGACAACCGCTTCATCCCCATTGGTTGAGATTTTGCGAGAATGTTGGGCCCCCTGCATAGATGAGTGGGAGTAGCGGGGAGTCAAGAGGGTGTCGCCCGTTACAAACACTAACTACACAATAGTGGTCTTTCAGACATTAGTCACCGATTGATATTTGAGGGGCGGATGATAGGGCAACATGATGTCCAGCGCGCATGCTGAATCTACCAGTGCCTCCGTAAGGAGTAGCATAGGCTTAACTTCACTGTTGTTGTTATCCGCATTTGGTGGAATTTTGCTGGCACCTTCTGCCTCCGCAGCAATCAGTGGAGACTATGAAATTACGGCATCACTATCCCCAATCCCAGGAAATGTTATGACTGCATGGGACCCGATTACTCTAGAGGTTCAAATCACAAATTCAGGGTTCTTCTACAACACTGATTCTCGTTCTATTGAATGGTTCATATGTGAAGGAACAAAGGTGGCAAGTTCTTGTTTTGATAGTAGAGAAGATTATGGAACAGGAATTATTGAATCGATAACTGTTGGCCAGAGTGTAAATTATACATTCGGACAAACGTTTGGTTCAGATGGGAATGAGGGCCCCTACACCTTAGTTTATAGATTCATAGATAGCGATACTAATACATCCAATGACTTTGGACTATACAACTTCAATTTATCACAACAATTGGTAGATGTTAGCTTTGAATCTCAAGATATTATTTCTCAGTTAGATGGCCTTGCCCAATACGATGGGGACTTAATTCTCAATACAGATACTGACTACAATATGAGTTTAGATGGAATTGTCACCTCTTGTGGCACTTGTAACCTCGAAGCAAATATTGGGTGGAGTTTGATTAACTCAGTAGGCAATGAGGTTGCAAGTCAAACCACAACTTACTCCAACCTACCATCTTGGGGCCAGAGCGGATTCACGAGAGATTTGCCGCCGTTAAATTTTGGTTATGAAGGAGAATATACATTGCATTATGGCTTGATTGGCTCCAATGGCACACCATCTGGTGACATGAACTCTTACAATGACCTACAGAGTATTGACGTTATATTTGACGATACAGTGGACCTAAAAATCGATTCGATGTTCCCGCTTAATTCACCTGGTTCAGAACAGTATTACTACGGAAATGACAGTGTTTCCGTAACAATATCGAATATTGGCAATCACACGGTTGTAGAGCCATTGGTTAAATTCACGATCATGAGTTTGGATGACAATCCAGAGTATGAAGAAGAGTGTTACCCCTTGGAAATAAGACCCGGGAGTGAAGAGATTTGTATTTTCAGTTTGAATAAATTAGGAGATAAAAAATTGAAAGTATACGTTACTGAAGTACCGAATGAAGGTACAGATGTCAGTCCTTCCGATAATATTGTCACATCAACAGTAGAAGTAGTAGCAGGAGATATAAATCCAATTATCGAACAATCTAACTTCTATGGCAAATACAAAACAGCAGATAATGTTACTTTCTCGGCCAGGACACTTAGCACAGCCCCTGGACCACTAACATACAGTTGGTGGAGTGCAGGAATTATCCCTCTAGGAACTGGTAAAGAGTTGCAATTAAGCGCATCCAGCATAGGATTAGGAGATCATTACATTTCTGTTAGAGTTACTGACTCACTAGGCGATATGGAATCTACTGTTACTTCGATTACAGTTTACAATAGTACTGATATCAGGAATGGAAACTGGATAAATGGCTCAGCGATAACTAGAACTCACGCAATGGCAGATTCAAACTATGACTATCCATTAACAGGCCTAGCCTACAATACAGGAGAGGAGTTAGAAGCACTTCTGAGAATCTCCATTGATGTGTCGCCAACAGATGGACAAATCGATGCAGGAATGGATTGGATGGAATTCGACCTAAACCTTACAGCTATAATTCCAGACAACATACCTAGAGACAAATTGGTCGTCCACCGATTAAATGGTTTTGACCAAAAAGACTGGGACCCTCTTGAAGGACAAAATAGTTTTGAATTAATTGATAATCAAACTATGAGAGTTCACATTATTGAGAATATGGATTTGTTAATTGTTGGCGAATTAGCCCCTCCTGAAGTTAACTCGGGAGATTTAGAGTTGGTACTACTACCAGATGGAAAAATGCAAATCGATTGGACTCCAACTGGAGATTTATCAAACCCATATTTCGGAGGATGGAATATTTACCGAGTAACAAGTCCAATATCCGCATCTGCATACTTCCCTGACCCAAGCACAACTTCTAGTGAATTCCTTTGGAGAGGTTTAATGCAAAATTCGCTATCTGCAACCTTGGAAGGTGAATCGAATACATGGACGGATAATCGTGAACTTGAAACTGGTATCTGTACTTCTTATGCAATAATTCCAATCGATAGATCTGGAGAGCCTAACTACTTGGAAGCCAAAGTGTCTAAGGTCGACGGAAATCCTGGATTAACTTGTGGTGATGCCATAGACCCAACTTCAGTGGTCATTGGAATGACTGCCACTACTTCTTACAATAACAATACATCCTGCTACGAGATGTTCCTAGATTGGAACCGTTGCTACGAAGTAACACTTTCTTGGACTTGGCCAAACCATGAGCCGGAAGGGAACATTACTTGGAACCTTTACAGGATTGAACAAAAGCCACAAGATGTGGACTTACGATTCATAGAACCGATACTGATGGGAATAAGTAACGTACCGGGAGAAGAGAATGTATTCACTCAACTAGGTACCGATTATGACGGGATTTTACCTTACAGGACATACTACTATGTTTTGGCGCCATTGGATCACATAGGAAACGAATACACAATTGCAAATTATCCATCTAGTAATGTAGAAAGAGTGTATGTTCAAGAAGAATATTGGGATTATAACGAATACCGTATTCCTGAACCACCTGAGCCCGAAGAACCACCTTATGGAGTAGAATGGCTAGGAGACTTACAAGAATACATGGAGATCGAAAATTTCCAAATAGCGGGCATGGTAATGCTGCTTACAGTATTGGTAAACTTCATTGGATTACCATTGATTTTGAAGAAGCGTAAAAGGATGAAAAGAGTCCTTGCAAAGCGTGCTGGAAAACAAACTGTAGATTCAGATGACGACTTTGAAGATTTCTTCAATTGATTGTATCAACCGTCTGCTTTATCTCAAATAGTCAAGTGGGACGTTTGCTTGCGGCGATCGCATAGCCTGGCCATTGCGTCGGATTGCTAATCCGATGGGTATACCCTCGGGGGTTCGAATCCCCCTCGTCGCGCTTAAAAATACCTCATTCTGCATTCAAAACTTTACGTTTTAATTGAACTGATTCTTTCCATTTAATCATTAATCGGTTCACAACAGGTATCAAGAATAAGAATCCGATTGTCCAATACCAAACCTGGTCTTTTGGAACTGCAACGACGTAAACAAATGCAATGAACATCCAAGCAAGGTATCCTAGAGAACGCATGAAAGATGCAAATGCTAACGGCATTCTTCCATCGGAATCTAGTTCTTCATACAGGTCAATATTCCAAACTGAGATTGCATACCACAAGGTAAGGACTCCAGAAAGGAATGCCCATGCAAGAGGTAGGCCATATTCTGGCCAGAAACAAGGCACAGAACCAATTGCAAACAGCATTACACAGTATATTTTTGATTCGAATAGTGTCCTCTCTGGCCCTTTTACATCAGGCATCATTGGAACTCCTACTTTCTTGTATTCGCCGCTACGATAGAGAGCTAAAGCCCAAAAGTGAGGTGGGGTCCAAAAGAAAATTAACGCAAAAAGCATCCATGGTATTGGTGAACCTAGATCAAATGGATTTAGATTTTCAGGAAGAGATTGAGCTGAAGCGACAACCCATCCGATTAGAGGCGGAGTTGCCCCCGCTATGCCTCCAATAACAATATTTTGAGGGGTTCTTCTTTTTAGCCACATTGTGTAAATGAAGACATAAAATAAAACTGAAAATAATGTCCAGAAAACCGCCTTCCAATGTATTGGATAGAAAACTGCGCAACCAGCAATCGAGATTATTATTCCAAATATCAGTGCATGCTTAGGTGAGATGTGTCCTTCTGGAATTGGTCTGGTTCTCGTTCTTGACATGCCCACATCGATATCTTTGTCGTAAACCATGTTGATCGCATTAGAACCACCTGCTGCAAGAGTTCCACCTACTATGGTCACTACAATAGCAAGAAGTGTTTCGACCCAAGTTCTATCCCCCGCCAAAGCACCGCTCCTTACCATAAGGTCGTGAGCCAGGATTGCACATACTGCAGTAATCTGTAGTAATATTACTACTCGCAATTTCATCAATTGGAAATATATTGTCAAAAGACTAGGAGCCTGATCACTCATCTTCCTCATCCCCTTGACTAGATTGTAACAATATTAATCCAATTGAGGCGCAAATGAAACCAACGACTCCGATTACCAAATGCAATAGAGATAGTTTTTCGGGAAAGTCTCCCATTTTAGCCAGAACAACATACATTCCGCCAATTAGTACATTCAATAACCAAAAACCAGTTGAGGCATCGAGGAAGTTAGAATATGCTTTGTTGGCTCCTGTTTGTGCTGTTTTCTCTCTGACTTTCATGCCACCTAGTATCAGCGCAATACCAACAACTCCTGCTCCTAAGCGATGGACCATTTGTACCAAAATACCACTACTGTCTAAACTTGGTAAGAAATCACCCTGGCATTTTGGCCACCCATCAGGGAATCCAACTGAACAACCCTGGTTTCCATTTGGCGAGGATGAAACCCAAGCCCCCATTATCAAAAGTAAGAATATGGATGAAGTGAGAATTACAAACCGCTTATATTCGGACTTTTTGAAATTTGTAGGCGCCGAAAAGGTAGCCCATTCAGCCCCCTCCTTTTTCCTCATGTTAACGTACTGCCAGATTAAAATGAATACGAATGAAGATGCTAATCCAAGGTGCAGAGCAACAGACCAGTCCGCATTATCGAATTTCACTGTTATCGCTCCAGCAATGCCTTGGATAGTCAGCAAAATCCCCGTGAAGAATGAAATCTTGACTAAGGAGTCGCCATAAACATCCTTTCTTTTCCAAATTATCAAGAAATTGGCTAGTACCGGAATAGCCATCAAACTAGCAAGTAAACGATGAACCCATTCAACAAAGATTTCGAAGGTTGTGTAACGGTGGTCTTCCCCTCGGCTATCATATTCTTCAGTTTCATCATACCATTCGCCTTGCTCATCGACTGAAACATCAAATCCCCATGTCCCAAAACATTGTGGCCAATCAGGACATGACTCACCCGCATCATAGATACGAATAGTTCCACCAACCACTATAATCAACATAGCCATTATGGCTACCGCCAGAGGCAACGAGGAAGGTCTCGTGTACCATTTGGATGCCATCAGTCCTAGGGGGCCGTAGGCTCCCTTTTAACAAACCGGACTCCTTGCGCTGCATGATGAGGAGTGCTATTCTGGCGTGTCTTTTCGGGGCAATCACTATTTTTTCTGTTTTTGCAGGTGCCCACGGATTGGAAGGTGCTCACTCTGAAGGATATATTGTTGACATCATAGTTATCGATTTGGATTGTGAAGAAAATGAGACATGCGTTTCACGACCAAGTAACATCGTAGAATATTATGGTGCAGATTGGTGTGAAGAATGTCCAGAAGTTGAACAACAATTGAATGAAACCTCAAATCAATCTGCAATAATACTTAGCCACAGGCCATCTTCAACAGATGATTTTTGGTTACCAGAATCTCGTGATCGATTCCTAGAAGTGTACGGCCTTTGGGGATATCCTACTTTAGCGATAGATGGGCATTATATTCTAGCAGGACCAACTCAGTCTAGAGAATTAGACATACTTTTGTCAGATTCAATTTCTAACTACAGCGGAATTACTAACGTAAGTCTCGACTACAACAATTTGACTGTCGAAGGGGAGTTTGAAGGGCAAAATATTGATGTATGGACTATTTCATCTAATTCTAAACACATTAACATGGTAACAAATCATACTAACCTATCAGAATCAAACTTAGTAAGCATAGACGGCGAAAAGTTAGTTATCGTTGTTTCTCACCCTGGATATATAGCTCTAGTATCTGGTTCAAACCTGCCAGCCAACGATTACATCCCGGATGGAGGATTGGATAGTGCAATAGAAGATAGAGGCTCAGTTAAGGGTTCTACTGTAATTATTATCACAATTTTATTGATGCTGATTACCCTACCTGCGACATTCCAATTAATTCAGATTATACGCTCACCGCCACCAATTGAGGAGAATGAAGAAATTCAATGATGGCGCAGGGTTCAATAACAGGGCGCTGGTCGCAAACTCCGCACGTACTGTGCATGAGGTGTACTTAATGGTCAAGCCAATCCGCCCACATACCCGCTTTGAACGCGCTCGAATCATTGGCGCACGTGCTCTACAAATTGGAATGGGAGCTCCATTAAACGCTCCAGAAGATGTCCTTCGTGAGGCTTTTAAGGAAGAATTGATTTCTCTTTACGGACTTGAAGAAGCATCTGTACGCTTCGTCTTAGATCCTCTCAAGATTGCAATGTATGAGTATGAAAACGAACTCATCCCAATCGATACAGACCCTCACACATCGTGAGATTAACATTAATTGTCTACGGCATAACCGTAGAATTCAGGATTAATTGGGTCTTTGAGCACATCTCGCTTAACCAACATTGTTCTAATCTCCCATAAGTCAGTGAATACTCGGTATTTTAGAGTCATATCTAGATAATCAACTCCGCTCGAACCTCCTGTACCCATTCTACGACCAATCATTCGCTCTACCATTCTTGCATGATGTGAACGGAATAGCAGCATTGCTTGCTCTAAATCTACAACTGTATCAATTAATCTCCTCGGCCATGAAAGGAGTGGTAACTCCCTATATGATTCTATGAAAAGTAATCCTGCACGCGCAGGCACAACTTCACCCTCCGGGAGTAGATACTCCCTTGCACCATCAATACCTGATTCGATTCTTGGGCGCACGGCCTCTTCTGTACCGTGTCCGATTTTTACCATGTGAGCGATTACAGATTCAGCATGCTCACTCATTACAGAAAGGTGTCCTTCAACAAATTCTTGTAAAACAGCGGTGTCCCCTGAAATACCATTCACAGGAGTCCTAGCCAACCAGCGCAGCAACACTTCATTTAATGATGGAAGATTATCAATACGGTTCATATTGTCCATAACAGAATCACTCAATTTACCCTCTGAGTGTAATTTCCTATTGTGTACCATAGGATCCATACCCCCAATTCTCTGTTCTGACTTAAGCCCCATAAGCATCTCTAAAGTTCGCATTTGCCAACTTTCAAAACCAGAGGATGTTCCAAGTCTATCACGGAATGCAAGGAAATCTTGAGGCGCTAATGTTTCCATAACTTTCCATTGGGATGCTAGTAGTCGGAAAATCTCTGAACATCTTTCAAGATGGCTAACAATAACTGGAATATTTTTCTCGTCGACTTCTGCTACATTCATTAAAATCAATGCTTCTTCGAGTTCACAGTTAACTTGTTTAAACCATAACTCAAACGCTTGATGGACTACAATGAAATGCATTTCGTGGTTTGAGGGTGGTGGTTTATGGCCTTCTGGACCGGATTGTAAAGACAACAATTCATCCAATTGAAGATAGTTACCATAGGTCATACGACTGCCGGGGGTCTCACCGCTCATATGCAGTCCACAGAGGGGAGGGCTTGAAACCTTGACGGAGAAAAAACATGCCATTGGAGGCCATAAATTCTGCTATCAAACATTTAATTTGGCCTACTATTTCCGTAACGGTCATTAATATGACACTGAAGCCGTCGACATGGGCGTAGACACAGGACAGTTGCGAAATTGGCTTGAATCCTATGACCCGGAGCAGATTACTATCGGCGTAGTCGCTTCCCATTCATCATTACAAATTCTTCATGGAGCTCGCCAAGAAGGTTTCAAAACACTAGGTATTGCTGTTGGAGAGAACCGCCGAAGATTCTACTCTGCATTCCCTGGAGCAGAACCTGATGAATGGCTAATGCTTGAAAATTACAGAGAGATGCTGGACCATGCCCAATGGTTCAGAGAGCGTAATGTGATTATTATCCCACATGGGTCTTTGGTTGAATATTTAGGAAGTTCAAATTTCAAAAACTTGGAAGTCCCGAGTTTTGGAAACAGAGGCATATTGCACTGGGAAAGTAGTAGAGCACGTCAAAGGCAATGGTTGGAAGAAGGCGGATGCTCATTGCCGAAGGTTATTGATGACCCTCACGATATTGACGGACCTGTAATTGTAAAGTATGCAGGAGCCAAAGGTGGAGAAGGATATTTCATAGCCCGAGACTACAGGGATTTCAAGAGGAATGTCAATCTTGATGAAGAGTTTACAATTCAGGAATATGTTCTAGGATGCAGATACTATCTGCACTTCTTCTTTGACCCGACTGCCGATGATGGATTCCAAGTTCGAGGTAAAGGCAGTAACGCAGGTAAAAACCTAGGACGTTTAGAACTGATGAGTATGGATCGTAGAGACGAATCTAATGTAGATGAGTTCTACAAATTAGGAAGCCTACGAGATTTACGTGAAATGAGCCTTGAACCATCATTTGTAGTTACAGGGAACCAGCCGGTTGTAATTCGAGAAAGTCTCCTACCAAGGGCATTTGAAATGGCAGAAGGAACTGTTGCTGCGTCATTTGAATTGGAAGAAGGTGCGAGAGGTATGATCGGAGCATTTTGCCTAGAAACAATTGTAACTGACAAATTAGAATTCAGAGTTTTCGAGATTAGTGCACGTATTGTAGCTGGATCTAACCCGTTTGTTGGAGGTTCACCCTACAGTGACATCAATGAGCCGTTTATGTCAACAGGGCGAAGAATTGCACGCTCGATTAAGAAAGCAATACAGAACGGTTGTTTAGACAAAATATTGTCTTAATCAATCTTCTAATAATTCATCAAGAACATCTGATAGTTCAGTATCTAATTCCTCTTCAGGTTTCTCAGAACCATCCCATTCACCGCTAGCAAGGGCCGCCAATTTCGCCTTTGCCTCAGAAGCTTTTACTGCTCTAGTTTCAGGGTCTTCGATTGTGAATTCACATATCAACATAATCGGATCTCCTGAAGAAACTTCAGAATCATATTCCTTGATGTCTCCACCGGCATTACAAATAATCTTGAAAGTAGTAGGGTCCTTAGAGCGCATTTTGCTATGCTTCTTGTAATGGTGCACGTATGCTTTGTAAGTTCCACCAGGAGCCTTGCCTTCTGGCCAAACCACATTTTCTACCGGCTTCTTTGTATCCGGTCTTACATTGGCATCAACGTCCAAGTCGCCACCACATGCTGAAGTTCTATTGCCACCATGTATCCTCTCGCCCGATGGGCAAATTACGTGTAAGTCTAGGTCGTTGTAATTGTTCCAAATTAGTGAAATTTGTACGTCGGAAGATTTTGCACCTTCCCTTTCGAGTCTTTCTGTTAATTCATCCATAGCAAGTTTCGTTGCTTTAATCGACTCAACTTCATCCGCTTCATTGGCCACAATTTCAGCCAACCTCTCCTCTTCGGCTTCAGCGAGATCTTTTTGACGAGCCGCTTCAAGGGCTATTGCAATTGATTCTTCTTCAGCAATCTTTTCTGCTTCTTCTTCCATGATTGCAGTTTCTTTCTCGTCATCTGTTCTGTTGTCCCGATTCTTAGGGTCTTCAAGTTCAAATTCACAAACCAGCGTAATCGGGTCGCCAGAAGATAACTCACCCTGATAGTGAGTTATTTCGCCACCCGCATTACATACAACACGGAATTTTGTTGGATCTTTTGAACGTCGCTTGTTATGCTTCTTGTAATGATGAATGTAAACCTTGTATGAACCGGGTGGTGCCTTGAAATCAGGCCAAACAATATTTTCTACTGGCTTCTTAGTCTCTGGTCTCACATTGGCATCGACATCTAATTCCCCACCGCATTCTGAAATCTTGTTACCACCATGTATTCTTTCACCTGAAGGGCATAACACGTGTAAGTCCAGATCATTGTAATTATCCCACATCAAAGAAACTTGAACTTCTGAAGTCTTAGCTCCTTCTCTTTCTAGGCGCTTTTCCAACTCTTTATCGGCTACTTCTGAAGCGATTTGAGCTTCCATTTCCTCAGATTCTTTCAACGACTCTATTTCCAATAGGCGCCCTTCTTCGGCCTCAGCAAGTTCTTCTTGACGCTCTAATTCTCGTTCTTCGGCCAATCTTTTCTCTTCGGCTAAGCGTTCAGCCTCACGTTCTTCTGCGAGTCTTCTGGCTTCTTCTAATTTAGCATCCTCTTCGGCTTTCAAGATAGCGGCTTCTGCTTCTTGCTGTGCTAACTTAGCTTCTTCTTCCACGATTAATTTCTGAGCGGCATTCTCGGCAAGAGACTTTCGTGCATCCTCTTCGGCCAGAAGTACAGCCCTTTCGTCTCTTCGCTTTGCTGCAAGAAGTCTTTCAACCTCTGCAAGTTTACGATCAAACTCATTGTGTGCTTTTGAAAAATCAGGTGTGCCGCGTCGTGATAAGTCTTGGCGGTGGATTGCCATATCTTGGCCGCTACGGTCATCTTTACGAACCAACATGAACCAAATACCGAATAGGAATGCCCCTCCTAACAGGCCCAGCATTAGCCACGATCCGAGGTCCATGGACAGGGCTAAATGAAACTGGGACTTATTACCATCGCCTGTTAACATCGGTATGTGACAACAGAATATACGAATTTTGCTAATTCAGTTTGACATATCTTTGACCTTGTCAACCAAATCCATTTTCTTAATTCGCCACATTCCAAATGGGGTCAAAGCAACAGAAATACCTATTATCACGCCAGCAATAGTTAGTATTGCGCTAGGTGCAGGTGATACCTTAAAGAAAAAGGCCCACTGAACGGTCGAAGAGACAAGCAGAACTGTTCCAAAGTAAGCAAATATGGCACCTAGAACACCTCCAATCACACCTATTGCTAAATGTTCCCAAAACATCATCGTACCTAATTTGTTCATAGGAGCTCCCAAAACTCGAAGGGTTGCAAGCTCTTTATCACGTTCTGCTAAATTCATTAGTAGAGTGTTGAAAAGCACTGCTACTGCAATTATAACTCCAAGCGATTCAATGGCGTAGAACATCTTCTTTTGCTGCTCTAATAATGTTTCAAAGGTGTTTATTGCATCTTCTTTTTGAGTATATCCGACTGATAACTCGGCTAATCCATCTAATGATTTGTTGTCACCAGAAAGTTGTATCAATACTGAAGTAGATTCAATTCCGACCATTTGTGATAGATTCGCTCTGTAAATGTACATTGTACGAGAAATTTCACCTTCTGTAATTCCAGAAATCTCAACATCGTATTGCATATTACCGATGTAAATTGTCACTACATCTCCAGTTTCCCATTCCAAGAATCCCGAAGTACCTTCATCGATTAAAACTTGTATTATATCGCTATTCCTAACTGGTATCTCACCTTCCAGAAGGTCAACCATAATCATCGATTCACCATCGCTGACAGTAGAAATGTTATCCAAACCATAGGCAGTTAATACTCGGTTATCGTCTTCAAGACCGACTGGGAAATTTATCAAAAGTTCGTACTGGCCGCCATTTTCTTCAACCCAGTCAACAATAGCCTCTTCTCCCCCGGGAGAATTAGATGCCTCGACTTCCCAAGATTGCCTATCTTTGATACCGCCAATGATTGATCCTTCCATTGATTCTAACATGAACAGCATTGAACCGAACAATAGCATCGATATCCCAACCGCAAAGAAAGTGAAACCCACCCGCATAGGCTTACGTAAACTTGAACGAATCGAAAGTCCAACTGTAGTAGGGAGTGCTGCTGTTAAACGTTGAAGCCGTCGTGATGATAATTTAACCTCATGTTGCCCTCTAAAAACTGCTAAAGGTTGCAAGCGGGATGCTTGCCATGCTGGCCTTAAACCGGCTATTAATACAATTATCATTGAGATTAATACAACTTGGAAAATAAGCGAATTATCAACTTCTGAACTGATAGGAAGCCCAATCACTTCCTCATACATTCCAAGCATGCTGGGTGCGCCTAAATACACTCCTAAAAGCCCACCAACTAGCGAACCAAGGCCCCCAATCGCAATTGGGGCGATGATATATCCTGGCATGATTGACAACTTCGGAACACCAAGAGTGCGTAATACCGCAATCTCTCGTGCTTGAGATTGTATCAGTCTTTGTAAACTCAAGAATATTGTAATACCTGCGATTACTGCAATCATACCTGTTACGTAAGGGAACATTTTGACAGCCCCCTCAGCATCTGCCCTAAGGAATTCGACTGATTGCACCCCGGAGCGGTCGTAAACACTTACAGGAACATCTGTTTCTGATGTCATCAATTCAGATAATTGGTCTATTACAAAATTCAATTCCTTTCCTTCATTCACATCATCTGTCGATTGCAAATCATACGAAGGGTTTCCTAGAATATCGATCAACATCAGATTGGATGAACCTTCACCAAGATTGGTTAATCTTTCTAGTCCAGATGCAGTCATGTAACCTGTCGCAAAGGTGCCTTCGTCTGCAGGTAGAGTCATACCCTCTTGAGCATAGTACAAGTGTTGAGAATGAAAACCGATTCCAACAACTTTGTACACCATTCGTTCTGAACCGGAACTGATTTCGATATCGGCTCCTAATTTTATTTCAAGATCGATTGCTATGTGACTATCAAGAACTATTTCATCTGAGGATGAGGCGAGTTTACCAGACGAAAAGTCGCTATCGGTAGGCATCCAAACCTTATCCACTAGGCCTTCATCAATTCCATGCCAGATTGCAGGAATTGCGGCTTCTTTACCGCTTTCTGAATTGTGGAACATGATACCATCAACTACTAGTCGATGTTCACAAGTCTCCAATTTATATTGGGTATCTGGCCAATTTTGAGATATTGAATCGCACATATTGGAAGAAGTACTTTCATTCCAAACTCCACCAGGGTTATTAATCCAAATATCTGGTAAGTTAACACCGTCTTCCCCATCATATATTTCATCATAGAGATTTGTGGAAGCATTAGCATATGCTCCGAATGAGATACCAGCAAATACTCCTACTGCAACCATGAAAACTACTGCTGACAACCTTATTTTTGTGCGCCAAAGGCTCCTTGCTAGCCTTTTATTCAACAAATTAGATTTTTGGAAAAATGTAATTATTGAAGTAAGTCCAATTATCCTAAGCATATGCTCACATCATTCTTTTTTGGTAGATTCATCGGAAATTATTTTCCCGCTGTCTAATCGAATCACCCTAGTAGCATACTTTGTCAATTTTTCATCATGAGTTACCATAATCGTGGTAATATTTTCAGCTTCACAAGCCTTGACTAGAACTTCCATTACCATCGAGGAGGTATTCGAATCCAAATTCCCTGTTAATTCATCTCCCAATAGGAGTTTAGGGCTTTTTGCTAGACTCCTAGCAATCGCAACTCTCTGCTGTTGACCACCGCTTATTTCAGCAGGGAACCGATCCATTTCATCTTCTAACCCAACTAGTTTCAATAATTCTAAAGCCCTTTTTTTGTCTCTATCTCCAGATAACTCTTGAATCAATAGCAAATTTTCTAAAACAGTCAAATCCTGTAACAGATTGAAAAACTGAAAGACGTATCCGATATTATCACGACGAAATGTTGTCATCTCTTCAGATTTTATGCGAGGTACGGCTTTACCATCAAAATCGTATGTTCCATTCGTAGGACTATCCAATGCTGCTACACAATTCAAAAGAGTGGTTTTGCCAGAACCAGAGGGACCCAAAAGTACGATTCTTTCGCCTTTTTCGACGTCGATAGATACTCCATCCAAGGCCTTTACAACTTCAGAAGCCATTTCATAATGCCTTTCTAGTCCTTCAATAGAGATAAGTGGCATGTTAACAAACGTCCCACGAGAAACTGGTATAAAATCAATAAGGCCAAAACCGCATCTTCATGTTCTTATATGACCTACTCATAATCAAATCATGCGCGAGGTGCAACTCAAGTGGAACTCCGATACTGTCGGGAGATCAGATATTGGATTAATCACTAAAGTCGCTAAAATGTATGAAGTTGTAGCACATCTTGAGGTTACTAAAGATGGTGTTCGCCAGTTGGTAAAGGTTGATTTTCACGGAGGTAAAGGTCCCGAAGACTTGGGTAAAGTTCCATTCCTACAAATGGAAGGACCAATGACTCCACACCCACTTCCGGAAATAGGAGGAGTTGGATATATTGTAGTGTGGAATAACCACCCACTATCTGTAGCCGCAATTAATTTCGATAGTTTACATGTGATTCCACCTTACGTAATCGGAGAAAATGGAGTCCAGATTACAATTAGAGGATTACCTGAAGGGGTAAGTGGTTTTCTAAAGGCTGCTCGAATCATGCTCCCGCCCGATAGTGTTAATGTAGTAGATATCGCTGAAATAGAAGACAGTATTCTCCAGATATTAACTCCTAAGCAATTAGAAATTGCAGTACTAGCAGTGCGTTCAGGATATTATGCAACACCACGGAAGATTAGCAAGAAAGAACTTTCTTTATTAATCGAAATTCCACGTTCGACTCTGCAAGAACACTTGGCTAAAGCTGAGGCAGCATTAATGGATTGGGCTGTCAAAACTCATCTTTCTAAGTGAGGAAAGTCTTGTCAACGGTTCACCTCCTGCCTGTAAACATGAGAGATATCGATTCGTTATTGCCGGGAGGAAAAGGCGTTTGGATTCCGATTGACCACGGCGTATCAGACTACCCTGTAAAAGGATTAGAAAACCTTGAAGATTTAATTCGAAACATATCTCATGCTGATGCTGTGGTTGCCCAAAAAGGAGTGGTCTCAAGATACTCATCTCTTGGAGCAAATATGGTTGCCCACCTATCTGTTTCTACAAGGCACGCTGGATCTAGGTCGAGCGATAAGGTTCTTGTTGGGAGCGTAGAGGAATCCCTCTCGCGTGGAGCGATTGGAGTAAGTGTTCAGGTAAATATGGGAAGTCCTGATGAGCCAGAAATGATTGAAAGATTGGCCATGATTACTCAAGATGCACATCATTTAGATTGTCCAGTTTTAGGCATGATATACCCTCGCGGAGATAATTTGAGTATAATGGACGGCGATTCAACTTCTGGAGCAGCACATGCTGCAAGGTTGGCTTTTGAATTGGGTCGTGATGTTGTCAAAACAAAATGGACAGGCACAATCGAATCTTTTCAAAAGGTTACTTCAGCAGTACCGATTCCAGTTTTGATTGCAGGGGGACCTGCCGGTTCTTCAACAGAAGAGACCCTAGAAACCGTTTTCCAAGCAATGCAGGCGGGTGGAGGTGGAGTATGCATGGGAAGGCAGGTATTCTCTCATGATCACCCTGCAAAAATGGTCACCGCTCTCAGAGCAATTGTTCACGACAATGCTGGTGTGAAACAAGCAATGGAAATTGCTGGATTGTGATAATATGCAAATTTGGCTTGAATCAGGAACCCGCCAAAAAGGCGTGGACCTAGTGATGGGTGAAGATTTGCTAATCGATGGCGCTGCTCTGTATATCGATAATATTCAAGTTGGGAGAAAGGTCGATGTCAGCGATTCAGAAGGTCAAGCCAAGGCACGTGCCATGGCAGGTAGCATAGAATGGATTTTACTTGACCTTGGAGTTTGGAAAATGATTCCTATCGAGAATATTATCGCAGCATGTGACGGAGGCCCGACCAAGGTCGCTGCAAGAATTTCCTCTGCAGAACAAGTTCTAGGCGCTGCTTTTGCATTGCAGATTGGCGTCGATGCATTACTGGTCTCCGAGGAGATTTTACCAACGGCATTGATTGCGAAATCTCAAAAAGGTGAAGTTACAACTATCTCATCAAAACCTGAAAAAAATCCGTTCAAACTTTCAAATGTAGAGGTTATAGAAGTTAGAGAAGGCGGTGTTGGAGACAGAGTTTGTGTTGATTTAACATCAATGTTAGAGCATGGAGAAGGAATGTTGGTCGGTTCTAGTTCTAGTTCAATGATATTAGTACACGGAGAGACAGTTGAATCTGAATTTGTTCCGACTAGGCCGTTTAGAGTAAATGCGGGAGCCGCTCATTCATACATTCTCAAAGCGGATGGAAGCACGGCGTACCTTAGTGAATTAAAAATGGGAGATGAAATTATGGTTGTCAGTGGAAGTGGTGAGTCGCGTAGTGCAACTGTTGGACGTGTGAAAATAGAAAGGCGTCCACTTATACTATTCAGATGGAGGGATGAAAACGATAATGAAGCAGGTACACTTCTCCAGCAAGCAGAGACCGTTCGTCTCGTCACCTCATCTATCGACCTCGTATCCATAACTCAACTTGTTAAAGGGACCAATTTGATTGGATGGCATGGCGGAATGGGCCGGCATATTGGAATTCCAATAAGTGCTGAAGTCACTGAAAAATAGGGGTATTAAATGACAGTTCTAGGCTCAGGTAATGCAAATGGAGGGTGTAGTCTCCTCCATGCTGCAGGCCTGGGGTATGGCGCTTCATTAGCGCTTGACTTACCAGTTAAAGTCCGCCTACTAGATAAAAAATCAAAGAGACCTTTTGACGACCCAAATGGATTACTCGATGCAGTTTTAGATTGTTGGAAAAACGCTGGACTAAATATCCCCACTGGTGATTTATTTTGGTCGGTGAACTCAAAGATTCCACCAAGACAAGGCTTGAAATCAAGTGCAGCAGTATCTGTAGCCGCAATCAAAGCACTATGCGATGCCACAGAAATCGTGCTAGAGAATGCAGACATTGTCGATATTTCTGCAGCCGCTCAATTAGCAGCAGGTGTATCCTTGACTGGCAGTTATGATGATTCTTGGGCTGCAATCGAAGGCGGATGGAAACTAATTGATGCCAATGCTCCTGACGCTAGATCGGGATTGTTATTGGAGGCAACAGGTCCGTCTTCTGAAGACTGGACTGTCATAATCGTTTTGAGAGGTGACCGAACTAAGATGCCTCAATTAGAGGACTTTACATCACACCAACAAGCATTCTCTCAAGCACTAACCGCATTACAAGAAGGTAAAGATTTAGTCGCTTTGACATTAAATGCCAGAGGAGTTGTTGGAGCATTGAATGACCAAGATGGACGAAGAATGACCAATGATGCGTTTGTAAACGGAGCTAGAGCCGCCGGAATTAGTGGCTCTGGACCTGCTATTGTGATCTTTGCTCCTGCGATAAGTAGACCTTCTATTGAGCGAATTATCAGATGGTATGAGAAAATCGATGATGTTGA
>MDSY01003146.1_pt1 | contig 24021 bp, 27 predicted proteins | sample 811131 | NCBI WGS metagenome assembly MDSY01 (sample SAMN05326643, study PRJNA326480) | marine metagenome | isolation source: seawater | place: Atlantic Ocean: South West | collected 2010
AAAGCAAAGAGTAGAACCAAGATATTTAAACCCATTAGATATAATTAAAGAAGAAGTTATATTTTCCCCAAACCCCGATAATAAATTAGGATACGCTTACTAAAATTAAACCACGTTGTATTTTGTAAATAATTAATCATAAAATAGAATTTATCATTAATTATTTATTCATTCATTTATAATTTAAAATATTATCTCATATAATCTAGACGCGAGTCTTGCTCCTTTGAATGTACCGAAGGTGTGATCCTGTAATAGATACAATAGTTCTTTTAAATTATTATTATAAGACTTTTTATATTTTAGAGTTATAGCTTTAAACCCCCTGGGAGCACCTCCCGGAATCTTGACATTAAATGTATGATACAGATTTAGAATGAAATAAGTGAATAATTTCTGGCACTTATCTTTAGTGAAATTACCTTTACATAATTTTTTTATCGTTTTGTCAAGATTTTTTAAAACATCATTCCCCGATAATAAACTCTTTAACATATTATTCTGTGCGCTTTCAGTTGTGTATCCAAAATTGTTACTCCCATATTGATCTGAAATGTAAAAACTTTGATCCGTTTGGGTTGTTTTAGAAATATCTACACATCGCGTGTTATAGTAGTTTATAAGTAAATCACGTAAAAATCGTGGAATAGATGTATTTACAGCCCCTCCCGTTGCCCACAATCTTAATCTTCCATCGTTGTGAATACCATAATGATAAGAATAGTCATTTGGTCTAACAGATAGTGGTTTATACCTTAATGTAGAATGTGCACCACGTGGATGGTAACTACAATGTATTACCCAACTTCCATCACCATAAGGAACTGCTTCATCTGGAGTAGACTGTCCAAAAGAATTTCGGGAAGGCCAATTCGTTTCCCAATAAATATGTGCTTCTCTCCAGAAACTATGATATCTATTGATACTATGATATCTATCAAGATGTGATACATAATTATCTCTTAAATCTTCTAGAACACCAGGGGGTATTCTAGAAATAGGGAATCTTGATTTAATTAAAATTGCAATTAAAGAACTTGCTATGTCTTCTACATCTTCACTGTGTATATCAAGAGGACTGTCATCATATTCCGTGGCGATTCTAAATTTAGAAAGATACTCTCCTACCATAGAAGTAATATCTCTAGAAGACTTTTGTCTTTTAAAAAAAGACACACTAGGTAATTTAGCAAGCCTCCTAAACCAATTCCCCATAAAACCAGGATTTGTATGATCCATCTCGGTTGCTACATGAGGTTCTCTTTTATAATCATCGAACCATTGATCATAATTAATTTGGGTGCTCCAAATCGAACCGCTACGCTCGCGACGGCGGCGCTCGTATTCAATGTAATATCTTTTTACATGATCTAAAAATTCTTTCATTAATTTAGAGGGCCATTCTCTACTTCGGATGCTTTTCTGAAGTTTGCTTGTAGATACTTCTCTTTGTATTAAATCTTGTACATCATCTGGTAGTTTATTTAGATATGAGTTGGGAGTATTAAAATCTACAAGTGCTCCGAAATTAGAATAATCGGATGTCCAGTAATCATATGCTTCTGTCCAGAAACTTCCATCTGGAATATATTCTTCCTCGTGATTTGATATTTCTTTTAGAATTCCCTTAGGTATTCTAGAAATAGGGAATCCGGATTTAATTAAAATTGCTATTAAAGAGCTAGTTATACCTAAAACATCTTCACCATGTATTTCAAGAGCCCAACCTCTGCCCCTTTCCTCGACAAGACTAAGTTTAGAAAGATACTCTTCTATAATAGAAACGAGTTGTTTCGCAGATTCCTTGTCTCTTTCAAAAAAAGACGCAGTAGGTAATTTAGCAACTCTCTTAAACCAATTCCCCATAAATCCCGGCTTTGTATGATACATCTCGGTTGCTACACTGGGTTCATATTTATAACCATTAAACTCTTCGTTGTACATTATTTCATCCGCTCTACCGGGGTATTCGGCAATTCTCGGGACGATGTAATGTTTATATACATGATCAAAAAATTGATTCATTAATTTAGACGGCCATTCTCTAGTCCGGATGTTTTTTTGAAGTTTGCTCGCAGATACTTCTCTTTGTATTAAATCCTGTACATCACCTGGTAGTTTATTTAGATATGAGTTGGGAGTATTAAAATCTACAAGTGCTCCGAATCTTGAATTTAATTTTTTACTACCTGTTATTCCCTTTGGGAATTTACCTGTTCTATTGTAGGTATTCAACCTACGTTTATAGTCTGCTAAACTACCAGATACGCTAGGTTTATTCCATAGAATGTACATACTTAAATAACCAGGCTTCATTGGGTCATTAGTCCTTAAGTCTTTTTTATGACGAGTGATGTATCTCTCTCGCCGTTCTTTGTCTTTATGGATAGTAAAGTCCGACATTCCTCGAGCGCCAAATTTTCTAATGTAAGTCTTTCCATTCTTATTGAATGTAATTTCGAATTTTTTGGCACCTGAGGTTAATTTTTTAAATTTTATTACCTTTATTGTCATTTAATAATTGTAATAGAATTTAAATATTTTTTTATTTGTTGAGTTTGATTTACACACATGTATTTATGATTCTTCCGATGGTGAATAATACCAATTTGTTTTCATAACTTTCAAAGCCTTATTTTTATATGAATAATCATCTACTCTACGCTTATTTTCATCTATCATATTAGTTGTGATTGTTCCCCAATAATTATAATCACATGTTGTATTTTCACATGTTGTATTTTCACTATTTTTTCGCTCCTCATTTAGTCTTTCATTCTCTTCACGTTCCCTTTGTAGAGGATGTGGTGTATTCTCATAATTCCCATCACCGCGTAGAATGTATATACCGGACATTTTCTCCCAGTTATCTAGTTTCTCTTCTTCTCTATTTTCCCATTCAATAGATTTCATCCTTTTGTAATTTAGTTTCCTCGCCGCCTTTTTCATTCGACGGTCTGCCATTTCTTTTTCTTTCTTCTCTTCCCTATCAGTCTTTTTATCTTCTAGTGTTCCAAACTTACCCCAACCACCATTTCCGCCCAATCTATACATTGGATAAGAATCGGGTTTGGTGTCTTCAAGAAATTTTTCCTCTGATTCTTTGTTATAATTACCCATTGTATATTCCCACATGTCAATATGTCCTTCAATCAAATTAGTTTTATTCACACCATCCAATTTAGTTCTAGTTTTATAAGACAACGGAAGATGAAATGGAGTTCTTTGTACTGTTTTTTCAAAATTTTTTAGATAATTTAAAAGATATGGTTCACCACCGGATAGCATAGCATTTGTTGGCTCATAATCTTTTGAAAGGTCTACTATAACTACCTTCTTACGAGCAACCCTAATTGCATTCCTGATTATTTTTTCATGGGCGTCGGTTGGCATTTCATGAAAAGCAAACATAATAGACACCGTATCAAATTCATCATCTTTACCAAATCTTTCTGCATTTCCATATCTATAATCATTTCCTGGGTTGAATATTTTAGAAAATCTAAGCATATCCAAAGATGTATCTATACCAATATTACCGGGTTTTGTTGAAAATCCTGTTCCACAGCACATATCCAATACTTTACCTTCAAAATTTTTATAAACTTCTTTCCTGATGTTTCTATCTTTAATCCAGGTATTTACTTTCGATAGTTCTCTATTATTCCAATAAGGAATCATACACGTATATGAATAAATTATAGCAGATATAATATTCATTTGATAAATTATAATCTATTATATAAATTGTTTTTAAATTAATGTTAATGTATAAAATTTACATTTAGATTTAAATTAACATTCGAATAAGAGTGTAAATTGTTAATTGTAAAATGCATTATTTTATGTGTTAAACATGAAATAGCAGCCCTGACAAGTATCTCATAAAAAAAATTATAGAAGTTGTATTTCGTCTTTGATAAAAGTTTCCTCAGTACTAATAAAATAAATAACTGTTCAGTTGGATCATTTACATTTATATCAACCAAGGAACTTGTCACTATTTCATCAATTGCATCACCTTTTTTGAATATTTTAGATGTTTTTGATGGTAATAATAAAAAAGTGGGTTCAGGAGGTTTTGATTCTTTGTTTTTTTTTCTATGAGCCATGTTACATAAATTTGCAGGACAAGATTTAATTTTTCTTAACATATTGTTAATATCATTAATATATTTTAAAACTTTAAATAAACTCAAGACTATTTAAATTTAAGTTTATACAATATAAAAATAAAAATAAATAAATTATAAGATATATGAACCTAATTAAGAGGTTTTTGATTTTAGCTTTAAATCTTAGTTCTTTAAATGCATTTCATTTCCCAATAATAGAAAGTTTACCTACAGTAAAAGATGTATCACACAATTTACCATATGAAACACGCGTAAAAATAGTAGAAGGTGCTACAGGTATACTACCAAAATTAGACTTTTTCGGTCACACAGTATTATCTAACAATGAGAAATTAATAGATTATATAATTTACACCCCTCTTAGCGAAGAGAAAAAAAAGGAAATTATATTAAAAGTGATAGAATTATGTAGACAAGGAGATCAGCTCGGTGGTAAAATTTTATTAAATTATTATAACTTAATAGATAATATACTATGAGACCAAATTTTCAACAATTTAAAGCTATAGCATCCGGTACAGAAATGGTAGTACCTGTAAATATAATATCTGATATAATCCATGTTGCCGCATATGATAGTCATATAAGCCCAGAAAGTTTTCTTATAAATAGTTTATTAGCCTTTAATATATACAAATTTGATAGGTATCGTGACGCCCAAGATGCTAATAACGAAGATATAACAGATTTTTACGATGCTATACTAAAAAATAAAAATAGCATAGAATTTTTACTATTTTCATCTTCTATTTGTATAATTACATTATTAATACATTACCAACTGAATATCATTATACCTGTATATTTATCGTCTTTCATGTATAAAAATATTAAAACTCTAAAAATCCCATTCAAACCATTTTATGTATCTAGTTTATGGACAATTTCTACATGTGTAATACCAGAATATGATAATGCAGACATCCTTGCATGTATTTCTGTTTTTATGTGTATATTTTCTCTGACCAATGTGGCGGATATATCAGATTACGATGAAGATATTAAATATAATGTTTCTAGTTTACCCACTGAAATAGGAGTGAACAAAACTAAATCCATGTGTTACATTTCCAGTTTATTATCTACATTGTCTTTTATAAATTTAGATTATTTTTCAAACAGTGTCTATGATTGGATATACATTTTACCTAATGTAATACCTTTTATCAATTAATGGTATATTTTATACCAGAATCTAAAAAAGTTGAATTAAGTGTGTCTTCATTTAAATTATTATTAATAAACAGATTAATGATTTCTACTAGTTTTGTCTTATACAAAGGAAGTAGTTCTCTATTTTCATTACCCTCTGCGAACGAAGTGTGCATATAATTATTATAAGGTTGGTCTAAAATGTCACAATGACCAAAATCTTTAATAGTTAACTCTGTTTTATTTTGAAAAATATCGGTATCTAATTTACCAATTGGGATAAATGGAATTTTTACATTGGGAATGAAAAGCATATTTTTTTTAAGATTATCAAATGACCATTTATAAGATTTTTCCGCCTTTATTACAAGTACATCTCGAAACTTATTAATGTCTGGAAACTGCTTATTAACAATTTTGTTATTATCAACAGGGTCTAAAAGAATTACTTTATCCACATTAAATTTAGAACACTGATTCAATAATGTGGTGGCACCAGATGAATGACTAATGGCAAAAGTTCCCTCGTTTGTAATGTCGTTGTCTAAAAGTTGTGTCATTATATTATCACCTTGGGTATTATATTGAATGAGACTCGTAATGGGAAAATAATTCACAGAATTTTGAATAGGTTTAACATTTGCTACCTCATTTAATTTTTCTATGAATCCTCCATAAATTAAATTAGGCATCAAAGAATTTCCCCCGGAGAAGAAAAGAGCATTAGGTTTTAAAGTAAACGCTAAAACAGTTAAGAGTGTACTAACAAACATATTTATTATTATAAATATATTATATTTTTTAAATTGGTTTAAAACAGGGAATTAATAAAAATGTATAATAATAATAAATGTTTTGTTTATTAAGTTTTGCACTTGGATTTTTATCTCCAACTAAAATGACAATGTATTATCCCAGAAAAACACCCAATATTAAAATGCTAGAACCTTGGGACTTAGTAAGAAATGTTCCTAGGGAGTCCATTCAAGTGTCTTATAATAAATTTATAGAAAATGTAGAAAATGTAGATGTTGCCGCAATTATAGAAAACAAAAATGTAGCTATTTTACACGACAAACTAGATGAAATTAATTTATATAAATATCTACCCCAGTATGCAGATAATGTCATTGACACTTTAATTAAAAATCATGTAGATTTTCAAGTTTTTGACTTAAGTAATAGGGTACCACAAGTCCCATTTTTATTTCAAGCAATCGGTACAATTGTAATTTTTAATCTAATTTTATACATTTTTCAAAGAAACACGTCAGGGAGAGATGCAATGTCATTTATGAGAAAAAAGGATGACATTACTATGAATTTAGAAGTAAATACTACATTCTCAGATGTAGCAGGGATCCCAGAAGCCAAAGAAGAACTTTCTGAGATAGTAGATTTTCTTAAGGACCCCGAAATTTACGCATCAGCTGGAGCTAAAATTCCAAGAGGGGTTTTGCTAGAGGGAGAACCTGGAACTGGAAAGACACTTCTAGCAAGAGCCGTTGCAGGAGAAGCGAACGTTAATTTTATTTCCGCTAGCGGTTCTGAATTTGTAGAAATGTTTGTTGGGGTTGGTGCACAAAGAGTACGAGCTTTATTTGATAATGCTAAAAAGAATTCACCCTGTGTAATTTTTATTGATGAAATAGATGCGATTGGTGGAAAGAGAGGTTATGGTTTTAATTCCGGAGGAAATGACGAACGTGAACAAACGCTTAATCAGATTTTGACAAATATGGATGGATTTGAAAAAACAGATGGTATTATTATATTAGCAGCAACAAATAGAATAGATACATTAGATCCTGCATTACTTAGATCAGGTCGTTTTGATAGAAAAGTAAAAGTAACTCTTCCAAATAAAAACGAACGTAAAGACATTGCAAAAATTCATTTTAGGAACAAAAACGCTAACTTCAGTTACACAAAACTAGCAGACCTTACATCGGGGTTTTCTGGCGCGGATATTGAAAATTTAGCAAACGAAGCAGCTATACTTTCAATAAGAAATAATCAAACTGTTATAGACGATAATTTAATCTTACAAAGTTTTGAAAAGTGTACAATTGGTCTACCCAAGAAACATGATACACGGAGTTCAAGAGTAAAAAAACTAATAGCCCTTCATGAAGCTGGTCACGCATTAATAATTAAACAGTTCCCAGAGTATTTTAATCTTCAAAAGGTTACAATGAATGCAAATACCGCTGGCGCGGGAGGATACACATTATTTACTCCCACGGATTTTTATAATGAATACCCAACAAAAGGATTTTATATGGCACGCATTATGGCAGCACTTGGTGGAAGGGCTGCAGAAATGCTCGCGTCTGCGGTTACAGAAGCACTTGAACCCCAAGGATGGGATGGACAGCGGTACACAGGAAGTATCACTAAAAACGGTAGTCTAGATATTAAATATTCACACGTAACAACGGGTGCTAGCAACGATCTTATGCAAGCAACTAAAATAGCAAATAAATACTTAGATTTATTTGAGGATTATGTTATAAATGTAAATGATATGTATTCTCAAGAATGGAAATACAACAGGGAAGTTCGTATCAAAGAAATTATAGATGACTGTTTAGAGAAATCTAAAAAAATACTTAAGCAAAACGATGTTGAATTAAGAATATTAATTAATAATTTACTTGCAAAAAATACAGTTACTTTTTAAAAATAAGGCATCTTTGTGTTAAAACTCATGGCGTGTTCATGCATAAAAACATTATCTGGAAATTGTGTTCTGTAATCTTTCCAAAAATCGTTTTGTATATTTAATACTTTAAGTTTTCTTACAGGTTTCATTATTTCATCTTCATTGAACTTTAATGTAAGAGGTATAGTTGATTCTCTAAAAAAACACATATAATTGGATTTAATAGCAAAATCCTTAGTCATATTAATTAAATTTAGAGGTTTTCCGATAAAACTTAATTTTTGTTTATTTTTTGAAATTACATCATAATTAAGTTTATCCTGAATATAACTAAATTTGATTTTACCATTTGGACCCTGTATTCTATTAATAGGATCCCATTGTAGAACATTTGTAATACAATCAAGAACTACAAAATGAAAATTTTGATTATATTTCGCAACTGTCATTATTTCTAATCTAGATCCTTTCATCCAGAAAGAATCTATGGAATAACAATTAAATAGTAATTTAGGTTTAACACAATCGTTGTCATCTGAAATTTTAATGTTAGCAAGACTCATTCCAGGTGGTAACATATCCTGTATAGCGTTTTTGTTTAAAATATTATAACTTAACCACAATGAGTAAGGTTTAATTTTTAAATTTATATTTTTCATTATTAATTTAATTAAAAGATATATTTAAATTAATAATAAATGTTGAATTTGATAATAAGTATTTTTGCTTTTTTAGCGATTCCTAAAAACGTAATATTACATTTAGAAAAAATACCCAAGGGAATAACTCATACCGGTGTATCCTTTAAAACACCCTTTAAAACGAGAAGATATGATTTTAGAGCTTTTAATGAAAATAAAACATGTATGACAACTGGATTAGATCGCCAGGATCCAAGAATTATTTTTCCAGATATATATGAAGAAGGTTTTGACTTAAAAACGAGAGAAAACTTTGAAAATTTTTTTAAAGAAAGACCGGATATTATAAAATTAGACATAGATCTAGGAACTACTTTAAGAACGTTTGATGAAATAGAAAACTATTCAAATAAGATAAATAAAAAGTACATCTTCTGTGTTTACGATTGTAGACACTATGTTGATAAAATGACTGTATGGGCTGGTGTTGGGAATATACCAATATGGAGATTAAGTAAGTATTTCGAAGAAACAGATGACAACATTACACACATTTCATTAAAACTTTAAATTAACAAAATAAAATAAAAAGATTGTCCAAGAAAATATAGAAACTTTATACATTATATCAGCCTGTTCGGTTGTCAACGAAGCATTTACAGGACTCCATATAGGAGTAAAATTAAAATTATACTTAGATTTAATTTGCGGCGGCTCATCTGGTGGTTTAGGAGGTTTTTTTATAAGTGAATAAATAACTATACAACTATAAATAGTTCCTAAAATAATACGACTAATAATTCTAGAATCAAAAAAAGACATAGTAGGGAAATCTGTTCGTTTACTTTCATATATTGGTTGAGAATAAACTGTTAATTTGTCAATGTTGAAATTATTTTTTCTCTTCCGTAAATAATTTGGGGTATTAACATATCTACTATTATTCTTAACAACAATTCTAGGAGTTTTATAATTTCTAGATTGAAAGGAATCTAAAAAAGATGCATGACAATCAAAACACATAAGTGTAATAAGTAATCTAAATAGATTCATTTATATTATATTGTATGTTTTTATTCTTTAAATTAACCTCGCTAAAGATTCTAATACAGACCATACAGTATCATCTTTATTAAATATTCTACGAACGTAATTAGTTGATAGGTTTCCAACTTCCTGATATATATTATAATTCGCCACTTGAGGAGATGATCTGTGATCCCAACTATATCTAATAACCCACGGACCGCTTGGTGTCGCCGCAGAAACTATATGTCCAGAAGCGGGGGCGAAGTTGTTACCAAGCCACATAGAAGTTACTTCTAATAAAGACCCAGGTGATATTTTTGAATATGCGCGGGTATATATTATCGGTGTTTTAGTATTATTCCAAAAATCCCCCCACCCGGTATCTTCTGTCCATCTTACATGCAAGAACTCGTTAATGTTATCACCCGAAGTATGATATTGCTGGTAAGATGGCTCCAAATTAAGATTAATCCTAGCTAAATTAATCTTTTCGTAAGCAGCCGCGGTACTAACAGGATAAGTAGCTCCAGCGTCGACGACAGATTTATAGTGTAGCCCATCTTTTAACAACTGAAATCCATGAAATTGAATAGTCTTCGTAACCGATCCAGTAACCATTTCATCTGAAGTAGGAGCCACTCCATAATATCTATGTTCGTGTATTGTTGTCTCTGGTTTATTTCCAATATCTAAAGATAATAGAGAGTTAGAAACAGATTCTTCAACCGTATCTTTTACCGCAGATACATTCCTAGTTAAAATCTGTAATTGATCGTTAAAAATCCCATCGTTAAGTTGAAGATTCTTTATTTTTTCCTTATTTAACGAGTTATCACTTTTCAATTTTTCTAAAACTTGAGTTTGAGACATATTTATTATTAATATACATTTACATTTAAAAAACAATTTTTTAACTATATTTTAAAATATTCTTAGGATCTATATAAGAATCTTTACATATTTTACGGGTATTTCCTAATTTTTCAGCAGTATGATTTAAACCTGCTATAATATTAGCCTTTTTTTCTTTTTCTGTTTTTGCCCTCGGAAGTTTTTTCATAAACGATAAAAATATTTTATTAGCACAGTAGGTTCTTATGTCTTTGCAAGTTACATTATCGCTTATTTTTTGTCTTAGAAATGTATTTAAATCAGATGCTGAAATACATTCGTGTGGTGAATAATAGAATAAATTGGGACCACGAATAGTTTTTACTCGTTTGATGAATGTAATGCTTTTGGGATTTGTTATGTGCTTCACATGAAATACACCTTTTTTACCCACAAAAGATAGTGTATTACCCGTTAGGTGTTTTTTTAATAAAGTTGTTATTCCATATGAACCATTTTCCTTTTTATAAGTTTCATTACCAACACGTATATTTAAATCTTCCATGAGTTTTATTACATTAGCTATTACACAATCTTTTGATAAATCATTTTTAGATATGTATTTTTTTATAACCTTATCATAACTAGAATAATCAAATTTATTCATTTTTTTAAATTTTTTCATCTTAGACTGTTCTACAAATTCAGGGTTGTAAATGTACTGTTTTCTCTTCTTAGAGTCATAACCAGTGGCTTGTATTTTACTTTTACTAGAAGAATCTATTTTAACATCGGACCACATAGGGGGAATTCTTAATTTTTTTATTCGTTCTATATCTTTAGAATTTGCACCCGGATATATAAATTTTTTCCCTTTAAGTTTTCTATATATTGTCATAATCTATAATAACAAATTATAAAAAACTAATTAATAAAACTTAAAAGGATAAAATATACACATTTATATATATTATGTGGGACATTCTAATTGTAGACAAATCTGCATCAATGATACACAATATCGAAGACATCAAGAAAGGATTTAACGAACTAATGGAAGAACAAATGAAGCAAGAATCTGAAAATAGATTTACTATTATAGCATTTAATACAGATGTTGAAATTTTATCGGACGACATTTTCGCAAACACTCTAGATGTTATAGATGAACTTACAAATGTTAAGGGTCTAACGTCTCTATTAGACGCAATTGGTAAAGCTTATGATCTTATCTTAAAGCAAAAAGACACCAAAGATATAACTCTTACTGTCATTACAGATGGTCAAGAAAACTCAAGTAAACATTATAGTGTTTCTGAACTAGACAACATTAAAAAGGAAATCGATAAAGATTATAACCTAAAGATGACTTTTATTGGGGCTGATAAAGACTGTATTTATGGAAATCCAATAAGTCTACACGCTAATCTATCTGTAAGTTGCGAAGGAAATCTTCTAAAGGCTATGAGAACTGCATCATCTTCTATGTCTAGTCAAAGAGACGGTACTGATTATACCCCCGAAGGAGTTGTTGATATTAGTTCAAGTGACATCAATTCTACAGTTAAAACTCCTATCATGAAGCGTTCGTCTACTCATTCTAGTGATAATGCATCCTGTTGTCTACTTTTTAAGAAACCAAAGGTAATCAAGGGATTTAACACTTCCACCTAGCTTCACAATTAGTACATGTTACGTAAGTTGTCATAGGTTCATCAGCACTTCTTGTTTGCATCTGATAATAAACTGTTTTCATTGATTTACATCTGTTACATTTAAACATCCCATCTTCTGTAACTTCTTTCTTTGCTGTAAGTTTTGCCAGTGCTTCTGCTTTTAGTCTACCCCATACATCCGGATTTAGTTCTTCTCTAGTGTATTCAGCCGCTTCGTGTGATTTTATATCATGTGACAAAAGTCTGTTTTTAAATTGTTCGGAGTTTGTAGTATAACTCATATTAGCTAAAAGACGTCTAGCAGTGGTTGAATATTTTTTTACAAAAGCTTTAGATGTCCAATTTAATTCTATACCTTTATCTTTACAATGTTTAACAGTTGTGTTAAATACACCCTTTTCCAAATTTATAACAAGATGATCTGTACATTTAAGACCAAGATATTCTGAAGACTTATTAATGAATGTTTCACGCCTATGTGACATAATTAATGTATTACATTTTTATAGATTTTATTTTTAAATAATGTATAAAATTGTAATTTATTATAAAGGTTAAGTATATATACATATATACTTGTAAATGGACGAAGATGACAATACAGTAACTGTTGAAGAAATGAATTTACCACCTGGTTTATTTTATATTGATGATGTAAAAGAAGATGGAAATGCAATTATAAAAGAATTAGATAAAATGAAATGGATACCACTAAGTGGACATTCCAATAGTAGAGTAGTTCAACATTATGGTTATAAATATGATTATAAAACTTATAATATATATAATAAATGCGATGATATTCCGGAATTTTTAATGGTTTTACAGAATATATTGAATGTAATATGCCGTGAATTAGGTATAATAAATGATAAATACAGTTTTAATCAATGTATTGTAAATAACTATTATCCAGGGCAGGGTATAAGTAGACACACTGATGTTAAGAAATATGGAAATGTAATTGGTTGTTTTACATTGGGAGGTGGTGCAACAATGACTTTTCAAAAAGATAATATAATACAATATATCTATACTAAACCGAATTCATTGTATATAATGAGTGGAGATTCTAGATATAAATGGACTCACGAAATGTGTTCCCGTAAGTACGATATTGTAAATGATGTAAAAATAGATAGATCTAGAAGAATTTCAGTAACATTTAGGAATGTGCCTTAAAACCTCAATAGTTCGATGTAATACTTATTTTCGTCCCTGTGAATTCCATTAACTTTAATATTCCATCTAGAATAATAATTATTTAGATCTTTCTTTAATCTATTAGTTTTCTTTTCAAAAAATTTACTTTTTAAGAATTTAAATTCATATTCAGTATTATTATTTATTATATCCATATCACCGCTACAATCTGTATAATAAATAAATGTATCTGTATTTTTATCAAATAATTCTAAAGGTTCTGGAATCATTAAACCATTTATCATTTTAAAATAAGCCTCGTTATAGTTAAATATATACAATTCTTGAGTTTTTTGAGAAATTTCTTCTGAAAATGGATTTATTATATAATATTCCAATCCGTTATGAAACATTTTATAATAAATGAAAATTGTTTTTAAGTTAGTTCTCAATGATAATTATCAATCAACATCTACCTTTGCTTCTTTTTCTTTTTTAACGACTTCACACGATTCCTCATCACAGTCTTTACATAAAGGGGTATTTTCAGACTCTTCTTCATCAGAATCTGTCTCAGTTTCTTCAGAGTCGTAGTCAGAGTCGGAATCTGTCTCAGATTCCGAACCAGATGACTCTAAATATTCCAAATCAGATTCTGTTACCATTTCAAACTCTTCTTCAATTATTTCTTCATCTTCTCCAACGACAAACGGTTTTACAAGAGGGGGGAAAATACTTGTAAGTGTTTGTAATATTTCCTTAGTTATTTTAGTTTTATTTACACATGTAAATTTAATGTATAAATCCCCAAATTCATTAGTTTCGCCATGGACCGGCATACCCAAACCCGGAATTTTCTTTAATAATTCCTCATCTAAATTATTAAAAATTTCAATAGGGGGTCCAGTAATTTTATAATTTTTACCATTAAGATGTTTAATGTATACAATCGGGGAATACGCCTCTGCGAATGATATTTCACGCTCAATTATTAAATCATTTCCAATACGAGTAAATTCTGTGTGGTCTTCTACGTCTAAAGTAACTACTACATCACCCGTCTCGTATCCTTGTTTTTCATCGGCCATATGATTAAATCTAATTACTTGTTCTTCTATCATACCAGGTTCGATTTTTATAGATAACTTCTTTTTTTCTTCTTCATAAGATCCATCAGTATCTAATTTCTGACGTCTAAGAGCTAACTTTTTCTTTGCACCTGTAAATAACTCATCTAAAGTAACAGATAAAGTAAATGTCATATCTTTTGTTCTTGGGATAGTGGGGTCTTCATCACTTTCTTCATCGGTTGATTCAATTTCCACGTAACGCTTTTTTCTTCTAGTTTCTAGCTTCTCATCACTCTTAGATGGCTTCTCATCACTCTTAGATGGCTTCTCATCGTTTTTCTTTGATGGTTTATCGGATTTACTTTCATTAGCTTCTGTTACATCAACTATGTCATCAGATGAACTGAATTTAATCTTAGATTTCCCTTTATTTTTTTTAGGATTACCAGTTGGTTTTTCCTTTGAATTAAAACCCCCTGTTAACATTTCGGGTGTTATCATTTCTCCTACAGATTTACTAATCTTACCTAATACATCAGTCATATCTTCCTGATTCAATTGCCCCGTTTTTAAACTCTCGGGTGGTTCAATCTTACTAGCTACCTCTTGAGCCATCTTCATGATTTTAGCAAAGTCGGGAATTTCACGGTCCATTTATATAATACATTATATATTTTAAACATCTCTTTTATCCGCATAATGTTTAAAATTTGGCTTCTAGATCTATTTTTTGTTTTTTACCATCATCGGGCATAAATGTTACATGTTTGTTACCATAACTAAGAGCGCTTTTAATTTTCTTAGAAGTCTTATTATTATTTTTAATTTCATCTAATTTAATAAAAGCTTCTTTTCCTTTGAAAATTTGACTCATGTCATTATTTATTATTATCAATGGTACAATGTCTATATCTATATCACTCTCGAAAGAATCTTCTAGATAATTTATATATTGAATATCTATATCATTTAATTCTTTTGTCTTGATTAAAAAATCCATAGACGCAGAACACCTAGGATGATAAACTACGGTTATAATAGAAACGCTCATAGTAATACAATTTATAAATAGAATATATTTAAATTACAAACGTAATTTTTATTTATCTTTTTGGTCGTCTCCTATTTACAACAAGATTGTTTTTAACTGTATCGGTTTTAAATTCTGGAACTACGGGAGTTTTTATCTGTTCAGGTTCTTTTGGTTTATTATCTATCAGGATTTTTACATTTTTCAATAAATCTTTAGATAAATTATTAAGTCTACCTCTATAATAAAATTGCACCGCTTTATCATAATCATTTTCTTCTACAGCTTTCTCTAATATATCTGTTAGTTGTTTTTTAGTCATGGTTGGTTTAGGATATAAACGTTCGTATTCTTCTATAACATCAGATAATGTAATAAAAGCAACCCTGTTTTTTATATCACCATTTAAATCAATTCCGTTAGTAACTGCAAATTTTATAGCAGAGCTTGTTGCAAACGACGCTTGTGTTTTTACCTGATAGATGTAGTTATCTTGAGTTTCTAGTTCACTAAAAGCTGTTTGGTATATAGCTTCAAGTATATCATTTCGACTAATTAAAGGATTTCCATTTAATAAAACCCCCGGTGTTGGCTTAATTAATGAAGTTGGAACAAATGTTTTATATTCGGTTGTTGTATTCTTAACTATTATTTCATTTAAAACTCTCTCATCATAACTAACATTATTGATAGACCAATAATAACCAGGATAATCTGTTAATAATAACTTATCTTCTTTAGAAATGTAACAAAATGTAGATTCTCTCATAAATGTAATTTTATTTCCCGATATTTTAAACTGCGACCTATGTAAAGAAATTTCATCCCCGCGATCTACTTTATTACATATATAAGAATCTGTTTCTTTTATATATTCAAGAGGAATTAACTTAATATCATCTATAATGTATTCTTTACCTAATTCAATATTAACAATGTTGTATTTTTGAAATTTAGGTACCAAATTATAAATTGTAATTGTATCATATTTATCATTTAACCAGGATTGTCTAGTTGTTATATTATTTATATCAGTGCTACTACTTGGAAGTTCTCTTCCTAAAACATCAAAGGGAATTTTTATGTTAGTACTAGAATTTAAAGGAACGCTTACTATCGAACTATCGGGTGTATTTTTTTCTTTCTTAATTTCTAATAATTTTAAGTAATAATCGTATAATATCTTCTTTTCAATTAATGTTATATCATCTATCTTATCCGATGATAATTTATTTTCTAGTACGTAATTTTCAATAGAATTCATTGATTTTTCAAGTGCAAGACTCCATTCTTTATTTAGTACTTCATCTTCGAAATCAATTTCTGATAAAACAAAATCATACTGCATATTAAAACCCGTTTTAGAAACACATTTCGAATTTATCCAATTACATTTAAGTTTTTCTCCCCTAGAATTTAATGAATAAGAATTTGGATCATTACACGAATCTTCGGATTTAAACCTATCACATGTATCTAGATTATCTACTCCTCTAGTTTCTATACGTTTTTCAGAGATACCTTCTCTAAACATCTTAGGTTTTCCTCTAGAATCTAAATATTCAACTAAGATGTAGTAATTCGAAGACATATATTTACCACTTGAAAAATAAGAATCTTCATCTTCGAATATAGCAGGACCTTCTATAGTTATAAAAGAATCGTCTAAAAGTTGTTTTAATTCAGTTGAATAAACTGGTATACCGTTTGTATATTTAAAAGGTATTCCATATTTTTTATCCGGGTCTTTATTAACACCATAAACCTCCCCGGGTTCTTTTACTCCGAGTCTAGGTCTGTATGTGTATTTATATTTTTTTTCGGGTAATTTTAAATTTTCATAATAATCACTAGGACCCTGTCCTCGTCCATTTCCTGGTATATAATCTGGTATTAATACATCTTCTGTAGATTTATTTTCTAATAATGATTTTTTATTTATTATATCGAGATATAACAGATATGAATCTTCTACTAACGGAACAGCAAAAATATTAGCAAGTTTTACTAAATTTTCCCTTGTATAATTTACTGTGGTTTCACCACTTTTACCCTTAATAGGCGTCTCATAATCTGGATAATTCCCACCGGATATATAAAATCCATTAAGTTCTATGTAATCAGGGGTTAATATAACTCCGCCTCCTATATTCACTGACTCGGGTGGTATAGAAGATATTTTTGGCGTAATATAAGTGTTTTGTTCTAGTAATATTTTATCTTCTAATTCCTTTTCCCGTGTTTGTTTTGTTTTAATCTTTCTAACCTGGTTAAGAATTTTATTAAGACTTCTTTTTTTGATAAAATTTTGTAAATTGTCATTAACCTCATCCGTTAATATACTATCATATACATCTATTTCATCACCTCTTAAACTTTTAATATACGAGAGTATTGCATCATCTTTTATATTTGAATCTGAAATAAAAATATCCAATCTTTTTTTATCTACATTAGAAAAATTTCCATTAGTTAATAAAAATTCAGTTATCACAGGGGTTAATAAAAATGGATCTATGATTTCCCAGTCTTTTTTCCCCGTAGATATATTAAACTCCGATAGGTATTTACACATATTTGTGTATTCTTTTTTAATAAAAACAATACTCGATTTATATTCTTCATTACTCTTTGAAGTTTTATAAATAATAGTTTCTGTTATTCTTGCATACTGTTTTTTGTTTGTAATTTCGCATATACCAAATACATATTCAAGTTCTTTTTGAGATTGCATTCTTTCTGACACATTTGCGATTCTATAAATTCGCCTAGACGGTAATTTATTTCTTTGTTTTATAAGCCAACGGAGTCTTTCTCTTACATTAGGTATATTTAAAGATTCATAATCAGAGATTATATTATTCCACTGTAAATGCTCAGAATATTCTGAAAATATCTCTTCGATCTTTAAAATACTTAGAGAAGTATTGTCTCTTTTAAATTGTTCTATGTCATCATTTATATTTAAATCACTTGCGTATTTATCATAATTATAAGTATCAGGTTTCCATTGTAAAAGATAATCTATTTTATCCTCGTCTGTTTTAATTTTAGATAAATCATTTTCTGGGGTAATCTTTGCAGTTTCGATAGATAACAACTCTATATTACTTATTTTACCATCTCTAAAAGACTTTAATGTATCTGGATAATTTTCAAATACCCATAATATTTTATCTATGTTTGATAAATAATTAGAACTTGAGAAATCGAATATAAATTTCTCTAAATCATCAATTTTATCTTGATCATATTCTAAATATTCTGAAATATTTTCTAATAAAAGAGTTTTCCCAGTTTTTCTAATCTCTAAAATTTCTTCAGACTTATTAAACATATCAGAAATGGGTAATTGTCCATCTTGAGTGTGTATATCAGGGTCTTCTCCGGTGTTTAAATAGTGATTAATTTTTCTTATTTTATCTTTAAGAACATTTTGCGAAAAAGAAGGGACTTTCTTTAGATTTTCATTGAGAATATCTTTAAAATCAGAAAGATAGTCATTAAAAGATTCGTATCTTTTAACAATACTTATCTTTTCTTTAGAAAATGCAGTTACTTCAGCCAAAGAAACTCTTAATTCCCAAATATCTACAATATTCGTATTAACACCCTCTCTGTTAGAAATTTCTAAAAAAAGTTCATCATCAATTGGTTTTACTGTTATAAAATTAGAGATGTCACCTAGATTTTTTCTATCCGAACCTTCTTTAAATGCAAGATAATTAATTTTACCGTCTTGTAAATAACTAGAAGGTGCCTCATTAATTAATTTAGTACTAAGAGGTGCAGACCCCTTTTTTTGCCTAGCTTGCCATCCTCGTCCACTTGTATCATATATATATGGTCTAGTATAAGTATAATTCCTAAAAAATTTATTACTTTCAACTCTATAATATTTTGAATCTTCTTCAAGAATATTTTTCAACTCTTCATAATTGCTTGGATGTTCTCTAAACTTAATCATTTTTTGTTTATTTTCCATAAGTCTTTCAATATAAGACATATACTTATATGTTCTATTGGGTATACAACTCAAAAGCTCTTCTTTTGATAACTTTCTTAAATCTGTCATAATTTCTTTCCACATATCAGTTTGAAGTTCTATTTGTTCTCTTTCTGATAATAAATTAAATCTACCTTCTATAGTTTTAAGTTCTGAAATTTTAAAGGATTGTGGCTTTATCATTTTAAATCTATAATTTGACCCCCCTGATTCAGGATCATCTTCCCAAGATCTCCCTGTTAATATATAACTCGGAGAATGAGAATCTATTTTTTGTTTATATGTGTTATACGCCTTGATGTAATTATCAATTTCAATATTAAATTCAAAAGTTTCGTCTGTATTTAATTTATTATAATATTCTTGTATATCATTCTCTGAGTAACCACTAGGAATTTCAGGTGGATATATGTTATGTTGTTTTGCTATCTTTTTCATTTCTTTCACCTCTTTTAGATGTAAAGACTCTAGTTTTTGTTCTATATCTAATGTGGGATCTATATCATGTTTTTTACTAGAAGAACTGCTAGATTCAGATATTTTTAAAATATTATATTCCATTCTCAAGAATTCGTCGTATTTTTTATTAAATACTTCCTCTGTTATCTGTCTATTATTATATGCTAACTTTAATTCTTCTATTTTAGATCTTAATTTATTGATAATATCCTGATCTTCTTCGCTTATAATAAACGTTTTTTTCTTAATGTAATTCCAATAATTATTTCTTAACATCTCTCGGTTGTATTCTTCTAGAGTTATATTCTTTTGAGCCATAGAATTAGATAATTCCTCGAGTTTAGTTCTTAATGTATCACCCCAATCTATTATATGATAAGTAGATAAGTCGTCTTCATCTAAGTCTCCCAAGTCTTCCTGTTCATCTATATTTTCACTACCGGTCTCACTACTTGTCTCACTACTGGTATCACTACTTTCACTATCAGAAGAAGATTCTTCGCCGGATATAAATACTTCATCTTCATCATCAGTCATGTCGATATAATATATGTTAAATATAATATTTTACATTTTACATTTACATTTACATTTACATTTTACATTTTACAATTAAATTATAGAAATATAATGTATAATATTATTAGTGTAAATGCAAACAGTATATATTCTAAAAGACTGTTTAAAGTCTTATAGAGCATTAATGTTGTTATATAAAAACCCTGATATATCAACTAATATAATAATTGTTGATAAATTTTACTATAAAGTGTTGAAACTTGATAATCGTGTAACAAGATTTCCGTTTATAATAAATACGGCACCGACTAATACAGGTTTAATACCTTCTGTAGCAAGAGTATTACCTCTTGATCTTTTTATAGATCTATCAGATCCATTTATTAATAAAGATAAGAAGAAAAATAAAGTAATCAAAAATAAACAAATATATGAAAAACAGGCTAGATTAAGGAGTGTATATAGAAATAGAGTATTAACACCCGCAAAAGGAGTTCCTATAATAAGAAAAACATCAGACGGTGGTGTAAATATAGTATTAAATTAAAAAAATATTATATTATATCATTATATGAGATCCATTTGGGATTTTAATGAAACTAAAAATTACACTACTGTAAATAATTATAAAGTTCTCATTTCTCCATTAGCAGAATCTGCGGCTGTATTATTAGAAATGTTAGACACGCTCGTGAGGACATTACAATATAAAATAAAAGTTACCAAGGTAAATATGTATGATAAGTATCTTGATTTATTATCAAAAACTCCTCACATCCTACAGGAAATGCAACTACATAAAGACCAGGGAAGTATTATATTTAATGGTTTGAATAAACCTAAAAATGTACATCTAACACGAGACATTCCTATCGGAGAAGATAAAAGACTTAGGGCTAGTTATAGAAAGATATTTCTAACTCTTAAGACTAGAAATGGAAGAATAAAAACTATTAATGAAATGAAAAGTCTTTTAGCACATGAGTTAACTCATACAGCGTTAAATCATGTTACATGGAAAGATGATAATCACTCAAAACTGTTCAAAGAATACAATAAAGTTATACTTTCTATGATTAATTCGATTCTTTCTGCTTCTTCCATTCAATAGCAGCCTGTTTAAATGCTTCAGTATGATTGTATTTATCTCCTAGATCCTTTTTTTGTTCGGTTAAGAATTTTTGAGCAAATAAATTGTATGGAGTAGGTGTTTTCTTTGTATCGTCGTTTCTCTTTCGCCTAGGTTTCTTACCAAATGAAGCTAATGCACTCTTTAGTTCACTAACTTCGTTTTCTAGAGTTTTAATCCTTGCCTCGTTGTCGGTCATCTTTTATTTAATTGGAATATTATTTAACTATTGCTTTAAACGTGTTATTTCTATGTTTATCACATAAAGGATAATTACCGTGGTAGTTTTTATTGAAAAATTGTAACTTACATTTTTTACAAATTAGTAAATCTTCGCATTTTTTTTCTTTTTCATTATTTATTTCCCTGAATGAAGAAATAATTGTGTCCCATTGTTCTTCAGTTATTGTAGTCATTTAAAGTTACATTTGTTTTATTTTTCCTAAGAAAAAAATATTTCATTACGATAAATGGCAGAGAAAAAGAAACAAACCTTTTGGACAAGTCCGTCAACGTATGTATACCTCTTCGCGATATTTGTCGTGTTGATGATTGCATATGCTTATTTTCGGCTATTCGCGAGAAAACCTAAACATATATTGGGTTAAGTCTTAGGGTCCTAAACGTATTTAAAAAAATATTTCATTACAATAAATGGCTAAAGAAGAAAACAAAAGATCTACGGCGAGCATTGTTGGGTGGACTATTCTATTCATCGCGGTTATAGCCGCATTAGGTTACATTGGGGCTAAATTTAATCTTTTGGCACTTTTTATGGTTGCGCAATAATTTAAATAAAAAAACATTTCATTAATATAAATGGCTGAAGAGAAAAAGAAAACTTTTCTAGAAAAATATGGATGGATATTTGCTGTAATATTTGCGGTTGCCGTTGTTTTTGTAGTTGCATCCGGGAAATTATGGACACCAAGCGCTCCAGCCACGCCTATGATAAGCAGTCCTTAATTTAATTAATAACTCCATATTTCCCCTTAAAATTTTCAATGTCACTTTTTAGAAAAATTTCAGAATTTTTATATTCTGGATTAGAATATCTAAATTTCTGATAATATGTCATTTGCCAGGGCCATAATAGAACTGAATGTTTAGAAGACATAGGATACACAATCTTATCATTATACATCATATGAATACATTTTATCATCAATTTTTCCCAATTTGGAATAGCCCTAGACTCCTTTTTAATAATAGTTTCTTTATAAGTTGTCTTTTGAATTTTATCATCGCATTTAATATCCAGTTCCATGAGTTCACATTTAGATCTCTTGGGAGTGCTGATTTTACTCCAATTAAATTCTGTGTAATCCTTTTTTTTATGACAAATACAGCAGTATATTCCTTCTTTATAATCAGAAAACTGAATAGTTTTAGAACTGGGAACCTGTTCGCAAATAAAATTATTAATGGATTCATTTTTTCTCCAAACACACACGTGAATTCCTAATGGGTCATAGTAAGGTCCTTCTTTTACACTAGACAGAGAAGTGTAAATTTTTTTAACCGGACCTTCTCCCCTTTTTTTAATTTCTATATAATTTAAAGCTTCAATAGAACATCTTTTACTATTGTATATATTATTCCATTCTTGTTCATCTGTAAACTCCATCTGTCTATATTCTTCAATAGGAATTATATATTTTTCATCTTCACCCGAATTTTCTAAACTGAAAGAAGGTATCTCTTCCTTTTTTGAATATTTTTGTCTATTATCAATTTCTTTAACTTTCATAAGAATTTCATCTATAGAGACACCCATTAGATGAATTTAATTTTATTAAATTATTATTTAAGTTTTTAATATTGTTATTTTTTTGTAAAATATAATGTATATAGATTATAAATGAGTGCTGTAGCAATAGTATTATTGGTGTTCCCCACTATGATAGTGTTAGGAGCTTTATTATACCTACTTAATAAACTTCTCCCAGGTGGTCTAATGGGATCATTTTCGGCGGACGATGAAACACAGATTGCAGTAACTGGAGATAAAGGTGATAAAAATGCTTTAGGATATAAACTAAAACAAAAGAAGAAATCCCCGGGTGAGTTTATATTCGTCAAAGCCGGTTCGGAAGATGACGACACTGACACAGACGATGATTATGACACTGACACCGACGCCGATCCCAACGAAGGAGACGGGGACGGGGACACCGATGCAGCTTCTGCAGCACCGGCGGCAGCCGCTGGTGGCACCCCAGCTGTTAATACCGATGTAACTAATAATGTAGTTCCCACAGTCGACGCCATTACAGATCCCGCTGTAGCCTCTGTCCCTCAAGTACCAGCGATAGATACCACCACTGGCACTAGTGTTGCAGACTCTCAACCAGAGGGGAGATGGAGAAGAAGAAGAGAAAATTTAGTATCTGTTTTGCCCTAAACTTTAAATTTCGTAAAAAAAAATAAATATTAAATGTAAATATGGACCAGAGAGTCAAAGCTTTTATTGTCGTAGGTACAATTTCTGTGATTATATATACAATATATCTAATGACTTCAAACAGTGAAAGC